>Ga0209285_10000371_pt1 | contig 15770 bp, 23 predicted proteins | sample PPLLak3March2015_2_FD_187249 | JGI IMG/M metagenome (GOLD analysis project Ga0209285, IMG submission 187249) | Freshwater sediment microbial communities from Prairie Pothole Lake near Jamestown, North Dakota, USA - PPLs Lake P8 Core (3) Depth... | ecosystem: Environmental > Aquatic > Freshwater... | reverse complement strand
AGGTTTTGCTAGATTTCCTCGGTTTCTTCCCCAAAAACGGCCCGAAATTCGGCATAAAGTGGGAGAAAACCCTTGTCAGCTATAGGCTTTACCAAAATTGGAACAATCACGGAAATCCCCGATGATGACCAAGATATAATGTTGGCATGATTGTCGCGAAAGATGGCTTATTGGAATTCCTGGATGCCCATGCGTTTGCGTATCGGCAAATCGAACACGACCCAGTATTTACCTGCGCCGAGGCGGAGCTAAAACGTCCCGGCTTGCCGGGCGTCAGCACCAAGAACCTGTTCCTATGTGAAAAGAAGGCTAGGCGCTTCTTCCTGGCAGTGACTGCCTGCCGGAAGGAAATGGATCTCAACCACCTGGCGGAGCAGTTCGGGGTCAGGAAGTTGCGCTTTGCTTCCGAGGAGAATCTGCAGCGTCTGCTGGGCGTGGGGCGCGGCGCTGTGACGGTCCTCGGCCTGGTCAACGATAGCGGTCACCAGGTCGAGTTATGGCTGGATGAAGAGATATGGGAGGAAGAAACCTTTCTTTGCCATCCCCTGGTCAACACAGCCACGCTGGTGCTTTCAAAAAATGTGTTGGCGCGGTTTTTCGAAATAACCGGACACGCTTTACATTTTTTTGAATCTTAGCGACCTTCGCGGCCTTCGCGGTGAAGATGCTCAGGTAATCAGACTCAACATTTACGCGGGATTCCCCTGGCAGGAAGGTTCGTCGCCAATAGCCACACGAATAGAACCAAAGCCAGGAGGTTGCGCAGGTTCAGCAATAGCACGCTGGCGGGTTCCGCTGCAATCAGTAACGCATAAATGAATGGGTACAGGAGCATGGTGAGGGCGGCAACGATCAGGAAAAACCTGGCCTGGCGTAGCTTGAGAAATGGAATGAATGGCAACAGCCAGATGAGGTACTGGGGTGAAAAGACCTTACTGGTCAGGATGAAGGCAAGCAGTACGATAACCGAATAAGCAACGAGGCTATGGCCTGAAATGGAGCCGTTCTTTCCTCTCTCTTGCCGGAAACGAAAGAAACTCAACATGATAACAATTCCCAGGACAATAACCGAGAGCGGTGTGAGCCATTGAACCACCTGATTGGAATAAGGTGCTTCGATGTTGAAGGAACCGAAATCGTGCGTGATTTGTACTTCCATCAAGCCCGTTGCTTTGGCAAGGAGAAAGATGCCGCCCGGCAGGCTATCGATGTTCAGCCCGCGCAGTTTGTGGTATGAAAGCATTTGCAGCATCCAATCCGGATCGAACGCGAATAGCGGAATGAGAATGGATGCTGCAAGAACGAGGCCCATGGCCATGCGCCAAAAGGCTTTCGGGTTTTTCCCCGCCCAATAATAGGAACAGAAGATGGGCATGATGACCAACGGGTAGAGTTTCGCAACGATCCCCAGCCCAAGCATTGCCCCACCCAGGAAGGGCTTTTTGGATTGTATGAACAGGAACGCCAGGATGGTCAAAAAGGCTGGGAACATGTCGAACCGCCAGAGCATGAGGGGCGATAGGATGAATACGCCCAGGGTGTACATGCCAATCGTTGTAATTGGATTTGCAAGTTCCAGCTTGCCGATTGACAGGATCCGAAACAGTATGAAATTCGTTGCCAGACTGAACAAAGCCATCTCGATCACAAACAGTGCCTGATAGGCTTCGTAATCGATGGGCTTTTGCATTGAAAACAGGCCGGGCAAGCCAAACACCACCAAGGCCAGCGGCGGATACTCCATCTGGAAATCGCGATAGGGGATTTCCCCATCGAGGAATTTCAGGGCGTACTGTTGGTAAAGAACGAGGTCAGTGGTGTGTTCGTCGCCATATGCGGGTGATTTGATCAACAGGATTTGTGCGACAAGAAAGATGCATTGTACAACCAGCATCGAGGCGATTGCGAATCCTTTGGAGCGAACATCGATTCGGAGTGGTGTGGATTTCATGAGATGCCTGATTGTGATTGAAGCCGATGTTCGTATTCCCCATTATTTTCAGCATGTGCTTCGGATGACATCAGGCATCCCTCCCGGCGAACTGATCCATTGTGAATGGGTTGCCATGACCGGGGTAAACGGTTTTGATGGCATAGTTGCCCAATTTTTTTACACTTGCATCCGCTGTTTCCAAATCACCCATGATTGAACTGAGTGCCGGTTCTTTGATGTTGTCGAGCAAGTCGCCGCAAAACAGTTCTCCGCTTGCTGTCAGGATGCCAATTGAACCTTTCGAGTGCCCTGGTATCGAGATGACCCTTGCATCGAAGCCGTATTTGGAGAAATCGTACCCATCTACAAGAAGAAGATCAGGTGTGAATCTTTCTTCCCTGCCAAATCCGGAGAATGCAGGAATGAGTTTCCGGATGAGAATGTTGGGCTGTTTCCGGTTAAAGAACATATCCCCGTGCTCGGCCATCCCGGAATCATCGGGATGCATGGCTAACTGAGCGCCAAACTTGCGGCGCAGGTAGGCGGCATTGCCGGTATGGTCGAAGTCCCCGTGAGTCAGAATGATCAGTTTTAAGCTGCCTTGCTTGCAACCAGCATCCTCAAGTGCCTGTTCCAGCTCAACACGCTGGTTCGAACTGCCTGTGTCGATCAAGAAGAAGTTCGCGTTGTTCTCGATCAGGTAGCAGTTTACGATTCCCAACTTGAAGGGCATCGATATTCGAATGGGTGTAATCTGGGACATCACTCCTCCTTCTCGCTATTCCGCATGAAAGCACTTGACATCATGATAGTAAGCTTTACACTCAACTGAACCCTGGCTTGCCTTTCACCATGGAGTGGCTTCCGTGCGACGACCTTATTCAAATGCCAACTATCCTTTGGCGTAGGAAAACTGTTCACAGATAGAACCATCCTTCACCTTGAAAATATCGACGCCCCGGATATGCATGTTGGTTCCAACTGGATCCACCCAATTGCTTTTCCAGCGCATGATACACCGGAAACCGGTGCTAAAGATCTCTTCGATGTCGATATGGGTTTGTGGTGACTGACGGAACTGATCCTGCCAGTAACAGGTTATGGCTTCCTCGCCCGCATACATCGTTCCATCAGGGGCGGGATCGGCAGATTCGAAGATACAATCTTTGCTGATCAACTGCATCATCCCTTGGATATCACGGTGGTTGAAGGCTTCATTGAACTCAAGCACGATGCGAATTGCTGTTTCCAGGCGCGACATGCGGGTTGGAGTCATGTGGCTAAACCTCCTTCAGGGGTGGTTCATTGAACATGATAGGGGTACCGGCAACACCTACCAGATTTTACTGCATCCATCATAATAAAAAAAGCGGCTCTCTGGTAGTTGCCGTGATGGATGGAAAGATATGGGGGTATGGGGCGGGCTTTGCCCGCCCCATACCCCAATTTCCTCCCTACTCCGGCGATTCCCAGAGAACCAAAAAAGCGAAACAACCCGGGATGGGTCATTTCGCTCCTGTGGATTCCTCTGATCGCGCTAATGCGGGCGAGGATAATTCTGTTCGCCGGCTTCGATGCGCACGGGTAAACGATTCTCCTCGGGGGGGATGGGGCAGGTGGCGTAATCCGTATAGGAACAGGGCGGGTTGTAGGCCAGGTTGAAATCCAGGAGCACCTGATTGTCGTCGCCCTTCTCGGCCAGCAGCATGCGGCCGCCGGGATAGGTGGTGTCGCCGTTCGTCAGGTCGCGGAAGTTGAAGAACAGGCTGTTGTCCTCGGCAACGGCTTCCATCCGGCATTCCTTTTTGCCTACTCTGAACCTGACATAGCCGGGATGGCTGACATCATACGTGCTTCCGATGATGTCGGTGATCGTGATGATTTTTGGCTGTTCATAGGGGACGAATTCGCCTTTGATGCAGAAATCGGGATCAACTGGATAATAACGCAACCCGCTGAAATTCTGGCGGTTGGGGTGGTTCTTATCCCAAACCCGGATGAGGGTGAATCCGCCGCGCTTGATGATCAACATGCTAATCTGGTGTCCCAGGTTGAGATAAGTGGGATGCTCATCCTGATCGGACTGCATTATCATGGAGGTTACCGGCTTCCCTTCCACTGCGATCGGCGCTCCCATGGCAGCCTTGATGGTCACAACGCCGTTTTGCAGGCTGAAGGTGGCCACACGGGGTGGTATCCCGGCTCCCGGCAGAACCAGGTCGTTGGATGGATCGCTGCCGAAGGTGTTGCGGCCATCCTTGAGGTGGAAGAGCCCGGTCAGGCAGAGCCAGCCGCGATCGTTTTCCGCCAGCTTGCGTTCGCGTTCCTTCTGTTTTTGGAGGATGGTTTCTGTGTAGGAATCTTGTTTTGGACTCATGGAGCGAACTATACAACAGATTCGATCTTTCAGCAACCTTTTTTGAACAACTTTCAGAAGTGTTTGGAAAGATATCGAGATTGTAAATCGCCAACGATGCGGTGTCATCTGGTTTCGGTTAGGGTAGTGATCCAGTTGTTTTCGATCATATCTCCTGGTAAACTTGGTGCAATGAACAAAATCCATAAAACACTCCACCCTGAAATCTATCATGGTCACGGAACAGAACCTCCTTTCTTCGAAGGCTGGTATTTCAAGCTGGTCAGCCGGGACGGGGCGAAAAGGTTGGCGGTCATTCCGGGAATCTTTCTGGGCGAGGGCGAACATGCCTTCATCCAAGTATTGGATGGGGCAACCCGGCATGCAACCTATCATACCTTTCCAATCGATGCGTTCAGGGCCGACCGGCGCACATTCGATTTGAGGATTGGGAATAACCGCTTTACGTTGAAAGGTTTTTCTCTTGATATTGATGATGAACAATTGCAGATAAGGGGAGCGGTAAGCTTTGATCGGATCCATCCCTGGCCAGTGACCTGTTTTTCCCCCGGCATCATGGGATGGTATGCCTGGATGCCTCGCATGGAGTGCTACCATGGGGTATTATCTTTTGATCATCAAATCCATGGTTCCCTAACGGTTCACGGTGAAGAAATCGCTTTCGAGAATGGGCGCGGCTATATCGAGAAGGATTGGGGGCAAGCCTTCCCGGAAGGGTATATCTGGTTCCAGACCAACCATTTCGAGCAGCCTGGCATATGCCTTACAGCTTCGATTGCCATCATCCCCTGGATGAAAAATGCATTCCGGGGTTTTATCATCGGCTTCTGGAATAATGGTCAACTGTATCGATTTGCCACCTATACGGGTGCTAAAACAATATCCTTGGCAATTAGTGATAACCATATCGATTGGGTGGTACAGGATCGCCGATATTGCCTGGAAATGCGGATTTATCGAGTGGATGGCGGTCTCATTTACGGTCCCACCCGGCAGAATATGGGCAAGCGCGTAGATGAATCAATCTCAGCGAAGGTGGATGTACGCCTGACCACCCATAAAAGGGAACTTATCTTCGAAGGGACTGGTGTGCATGCCGGGCTGGAGGTCAATGGGGATCTAGAACGGTTGTTGGATCTGTAGGTTGATTTTTACTCGAATTCGGGGGATCATAACCCTGAGGAAACTGGGCCGATTTATCCCCGACATTCCCGAGGTTTGCTTAGCGTAACAGGCAGGAGTGTCGAGGAGCAATACAAGAAATTTACTTGCTTGAATATCTGCTTTGTGCTAGACTTTACCCAGACGAGACAAGGGACATCTATGGCCGAGAAAATATTGATTATCGATGATGATGTTGATACGCTGCGCCTGGTCGGATTGATGCTTCAAAAGCAGGGGTATCAGATCCTGGCTGCCCAAGATGGCATGCAGGGGCTCTCTACAGCCGAAACGGAAAACCCGGACGTGATCATACTGGATGTGATGATGCCGGAAATGGATGGTTACGAGGTATCAAGACGGCTGCGAGAAAACTCATTCACATCCCACATTCCCATCCTGATGTTCACTGCCAAAACCCAACTGGATGACAAGGTAACAGGATTCGAGGCCGGTGCCGATGATTACCTGACCAAGCCTACCCATCCTTCGGAATTGATCGCCCACGTCAAGGCCCTGCTGGCGCGGACAGCGAAAGGCAAACAGGCTTCCCAGCCTCTCGTCAGCAAGGCTTATACGGTTGGCATCATCGCTCCCCGGGGTGGCCTGGGTGCAACGACCGTGGCGGTCAACCTGGGGAGTGCATTGGTGGATGCTACCGGGACGGAAGTTATCGTCGCCGAGTTGCGACCTGGTCAGGGTACCCTTGCGCTCGACTTCGGCGAACCGGCTTCTGATGCGTTGACCCAGTTGCTGCAACTGCCCCCGAAGGAATTGACCCGCCAGGCAGTTTTGGATCGACTTTATAACCATCCATCAGACTTGCGGATCCTGTTTGGTTCAACCAAACCACTGGATGCGGGCATGATCTGTGCTGATGCCCAATTCGAACTCATCGTAAAACGATTGGCACAGCTTTGTTCCTACCTGGTATTGGATATTGGGCCAGGTCTGACCCCACTCAGCCAGAAGCTGCTCGGCTTTTGTAACCAGGTGATTGTTGTTGTGGAACCTGTTCTCAATTCTGTGCTCCATACAAAGGCATTGATCTCGGACCTGGTCGATATGGGGCGGGATAAGCAGACGATCCTGGCTGTCCTTGTCAACCGCATTCGTTCAGATATCCACCTGAATTGGACGCAGGTTCAGGAGCGGGTGGAACATCCGATACCGGTTGCATTCACACCCGCTCCCGAGTTACTCTACCAGGCGGTACGCACCAAAACGACGGTTGTGGCCTCAGTGCCCGATTCGCTTACCGGGCAACAGTTCGAGAAGTTGTCGAATTTGATCGTCGAAAGATCGAAACAGGGGAAATGATCACCACATCCGCCAAAACGTTGACAGCCATTCGTGACGCGGCGGAGTTACTCCAGGCTTCCAAACGCGCCGTTGTTCTGACCGGCGCGGGGATATCCACCCCATCCGGGATACCAGACTTCCGTTCGGAGGGGACAGGCCTGTGGGCCAGGTTTGAGCCGATGGATGTGGCATCCCTGAACGCATTTCGTTACCACCCGGAACGTTTCTTTGAGTGGATGCGTCCCCTGACCCGCAGCATCCTGGACGCCCAACCGAATGCAGCCCATCGCGCCATTGCCCGCCTGGAAGATGCCGGTTTTGTAAATACGGTTATCACCCAGAATATAGACAACCTTCACCAGAAAGCCGGTTCGAGGAATGTCTTGGAAACGCATGGTTCTTTGAAAACCCTGTCCTGCGGCAGGTGTTTTACAGTTTTTCCCAGTGCCGATTACATCGTCCCTTACCTGGAAGCGGGGACCATCCCACAATGCTTGCAGTGTGGTGGGATACTTAAGCCGGATGTTATTCTATTTGGCGAGCAACTTCCCCAGCAAACCTGGCAGGAAGCTGTAAAAGCCAGCCGGGCTTGTGACCTGATGCTCGTGGTTGGTTCATCCCTTGAGGTGCTGCCGGTAGCCAGCCTGCCGATGCAATCCCTTGATCGTGGAGCTCACTTGATTATTGTCAACCATGTTCCGACCTACCTTGGCGTCCGCGCCGATGTTGTGATCCTCGCCGATGTTGCTGAAGTGATTCCGGCAATCGCCGAACAGGTGTTATCATGCTAAATGAGCAAAAACTGCTGGACGGATATCGCAGGTTGATGGAGATTTCGCGCGATCTCGCCTCGACCCTTGACCTGGATGTTCTCCTGAACCGGATCGTCCACGCTGCGGCGGATATCACCGATGCCAAAGCTGCATCCATCATGCTATATGACGATACCGACAAGCAACTCCATTTCCAGGTTGCCACGAACCTCGACCAGCCCATGATGCGCGGACTGGTTGTGCCGCTCGAAGGCAGCATCGCCGGCTGGATCGTCACCAACCGCAAGCCGGTGCGTACTGCGCACGCACATGATGACCCCCGCCACTACTCGAATATCGAGCAGACAACAAAGTTCACAACGGAGAACTTGCTGGGCGTTCCCCTGATGACCAAGGAGAAAGTGATTGGCGTGTTGGAAGCGCTGAACAAATGTGAAGGGGATTTCACCGATACAGATGAAGATTTGCTGACTGTCCTGGGCGCGCAGGCTGCGGTTGCGATCGAGAACACGCGCCTGTTCCAGCAGTCGGACCTGATCTCTGAATTCGTGCACGAATTACGCACCCCTCTTGCAGCTATCTCCACAGCTACTTATCTGTTGGTTAGCCCGAAAATAACGCAAGAAATCCGTGAACAGACCATCCAGAACATCCTTGGCGAGACCCAGCGGTTATCCGCCCTGGCTGCCTCGTTCCTGGATGTTGCCCGGCTCGAGTCCGGTCGTGTGCAATTCCACATCAAGCAGTTCAACCTGAAAGACCTTCTCGAAGAGTGTGTTTCATTCATGCAAAGCAAGGCAGCTGAGGATGGGATCAATATCCGGCTGGATATACCGCCTGATTTTCCCTTCGAAGCCGATTTCGATAAGATCAAACAAGTTGTGCTGAATTTGTTGAGCAATGCGATCAAATATAACCGTCCGAAGGGTTCCATTGCCGTTCAGGCGTTGAAAAAGGATGGCGAAGTGATCCTGTCCGTGGCGGATACCGGCATCGGCATCCCGGAGAAATCACTTCCCAACCTGTTCCAGAAATTCTACCGGGTTCGGAGCGCGGAAGGCAAGGCGATTGGCACCGGCCTGGGGTTATCGATATGCAAGCAGATTGTACTGGGCCACAATGGTCGTATCGAAGTCCAGAGCAAGGTGGGGGAGGGAACAAAGTTCATCCTGCATTTCCCCCTAAGGAACTGATGATAGGGTAGTGGAACATGGGTAGTTATGAAGGACGGGCTTGCTGGCCCGTCCTTCTTTTGTTAAGGCAGATAGAAACTGAATGCCCAGCTTCCTGGCTCGGGCTGCTCGAGCGTGCTCCGGTTACCCAGGAGATAAATCCAGGATTGCCCTGGTTTGAAGGGGATGGGCTGTCCATTTGCGTCCAGGAATTGGAGCGGCTTGTACCTGCTGAATGCACGCCAGCGCCCCTCGATCCCCTCACCATCCCGGAAGATGTAGGCTTTCCCGCCATCCGTATCGCTGGAGATGGCCGCATCATGGAGGAGGTCGGAATACTCGGTATATTCAATGTACATGATGACAATGTTGTCGAATGCCAGTTGCTGATCATTGCTCCGGTCGATCAGCGGGATCATCGTCATGTTGTTGTCTTCATCGATCTCTTCGATCCAGCGCAGGTACTTGCCCGTGGCGGGATCGTAGCGCCATTCGGCGCGGTTGCGGGAGTAATAATTGATGGATATGAAGCCGGCGTCTTCCCCACTCGTAGGGGGATGCGAATCGAAAGCCAGGCCATCCAGGTTGTAGCGGGAACCATCATCCACTTCGCGGCGGATCGACCAGTTGGTGATCTCGGCAGTGTCGGCCACCACCCTGTTTTCCTGTTTTGAGATGCTTGAGTCGCGGCAAAGCGCCGGGCAGGTATTGGGCCCCTCCGAGAAGATCCGGAAATAGCCGATGCCATCCACCAGGTAGGGCCAGACGTAGTTCGCATCCGCGTAGACGCAGACCAGGTTGGCCTGGTACATGTTGGTCAACTGGATATCGATCAACCGTCCCGAACGTACCGGGCCAACCTCCGGCGCATCCTGTCCGTAGAAGATGGCTGCAAAGCGGTTCATCCCCTCCCCGATGTAATAATCGAAGACGATATCGGCATACGACAGGCCGGCATGCGGACGCCCGTCGCGTGGGTAGTTGGCCACCTTGACGATGACCGGCCTGCGGTTCAGGATGGCGGGATCATCCACAACCAGGCCGGTGAGCGGGTTGACATTCTCCGGGAACCCGGTTGGGCCAACGACAATGGGAACGGGCGTGTTGGCAGGAGTGGCTGTTGGCGTGATGGTTGCCGTGGCCGTGGCTGTGTTGGTAGCCGTGATGGCGATGGTTTCGGATGGTGAGGGGGTAAGGGTTGCCTGCTCTGTGCCCTGGTTCCCCCCGCAGGCGCTGAACAACACCGCTAATCCCAGTAAAACCACCGGTAAAAGAAATCTCTTGGGCATACTAACTCCTTGTTGGGCGACTTTAACGCATTATTGCCCGGAGGGTGATTATACTGGTCACTCCCCAAATGAGGCAAGTGATGTTATGTCAGGGGGATACGCATTCGAAGCGCCACCCTTTGCGTGCTTACTCAATCCCTGCCTGCTTATCCAAGCCAGAGATGTGGGTAGGGGTTGGGCCGCAGGTGGATGCCCGGATCGGGCAGCAGTCCGATCTCCGAGAAGCGGCGCGAAGAGAAATACTGTATAATCCAAATGTGATGGAGGTAGCGCTATGAATTGGCAAAAGTATATCCATTCCGACCCGCAGATTATGATGGGTAAACCGGTTTTCATCGGCACACGCATACCGGTCGACCTGGTGCTGGAACGGCTTGCCAGCGGTGAAACGACCGAGCAACTCATCGAAGCATATCCGTACCTGAGCAGGGATGCCATTATGGCCGCGATCGGGTTTGCCGCTCAATACCTGCGTTCGGATGTGACATATCCCATCCCGGCGGGCACGGCATGAAGTTCCTGGCTGACGAAAGCGTCGATCACCCTGCTGTTACCTTCCTGATCAGCAAGGGGATCGATGTCACTGCTGTCGCCGATTTTGCGCGGGGTGCACCAGATACCGAAGTGCTGCAAACTGCGAATAAGGAGAAACGTATCCTGCTGACGATGGACAAGGATTTTGGTGAGTTGGTGTTCAGGGAACAGAAACTCTCAGCGGGAGTGGTTTTGATCCGCTTGCACAATGTGCCGGCCATCGAAAAAGCAACGATCGTTTATGAAGCGATCGACCGGCATGGTGATGAATTAGCGGGAAGTTTTTCCGTGATTACCTCGAAGAGTATCCGGATCAGGAAGTAGCTGGTAGTAGCGGAGACATCCTGCGCTGAGGAAGTTATGAGATACAAGAGACCGGGTGTCATGAGAAGCCCGGTCTCTTTTGTTCGTTAACCGGCAACAACAATCCCGCGGGATGAGTTGCCGCGGGATTGCTATTTCTGTGTGATCATGTGCCGGGGCGGTCGGGAGACTACTCCCCAACAAGCGATGTCATTTCTCGTAGGCTTTCAGAAAATCGTCTCTCGAGATCCCCGCTTGGGAGAGAATGGTGCGCAAGGTTGAACTTTTGAGCGTGCGGTGGTTGGGCATGGTCAGCGGGGTGTTCGTCCCATCTGGATTTTCCCTCAGCATCGCAATATGATTCCCTTCACGCACCAGGCGAAATCCCAGGCGCTCAAATGCACAGATGACTTTCGCCTTGGGTGCGTTAACTGGGAACTTGGGCATCAAACCGCGATCCCTGTTTCGGCGACAAATGCTTCCAATACAGGCGTTTCAGTCCGGAGAACATCATTGCCAAAGGTTTCGATGTGAAATTGAATGGCTGATTTGACATCCGCAAGGACTTCTTCGTAGGTGTCACCTTCTCCGACGATAATGCCTTTTAACCCAAGGGGATACGCAACATATCCTTCAGCGTGTTTTTCGACGATGATTTTGATCTGTTGTACCATGAGATTTACCTCTGCGCGTATTATAAGCGGTTTCTTTTGGGATGAGAGTATCAAAATCCCCTGACTTGTAAGCATAAAAACCCCGCCAGCATTTGACCGGCGAAGCCCTCGAACCCGCCCGGCTGTACCCGCTCGAAGTGGATCGATAACCGTCAACAAAAATCCCTCAGCATGAGCTGCCGCGGGATCGCTTTTTCTGCATATATGGCTTATCCCAGCCGGGAACGGGGGTTGGGGTTGGGTTCTGGATTCCGGGATCGGGTAATAATCCGATCTCGGAGAAGCGGCGCGATTCGAAGTCGTCGAAGTAAATGGTGCCGCGCGTGCCGGTATCCACCCCCTGCGCACCCAAACGGATCGAATCGACCTTCGAGCCGTCGTTGTCGATTTTGGTTACTTTTTCAGGAAATCATCCGGTTCAATCCCGGCTTGTTTCAGAATTGCCCGCAGTGTTCCCTCTGGCATATCGCCGGGATGGTTGGGGATTGTTGTAAATCTCCCACTGCCTGGGTTATGCCAGATCTCGTGGCTGCCTGCCGCATGACGATAGAATTCAAAGCCAAGTGCTTTGAGTTTCTTGATGATCTGCCTGTAGCGGAAACCCGAAAGCCGCCCCATAAGGCTATCCCCCGATGATGATCGGCAAGTCGATACTCTTTGTCACCTTCGGCAATTGAAGATCTTTTTGCGCCTCGAGCAGTTTACGAGCGACATCGCGAGCGATCTCGATCGTCTCGGCCACTGTCCGCCCTTGGGCGACCAGGCCTTGAATATCATCGGATGTTGCCAGGTACACCCCTTCGGGCAGAAGGGTAATATGCAAGCGGACTACTCGTTCGTTTTCGACAATATCCAGCATGGTTTCTCCTTGCGATGGTTTGTAGTATAGCACAAGAATTCAGCTTGGAGATTCAAAATACCCGCCAGCATTTGACTAGCAAGGCCCTCGGAGCCGCCCGGCTGGACCTGCTCGAAGCGGATCAATAACCGGCAACAAAAATCCCGCGGCATGAGCTGCCGCGGGATTGCTATTTTCGTGACCCTCCTTCATTTGACAAATAACAGATTAATCGCCTTCTTTGTCTCAGCCAAGACACGTTCCGAAACCCATAGCGATGACTGCGCAAGATCATCCAGCAATTTCAAGGCTTGTGCTTCATCTCCCACATTCCCAACTGCAACATTCCACAACAATAATCCGATCGAGCCATGCACTTCAAGTCCGATGGTCTCAGCAAAGCGGCGCGCCCTGGCATCATCCGTCAGCAACCAGGATGCCTTCAATTGTAAAGCCAGGCTGATCGCTTCGGCCTCGCCATCATCGATGCTTTCTGTCCGAGTCCAGGCGGACGAGCGCGTTCCAGATGTGCCGTTCAAATCCTGGATCCGAACCCACAACGGCATCTTCCACCCTTGCGCGTTCGATTCAAACTCCTCCACTACGCAAGGTGGAACGATCACATCACCCGCTTCAACCAACAGGTGGGCGGCACCCGCCTCGCTCAAATGCAACAGCGGACCCGTGTCGCACACGATGATCCGCCTCATCCTTTCTTGCCTTTCTGCTTCACCGCCCACTCGATATCATCCAGCTGATACTTCTCCGCCAGCGCCCGGTCCACGGCCAGCTTGGGCACCAGCCGGATCGACCCATCTGCCTCTACAACCGCTTCGAGTAAATCCCCTTCCTTGACCTTGGCCTTGCGCCGTGTCGGCGCCGGCAGCGTGATCTGCCCGTTGCTGCGGACCTGAAGATATTCGGACATACCGTACTCCTTTTCTGAAAACATGAACTCCTGAGTTCTCAACAATCATACACCCCCCCGCCCAGCCTGTCAACTATCCGTTGATAGCCTTACTTGAAATTCCCAGTCATTGCTGCCTGTGCCTTCTTCGATCAGGAGCTGCAAAAAAACCGCCAGCATTTTACCAATGAACCCCCCGAAGCCGCCCGGCTGTACCTGCTCGAAGCGGATCGATAATCGACAACAAAAATCCCGCGACATGAGCTGCCGTGAGATTGCTGCCGAAGGCCCCTCGCGAAGCATACCCGAAGGGTGCGTAAGGGGGTAGGTGTAGGTCACGTTGTCCCAGCCGGGCACGGGGGTTGGGGTTGGGTTCTGGATTCCGGGGTCGGGCAATAGTCCGATCTCGGAGAAGCGGCGCGATTCGAAGCTTGCCCTGAGCCTGTCGAAGGGTCATCGAAGTAGATCGTGCCGCGCGTGCCGGTATCCACCCCCTGCGCACCCAAACGGATCGAATCGATCTTCGAGCCGTCGTTGTCGATGGCGCTCAGGGTTGCTTTCAGCGTTCCGCCGATCCACAGGCTGAGGGAACCGGCGTTGTGGGCGGCTTGGTAATCCTCACATGAAACAAACCGTATTGAGTGTTATTTGAATTGAACAAGCAGATGATTGGCCGAAATGATCTTGATACCTTCGAATTCTTCCAAAGCCAGCAGATGTCGATCTCCGGAGATGATCAAGTCCGCCCTGGCGGATTTTGCGCATGCCAGCACTTTATCATCCTCGGGATCAGCCATGATGACCGGCTTGATCGGCTTCGCTCGAATCACATGCGCCAGGGCTGCATAACCATAAACCAATTCATCCACCGTGACTTGGGCGAGGGTCAGGCGTTGGGAGAATTTATCCCTGCCAAGCACATCTCCCAGTTCCGCCAACAGTTGCAGGCTGGTCATCAGGGTTAAAGAACCATTGCGCGCCAGGTCAAGGATTTGACGAGGCGCGCCTTTCCAGAACAAGCCGGAGATGACTGTATTGGTATCCAGAACGATTTTCATGTAGGGGTTGGTTTGTGGGCGAGGTGGATTTCCGCTTCGATCTCTTCATCCGTAAGGGGCGGCATATCCAAACCCGCCAGGCGGTCAGCAGCAGCGAAGAATCCTGCCACACGCTGGCGGCGGAGTTCTTCGCGCAGTAGCCGCTCTATCGCTCTCGGAGACAATAAACCGGCCATTTCTGCCTGCTTTCGGAGTCGGTCAGGTATCTTGATTTTGAAATCCAGAGTCACCATTTTTACCTTCTTTACTGTGCTGGAAAAATTATACCATTTCCTGGCTGATCGCCCTTTGGGGATCGCGGATCATGAACAATATCGTTTACCAGGCGTAAAACCAAAAGCTGCGCCATGGACAAACCGCGTTACCCCATTTTGATTCCTCGTGTAGGTGCTGCTGGCGCGTTCTTCAACCAGGAAGTTCATAACACCCGCCAGCCTTTGACCGGTGAAGCCCCCGAAGCCGCCCGGCTGCACCCGCTCGAAGCGGACCGATGACCGGCAACAAAAATCCCACGGCATGGACGTGATCCGGATCGCCATAGGTGTAGGTGACGTTGTCCCAGCCGGGGACGGGGGTTGGCGTTGGATTCTGGATTCCAGGATCGGGTAACAATCCGATCTCCGAGAAGCGGCGCAAGCGGAGGTGCTGGCATCATGCGATGTAAATTATGCTAAAATGATGGCGAGAGGAATTTTCCATGAACGCCGAAGTCCTATTGAAAACCCACCGCAAGCAAATCCTTGAGGCAGCCCGAAGGCATGGTGCGACCGATGTGCGCGTGTTTGGCTCGGTGGCCCGCGGCGAAGCGCGACCGGATAGCGACATCGATTTTCTCGTACGGCTGGAAACCGGTTACAGCATGCTGGACCTGGCTCGTTTACTGCGGGAATTGCACGCGCTTCTCGATTGCAATGTGGATATTGTCACGGAAGCCGGGCTGAAGCCGCGCATCCGCCCTCAAGTGCTTCGGGAGGCACGCAAACTGTGAGAAGTGAACAGGAACGGTTATTGGATATTCTCGAAGCCATCGAGCGCATCGAAAAATATGCAGAACGCGGCAAGACAGCTTTCCTGGCTGACGAGTTGCTCCAAAATTGGATGGTCACGAACATTACGGTCATCGGTGAAGCCTGCCGCAATTTGCCGGCTGATTTCCAGACCCGGTACACGGGTGTTCCATGGGCCGATATCATTGCCATGCGAAACATCCTTGTCCACCATTATTTTGGCATTGACGAAGAGGCAGTCTGGTTGGTTGTGGAGAAAGACATCCCCGAGTTGAAATTGAACATCCAGGCCATTCTTGGTGACCTGGCGAAAGGTAATTGAAGAAGCACAGGCATTCGGCTTCTCCCGCTCGAAGTGGATCAATAACCGGCAACAAAAATCCCGCGACATGAGCTGCCGTGAGATTGCTGCCGAAGGCCCCTCGCGAAGCATACCCGAAGG
>Ga0209285_10000370_pt1 | contig 15782 bp, 13 predicted proteins | sample PPLLak3March2015_2_FD_187249 | JGI IMG/M metagenome (GOLD analysis project Ga0209285, IMG submission 187249) | Freshwater sediment microbial communities from Prairie Pothole Lake near Jamestown, North Dakota, USA - PPLs Lake P8 Core (3) Depth... | ecosystem: Environmental > Aquatic > Freshwater... | reverse complement strand
GGCGCTACGGTCACATTCATCACCCTGCAACTGGCCTTTCACATGGGCTTTTCGCAGGTGATCCTGGTTGGGGTCGATCACAACTATGTCACCAAAGGGAAACCGCATATGCCGATCACATCCGAGGGGGATGATCCCAACCACTTCCATCCGAATTACTTTGGCAAAGGCTTCACCTGGAACCTGCCTGATCTGGAAACATCTGAGATCGCTTACCAGATGGCCCGCCAAGCCTATGAGTCCAATGGACGCCAGGTGCTGGATGCTACGGTTGGAGGAAAGTTGACTGTTTTTTCGAAGGTTGATTACAACTCTTTATTCTGACACATGGATCAAGCAAATCGTTCCGAATCGGTTTTCCAGCATCCTTTATTGAGAAGGATAACCCTGATTGCCATATTCTTGTTGGCCCTGGGTGTCCGTTTAATGGATCTTACTGACCTCCCGGTTGATTCCACGCGCGAGCTTTACTCGGCGAAACGAGCGCGCGGGATGTACTTTCAAGTTGCTACAGACATCCCCGAATGGCAGCGGCAGATTGCTATTGAACAGTGGCGGGAAACACCCGTGATCGAACCGGCTATTTTGGAGAGTCTTGTTTCGTTCACCTACCGTTTGACCGGTCCGGAATTATGGGTGGCGCGCATCTATTCGATCCTTTTCTGGGTTGTAGGAGGGGTGGCATTATATCTGCTCGCGTCCCGGCTGACCACACCTGACGGGGGTATTTTGGCTTTGGCATTTTATCTCTTCCTCCCTTTCGGAATCATCGCAAGCCGCAGTTTCCAGCCTGATCCTCTCATGGTGTCCCTCTTAATCTGGTTTCTCTGGGCATTGGAGCGATGGAGCCGTTTCCATACATGGAAGGCGGCATTCCTGGCAGGTTTATTGGGTGGATTATCGATCCTTGTAAAAACCACAGCTCTGTTCTTCGTTGTTGGTTCGTTATTGGGAATCGCTTTCAGTTTGTTTGGGCTGAGACGATTGCTGCGCAATGTACAGGTTTGGGTTATCCTGGTTTTGATCTGTTTCCCTAGCGGCATCTATTATTTCTATGGATTGTTTGTTGAGGGGGTATTGTGGCAGCAAATGGGTGGACGCTTTGCTGCATCGTTGTTGGTCGATCCTTTGTTTTATCTGAACTGGGCAGGGAAGATCGACCAGGTGGTGGGTTATATCGCCTTTACACTGGCTGTCTTGGGCTTATTCTTATTTTCTCCAGGTCGCGCCCGTGGTATGGTGGCGGGTTTATGGGGTGGATATCTGTTGTATGGCCTTATTTTCAATTACCATAATGCTACCCATGATTATTATCAACTTCCCCTTATACCAGTTGTAGCACTCTCGTTGTCGCCTTCGATTCATCCACTCACTAGTAAATTGTTGGAAACCTGGAAGAAAAGGAGCCTGCCTCGGATAGTGGTGATCCTTCTGTTGGCATTCAGTCTATTGATGTTTGGCTGGGAGGCACGCCGTGTGTTGCGTCGTGTCGATTACCGTCCCCAGGCAGAGTTTTGGGCTTCGATTGGTGAACAATTGAACCATAGTTCATCGGTGGTTGGGCTGACGAGTGATTACGGCGCTAGTCTTGAGTATTGGGGCTGGACGAGTATAACAAGCTGGCCTTCATCGGGTGATGCCACCTACCAAGAGATCTTTGGTGGTACAGCGGATCCTTTCTTGGATGAATTCACAAGATTAACTGCTGGAAAGCGGTTATTTCTTGTTACTGATTTTGATGAATTTGATCGGCAGGTGGAATTGAAAGCATTCCTGCAAACCAACTATCCGATATTTGTTGAAGGGGCGGGTTATATCATTTTCGATCTGGAACCTCAGCCATGACTGGCGGTTTCCCCCTTGTCTCGATTGTCACGCCATCCTATAACCAGGCGCAATTCCTCGAGCAGACCATCCGGTCCGTGCTTGGGCAGGGTTATCCTAATATCGAGTATATGGTTGTGGATGGGGGTTCGACCGATGGCAGCATGGAAATCATCCGGCGATATGCCGATCGGCTGGCTTGGTGGGTCTCCGAGAAAGACCAGGGACAGGCGGATGCCATCAACAAGGGCCTGCGGCGCGCAAAAGGGGAGATCGTTGCCTGGCTGAATTCGGATGACCTTTACCTGCCGGATGCAATTGCCAGGGCGGTGCAGGCTTTCCGATCCCATCCGGAGGCCGGGTTGGTGTATGGCGATGTCCAAGCTATTGATGAATATGGCAACATCATCAACTTGCTGCGCTACGGCGATTGGGGTCTGGATGGCCTGCTGGCCTTCCGGGTCATCGGGCAGCCGGCTGTCTTCATGCGTCGGTCGGTTTTGGAGCAGGCGGGTTACCTGGACCCATCTTTCCACTTCCTGCTCGACCACCAGCTCTGGCTGCGCATGGCCCGCCTGGCCGGGACTACTTACGTGCCGGAGACTTGGGCGGCAGCGCGTTTCCATGGCGAATCGAAGAATGTGGCCCATGGTGCGCAGATGAGCCACGAGGCCTACCGGGTGGTTGAATGGCTGGAGAGTCAGCCCGGGTTCGCGGCGGCATTTTCCAGGTCCGGAAAGCGCATCCGGGCCGGGGCGCACCGTTTCCATGCCCATTATTTGCTGGATGACGGCCAGGCAGGCGAAGCGCTGCGGTATTATGGACAAAGCGCCCGGCTGCATCTCCCAATTGCATTGCGGGAGTGGCGCAGGATTGGTTTCGCGTTCCTCAGCCTGATCGGCCTGGGCAGGATCCGCCCGGCTTACCTGCGCTGGCGGGCCGGCAGGATGTCACGAGGAACGACCATGGAGAAGAAATGACGAGTTTTGCCAGCCTGGTGTCCAAGGCGGCGGGCTATCTCTCGCTGCCGTTCGAGTATCCGAACAGGTTCTTCCTGCTCTGGCGGTTGGTGCTGTCCAACCGGCCTGTGGCCAGCGAGTTGATGCGTCTTGCCGCGCACCGCAAGTGGTTCGATGGGGCGGGCATCCGGACGGTTCTGGATGTGGGCTCCTATACCGGCGGATTTGCATTTGCCATGCGCCAGATGCTGCCGGATGCACAGATCTACTCCTTCGAACCCCTGCCGGATAATTACCAAAAACTTGTCTGCAACCTCGAAAAGCTCGGGAAGTTCCGGGCCTTCCATACAGCATTGGGCAACCGCCAGGGTGAATTGAGCTTCTGGCGCAATGATTTTGCGGCATCTTCCTCCGCACTTGCCATGAGCGGCCTGCACAAACAGTCCTTCCCGGAGACCGGGCATGCTGCGGCCATCCAGGTGCCGGTGGCGCGGCTCGATGATTTCCTGGGGCAGGTGGAGTTGAATGGCAAGACTCTCCTCAAGCTGGATGTGCAAGGGTATGAACTGGAAGTGCTGCACGGCGGCCTGAAGATGCTGGAACAGGTCGATTACATTTTTTCGGAAGTTTCCTTCCAACCGTTATACGAAGGCCAGCCGCTTTTTAGGGATGTGTACGATTTCTTAAAACCGTTGGGGTTTGCCTATGCCGGTAGCCTGGAGGTATTGCCATCCCCCGTGGATGGTACGATTCTTCAGGCAGATGCGCTCTTCGTCCGCCGGGGAATTTCCCGTTGAGGTGAAAAAATGACATCACGTATATCCAGGATATTAAACAAAGTCCGCCTCTTGTCTGATTCCCGCCAGGTGCTTTGGAGAGTACTGGCTATCCTGATCCTCCTGCTGGGGCTGGGCGTCCGCCTTTTTGACCTGACCGACCCGCCCCTGGATTTCCACCCGACCGCCCAGTTGTTGAGCGCCATCGTGGCGCGCGGCATGTACTATCAGATGATGCCCGATGCCAACCCGGCCTTGCGTGAAGCCGCCATCCAGATGATGAATAACGTGGAGGAGTATGAGCCGCGCATCCTGAACGGGCTGACGGCGCTGACCTATCTCGTCATTGGCCACGAAGAAGTATGGGTGGCGCGCATCTATTCGTCTGTCTTCTGGGTGTTTGGGGGGCTGATCTTATATTGGCTGGCAAAGCGGATGCTTTCGAGGCGCGCCGCAGTCGTATCGCTGGGGTATTTCCTCCTGCTGCCATTCGCCATCATCGCCAGCCGGACTTTCCAGACCAGCGCGCTGGTGGTGATGGTCACCATCCTGGCGGTGTACGCTTTCTATCGATGGGGCGAAAGCCCAACCTGGAAGTGGGCCATCATCTCGGGCCTGCTGGCAGGCCTGACGGTGCTGATAAAGGTTACGGCGGCTTTCCCGGTCATCGGCGTGGCGGTCGCGGTTGTCCTGGGGCAATATCGCCTGGGACAGGCACTCAAATCGAAGCAGGTTTGGCTGATGGTATTGTTGACAGCCATCCCGGCGGCCATCTATTACCTTTTCCTGATACCAGACCGCTCATCCAATTATTTCACTTTCTGGGCGGTCTCCGAGTGGTATCGCCTGCTGGATCCTTCCCACTACGTGCGCTGGCTGTCCGTTCTGCACCGCCTGGTGGACCTCAGCGTCCTGTTCATTGCCCTGGGCAGCACCCTGATCGCTGCGCCCAAGGTACGCGGCCTGCTGGTCGGTTGGTGGGTGGGGTTCTTCCTCTATGGGCTGTTCTTCCCTTACCATATGTTGACCCATGAATATTACAGCCTGCCGATTATGCCGGTCCTTGCCCTGTCTCTGGCGCCGATCGCCGAACTGGGGCTGGTGCACCTGGGCCAGCAGGGATTCATCTGGCGGGCGGCGGCGGCGGCGATTGCCATCCTGGCATGCATCGCTTACCCGGCCTGGGTGGGACGTTCCACCCTGTATGCGGTCAGCTACCGGCATGAGCCGGGCGTTTGGCAGAAGATCGGGGAGGCGGTTCCGGAGGATGGCAAGGTAATCGCCCTGACCCATGATTATGGCTACCGCCTGATGTATTATGGCTGGCAGCAGGTGAATCAACTCTGGCCCTGGGGCGTTGATCTGGCTGTTTCAGCGGCACATGGTGGTTCAACCGATTTCGAAACGATGTTCGCCGAACGGACGAGCGGCATGCGCTACTTCCTGGTGACATCCGAAGGCGAATTGAACAACCAGCCATTGCTTCGTGACAGGTTGTATGACAATTATGTCCTCATCGATTCGGGCGATAGTTACCTGCTCTTTGACCTGGAACAGCCGATAGTGGGAGACGGGAAACCCTAGCATGCTCGTCTCGATTGTCACGCCTTCCTTCAACCAGGCCCGTTTCCTGGAAGAGACCATTTGCTCGGTACTGGAGCAGGATCATCCGGATATCGAATATTTCATCATCGACGGTGGTTCTACAGATGGCAGCCAGGAGATTATCCAACGCTATGCCCACCGGCTGGCCGGATGGGTTTCCGAGCCGGACAAGGGCCAGACGGATGCCATCAACAAGGGCTTTGAGCGTTGCAGGGGCGAGGTGCTGGCCTGGCTCAATTCGGATGATACCTACCAGCCGGGCGCCGTGCGGGAAGCCGCCGCGTTCTTGCAGGCCAACCCGGATGTTGGCATGGTGTATGGCGATGCCAATTACATCGACCATAATGGGCAAACGCTTGGCCGCTTCCCGGCCGCGCAGACGGACTACCGCCGTCTGCGGCAGGGGTATGTCCATATCCCGCAGCAGGCTTCGTTCTTCCGGGCGAGCCTCTGGAAACAGGTCGGTTCTCTCGACCCCTCCTTCTACTTTGCCATGGACTATGACCTGTGGGTCCGTTTGGCGCGCATATCCGATTTGCATTATCTTCCGCGGTTGTGGGCTAATTTCCGCCTGCACAGCCAGGGAAAAACTATTGCAGCCGATGACCGTTGCTGGCCGGAGATGCTGCGCGTCCACTTCCGGGATGGCGGGCACTGGCTGGGTATCCTGCCGTTCAAATACCTGCTCCGCAGGATGACCGGGCCGCTCTGGCGTTACCGTTTGGCCTGGCAGGGGCGCGGAAGCAGGCCAAAACTCACCTGAAATTTACATAAACGTAATTTGAGAACACCCTGGATTAAGGTATCATTGGACTGTGCGAAGATCAGATTCCCCGTTCGTTGCTGACTGGTTTGTAGTTTCCCTGCGCTGGCTGGTTATGTTGGGGGTTGCCATTTCTTTGGCCCTGGGAGATACATTGTTTTCCATTCCTAACCTGCTTTTGTTCTTCATCATAATCTGGAATGTTATCCTGACGATCCTTGCGGGTTTGAGCACCCGTATGCCCCGTCACCGTGAAATCTGTGTGGGTGTTGACATCCTGGTAACCGGGCTGTACTTTTGGCTTCAGGGTGGCTTTGCATCGCCGGCTTCCTGGGTGATCCTGCTCCCCCTGTTGTCGGGGGCATTGTATTATGAAACCAAGGGCAGTTTGATCGTTGCTGCTTTGATCGCGGCCATCGAATTGGCTTACCCGTTTGCACGATCATTGCCAACCTCCGGGCTGGTTTTCTACGGCGCTGCTGCTGTGGTGACGTTCATGCTGGCTGGTTTATTTGGTTATCTGAGTAATGGCGCTATCCGCAATCTGCGACACGTTCGGAAGGAGCAACTTCGATTGCAGAAGAACAGGCATCGCATGGAAAGTGAACGCCTGCGCGCAATCTACGAGTTGACATCCACGCTTACGGCAACCCTCAATTACCAGCGCGTGCTCGATACTGTCCTGGATCTGAGCCTGTCAGCGGTGAATCCAGATCAGGATACCCAGCCAAATTTGAAGATGGTTAGCGTTGTGTTGCTCTTCTCTCCCGAAGACAAACTGGAAGTGGGTTCAGCCCGGCGGTTCACCCCTGCGGATATGCGCACTGTCTTGCCCGGGAAGAGCGGCGCCATTGCGGAAGCGATGAACAGTGGTGAACCGGTGCTCATCGACGATATCAGCAAAGATCCGGAAATCAATCATTTTGTTTCTTTCCGGCAGTGCAGCCAAGTGTACGTATTTCCCATCCGAAGCGGATTCAATGTTTATGGTGTCCTGGTATTCGGCCACCCAGATGCGGGATATTTCACCCAGGATCGAACCGAAGTGCTGGATATCCTTGGCCGCCAATCGGTGATCGCGATCGCCAATGCCCGCCTTTACCAGGAACTCGTCGATGAACGCGACAAGATGGTGGAAGTACAGGAGGAAGCCCGTCGGAAACTGGCGCGCGACCTGCATGATGGCCCCACCCAGTCGGTTTCTGCGATTGCCATGCGCGTTAACATTGCCCGTCGCATGCTGGAGAAGAAACCTCTGGAAGCAGGCGAGGAGCTGGCCAAGATCGAAGAACTGGCCCGCCGGACAACGAAAGAGATCCGGCATATGCTTTTTACATTACGGCCCCTGGTTTTAGAGTCGCAAGGTTTGGTGGCCGCGTTGAATTCCATGGCTGAAAAGCTCCAGGAAACCTACAACCAGGATGTGCAGATCCAGGTGGATGAGAATCTGTTGGATGATATGGAGATCGGGAAACAGGGCGTGATTTTCTTCATCGTTGAGGAAGCAGTCAATAACGCCCGCAAACATGCCCAGGCAGCCCATATCTGGGTACGCATGCGCATGGTCGAGAAGGGGGTGGCGCTTCTGGAAATCCAGGATGATGGTATTGGTTTTGATGTCGAAGCGGTTACCCGATCTTACGATCAGCGCGGCAGCCTTGGAATGATCAACTTGCGAGAGCGCACGGAACTGGTCAATGGAGTACTGAATATCCAGTCTACCCCTGGGAAAGGTACAAGAATCCAAGTAGCTATCCCGCTGACCGAGGATGCCGCTGACCGCCTGCACCATGCTGCTGGAAAGCGTTAGCACCCATGCCCAATGCTGCCGGTCTGTATTATTTTTTCCACCCTTCTGAAAACCGAAGCAGGCCACCAGTCATTCTCATTCATGGTGCAGGTGGGAACCATCTTTTTTGGCCGCCAGCAGTAAGGCGCTTGGCAGGATCGCGCGTCTATGCCCTGGATTTGCCAGGACATGGAAAATCAGAAGGGATTGGGCAACAATCCATCCCGGGCTATACCAAACATATATCAGCATTTATGGATGCGGTCGGTATTTCGCATGCCTTTGTAGTTGGACACTCCATGGGGGGGGCGATTGCCCTCGACCTGACGCTCAACTGTCCTGAACGGGTAGCGGCTCTCTGTCTGGTGGCCAGCGGTGCCTGCTTGCGGGTTGCGCCTGTTTTCCTGGAAAATGCCGGCAACGCATCCACTATACCCCAGGTGGCCGAGGCGATGAAGGAATTTGCTTACAGCCCGCATACGGATGCCAAGTTGAAGGAATTGGCTTCCAAACGATTGATCGAGACCCGACCGGCCGTATTACGCGGCGATTTCCTGGCCTGTGATGTTTTCGATGTGAGGGAACGCTTGGGTGAAATCCGGGTGCCAACACTGATCCTGGTTGGCTCTGACGATCAGATGACGCCGGTTGCTTTTTCGAACTACATGGCGGAGAATATTCCCGGTGCGCAATTATGGATGATTGAGAATGCCGGGCATATGTTGATGCTGGAGAAGCCGCGCCAGGTATCCCAGGCGCTTTCCGGCTTTCTGGAACAACTGGTAATTGCCCCCGCTCTATAACCGGAAACCGAAAAGTTCTTCCAGGATTGGGATGGCATTTTTAACTGCCTGGCCGCGGTGGCTCAGGCGATTTTTTTCTTCCATATCGAGTTCGGCCATGGTTTTATCCAGTTCGGGGATCCAAAAAAGCGGATCATAACCGAATCCATTTGTTCCCCGTTCTTCTGGAATGATCTCCCCTTCGCACAACCCGGTGGCCAGTTGTACATTACCGTTCGGCTTGGCAAGTGCCACTGTGGCGCGAAAGCGTGCTGTCCAGGGGTGCGGATGATCCCGGAGCTGTTCCAGCAGGTAGCGGCGGCGGCTTGAATCCGTTTGCGGTTGGGGGCCAAAGCGGTTGGAATGCAGGCCGGGTTTCCCTTGCAGGGCATCCACCTCCAACCCGGAATCATCACCCAGGGCAACCAGGCCGCTTGCCCTGGCAAATGCAAGGACTTTCTTGGTTGCGTTTTCTGCATAGGTTTTACCATCTTCCTGGATATCCAGCTTCAGGCCAATCTCTGCCGGGCTGACCAGGGTGATGGCCAATCCACCCAGTACATCCTTGATTTCCTTGAACTTGCCCGGGTTGTTGGTTGCAATGAGCAGCTTGGGTTGGGTTGTCATTCCATTTTGCCTTTGATCTGTTCCAACGCCCACCGGGCATGCTGCCGGATGAGAGGTTCGGGGTCTTGCTGGATTTGTTCAATAGCGGGAATACTCGCTGGCTCACAGGCATTTCCTATTGCAACAGCAATATTGCGCAAATAGCCGCGGCGCCTGGCGCGTCGGATTGGGCTGGTTCTGAATTTATGGTTGAACATATCTTGCGAAAGCAGGATTTCCTCGGCCAACATTGGTTGAATGGCAATATCTTGGCTGGTGAATTGTGGCTCCACATCAGAGGATGCAAAGCGGTTCCAGGGGCATACCATCTGGCAGATATCGCAGCCAAAGATCCAGTTGCCCAGCAGGGGCCGCAACACCAGGGGGATTTCGCCTTTTAGTTCAATCGTCAGGTATGAGATGCAGCGCCGGGCATCCAGGGTGCGGTTGGGGAGGATGCATCCGGTAGGGCAGGCCTGGATGCAGCGCGTGCAGGTTCCGCAGTGGTCCGTTTCGAAAGGTGGATCTGGAGGAATCTCGATATCGAGCAGGATTTCAGCCAGGAAGAAATAGGAGCCAATGCCCGGCGCGATCAGGCAGGTGTTCTTGCCGATCCAGCCAAGGCCGGCTCGCTGGGCCAGGTCACGCTCCAGGATGGGACCGGTATCGGTATAGATGCGGTAGGAAATGGAGTGATTGACCTGCTCTTTGATGAAATCGGCCAAAACCTCGAGTCGTTCTGGCAGGAGGGTGTGATAATCTGTTCCCCAGGAATAAGCGGCGATGCGACCACGGGAAGAAAGCTCTGGATGTAAGGGGATAGTTTTTGGGTCCGGGTAGCGCATACCGAGTACCAGGATGGAACGGCATTCGGGCATGATGCAGAGCGGTTCGGCGCGGCATAACCGAGCGCGCTCATTCCCCAGGTAGGCCATTTCACCGTGATGCCCCAGAGTCAGCCAATTTTCATAGGTGGACCAATGGGGTGGTGGATCTGGCGTGGTCACACCAACCAGGATGAAGCCCAGCCGGTGGGCCTCCTGCTTGATCGCTTGTTTGAGGGATTCGGGCACTTCTAAGGGACTGTGATGAAAAGCCAGATGAACTCGCCGAAGGTTGTCATCTTGTCGTTGCGCGGACGGAAATATGCCCCGTATGTACCGGATGCTGTGGGGGCAGTCAGTGAAACGGAGATATCCATCAGGCCTCCCGGCGCTACTTCATTGGGGAAGTTGACTGGTGCCACTTTGGCCCAATCCGTTCCCTCACCGCCGTAGCCGAAAACCAACTGATATTCGGCTGTCCAGGTACATGAGCCGGTGTTTTGGATCCGCCAGGTTTTTACAAAGGTTGCGCCGGCTTGGACCGTAGCGCCATCCGGGATGGTGATATCATCGATGAATTTGTATTGGTCACAGGAGTATTGGGGGGTGCGCGGCAACGTCGGGTTGATGAAGGGGGTAATCGTGACCGCAGGCGTATCGGTGATGAGCGGGGTGTTGGTAGGCTGGGGAGTGTTTGTGATAGCCGGATCAATGGATGAAGCAGGTGTGGTTGTCGGTGTGGGAGTAGATGTAGGGGTTGTGGCCATGGCTGTCATGGCCAGTACGGCTTCCACTGTCTGGGCGGATTGGGTTTTGATGATTGCAGGATCCTGGGTGGGTGTGGCGGAGCTGCATGCACTGAGGAGCAATGGGAAAATCAACAAAACCATCACGAAGATTTTACTTATCTTTTTCATATGTCTCCAATAGTTCTATACTGTTCCATGTCGACAAGATTATATCCCATTGGGTGGGCAATATAACCGTGCACCATCTATGGCTTTTTGATGATCGGTGCCAGCCAAATGGCTTCATCCTGGCTGGGTGAACCATTGGATTCGACCGTCAGGATGAATTGCACGGATTGCCCAGCCAGAGGCGTGAGATTGATATCCACAAACGTGATGGCATCGTCATATTTCACCTGCCAGCTTGAAAGGCTTTGGGTCGTGTTTGATCCGGTAATCTGGTAGTTCAGCCGAAAGATCACATCACAGGCTGTCACACCATATTTACAGCTCAAAACGGTATAGAAATGCTCTCCAGATTGAACAGTGTATGCCGGGAATTTGCCACTGATGTAACCATTGTTGGTCAGTTGTGGGTGGGTGATCAGCGCTGGCTCGTTCTCGATTCCACCCGTTTCGAGTTGGGGTTTTTCATTCTTTATGATGAAACCACGCGAGTCGCCAACCGTCCCCGGACAAGGAAGTGTTCCAGCCGCCGATGTCCAGGTTGCTTCACAGTAACGCCGGGCGAAGTGATAGGAAACGGGCAAGTAACTGAGCACGTCAATCTCGACCGTGAAGGGATCTTTTGCAGATGGCCCGATCCCGAAGGTGTGCCCGTAATCGTCTTTTAGCACCCAATAGCCGATGTAATTGTTGACTTTGGCAGGAGCGATCAGATCTATAGAGATATCGACGCTTTGGCCGGGGGCGACGTTCTTGGGCAGGTTGACGATCCCAGGGCCATCCATCTGGTATCCGGATGAAAAGGCCAGTTCGTAGGATTTATTCCAGGTGCAATTGCCGATGTTCGTAAACCGCCAGGTTTTCGTGAAGGCTTCCGATGGCGCAAAATCAGCGCCTGCTTCTACGGTGATATCCTGTACCGCAACCCAATTACAGATGGATGAGGTGGGAACCGTTGTGGGTACAGACGGGGATGTTGGAACGATCCGCGTCGGAACGATGGGGACCAGGAAGAAGGTGCTTGTGGGGATAGGTGTAAAAGTAGGCCTGGGAGTGGGCGTCTCGGTCCGTGGTCGAACCCGGGTTGGGGTAGGAGAAGGTATCCCGGTCAGGCTTTGCTGGGCTGCCTGGGTTGCCAGTGCCTGGGATGTCTGGGTCGCGGCGACAAAAAGAGGATGGATATCCAATGTTGGGGCAGAAGGCAACAGGGCTGGGATTGCATCGCAGGAAGCCAGGAGAAGCATGGCCATCAAGCAAAGATATAAGCTGGTGCGTTTCATAAGAGATCCTCTCTCAAATCAAGGGAACAGCCGATATACTGATTTGGAGTTACGCAATTGGGAAGGATTCTGGGGTGTAGTGGGCGGGTGGAACCTGCCCCCTACACCCCCAATCCCCTTGAACTGCGTAAGTCCTACTGATAATACTCTGGTTGCACGGAAAGGAAAAGAGGCCTTAAGTTCGAAAAGGCCTCTTCTTCACTGGAAGTTGTTTATTCTTCTATGCAGGTTGAGCAGGCAGATCACTTCTCGTATGGCGTGCCATCCGCAGCGGGCATCCTGACCCGCCCCATGAATCCTGAAAGCACAATCATTGTAGCAATATAGGGTGCCATGGCCAACAGTTCGCCCGGAACCCCCACCTGCATGATGGCAAGTTTTTCCTGCCAGGAATCGAAGAAACCGAAGATCAGTGATCCCAGATAGGCAGTCCCAGGGTTCCAGTTGCCAAAGATCATGGCAGCCAGGCCAAGAAAGCCTTTACCGGCCGTCATGCCCTCGTTGAACCGGCCAGCTACGCCAATTCCCATATATGCCCCGGAAAGACCAGCCAGGGCGCCACTGATCAGCACGCAGATATAGCGGATGCGGAAGACATTGATGCCCAGCGTATCCGCTGCCCTTGGGTGTTCACCCACGGAGCGGATCCGCAGTCCCCAGCGCGTTTTGTAGAACAGGATCTGGGTAACGATGATGATGATAAACAAAGCGTAGATGATCGGACTCTGGTTGAACAGCACCGGACCGATAACGGGGATTTTCCACAGTACGGGAATGGGCCAGGCGGGTATGGCAGGTCCCGGGTAGCTGAGGGCCGGATTGGGGTCGATGACCGCCCGGAACAGGTAACTCGTGAGCCCCAGCGAAAGGATGATGATGCCCGTGCCGCTGATGATCTGGTTGACGCGATACTTGATGCAGAGAACACCGTGCAGCCATCCTAATAACATCCCAAAGAGCATGCCTCCCAGGATACCAACCAGCATGCTGTCAGAAACACTGGCAAAAACCACGGACGCCAGCGCTCCGGTCAGCATCATGCCTTCGATGCCGATGTTCACCACGCCGGAACGCTCGCTGTAAATCCCGCTCAAGGCTGCCAGGGCGATCGGCGTGGCCCTCACGATGCTGCTGATCAGCATGCCTGTCAGGTTCAATGACTGCCCGCGTGTGCCCCAAATGAGGAACGCCAGCACAACCAACCCCACTGTTGTAATAAGGATTGTGTTTGCTTTTTTGAAGCCCTTGACCAATTGCCAGATGCCTGCCACCCCGACCAGGCTGCCGATGACTACCAGTGTGATAAAAGTGGGCAGAACGAGATCTGGCGCGGTGATCGATTCTCCTCCCCGCTTGCTGGTCAGAACGAAGGTGGATATCAATCCTTCCGTTCCAATGGACAGGAAGATGACGAAGGCTGCCTCAATGAAAAGGAAGATGGCAACTGCCAGGTTCTTCCAACTACGAACATTTGTGTGTGTGATCGCAATATTAGCCATAGCCACTCCAGCGCTAACCAGCAGGGACCTTTTTAGTTTCTGTTTTTCTCTTTTTGGTTCGGCCGATCCGGTATAAGCCGCGGATGATCTCAGGGGCAGCGATGAACACGATCACCATACCCTGGATGATACGGATCAGCTCCACTGGGGTACCGGCAAAGGATTGCATGCGCGCCGCTCCAGAGCGTAAGAAGCCGAAAAGAAGGGATGAAAGCACCACCCCAAACGGGTGGCTGTTCCCCAGCAACGCCAGGGCAATGGCATCGAAGCCGTATCCCGAGGAAAACGCCCGCACCAGCCTGTGTTCGACGCCGAGAACCTGGTTGATGCCTGCCAGACCCGCCAGGGAAGCGCTAATCACCATGGTCAGGACGGTGATCATGGCGATCCGGACGCCGGCGTAGCGCGCTGCCCTTGGGTTGGCGCCAACCATGCGGATTTCCATGCCCAGCGGGGTTTTCCACAGGAACCAGTAGACCACTCCAGCCATGGCCAGCGCCAGGAAGAAGCCCCAGTGGACGCGCATCGGGTCTGGGAACAGCGCCGGCAGATAGGCTGAGGGCAGGATATCCGGGGTAATTGGGAGCGCGCCGGCTCCGGCAATCATCGGCCCGGTGAGCAGGTAGTCTGTCAGGCGGAAGGCGATGTAATTCATCATGATCGTGTTGATCACCTCGTGCGCTCCCAGCTGCGCCTTGAGGATGCCCGGGATTGCTCCCCAGAGTGCCGCTGCAGCGATACCGGCAATCATGGCCACCAGCATGTGAATTGGGAAGGGCAGACCGGTAACAGAATAACCGACATAGACCGATGCCAGGCCGGCCACGAATAGCTGCCCCTCCCCGCCGATATTGAATAAGCCACCGCGAAATCCCACAGCCACCCCGAGCCCGGCAAGGATGTACGGCGTCGTGAATACCAGGCTCTCGCTCAACGGGCGGAAGGCATTCAGCAGGGCGCGTGTCTCGCCAGTGGATTGCCAGGTTTTGATGGCTTCAACGATCTGCTTCGGGTCTCCGAAAGCTCCGATGAACAGGGCACTGTAAGCATTGATGACGCTATGCCAGGAAGTCGTGATGGCCCCCCAGGGATTTTGGAAGAAATTCCCCCATGCCTTAAGAGATTCTGGATGGGAAAAAACGATCAGGATACTGCCAATAACAAAAGCAGTAAACACCGACAGGAGCGGCACCAGGACCGCTTCGAACTTTCCCTTCCTCACCGCGATCCGGTTCAGGAAGCTGCGCTCATCCTTTTCCATTTCCGGCTTAGCCGGTTTCTTTGAGGTTTTGCTCAAGGGGACCTCCTATTCTTGTGGGCGGATGGGAGCGTTCATGCCTCGACCCCGGCGGGTTCAGCGGGAACGGACTCTGTAATGCCAGCCATCAGCAATCCTAGTTGCTCGCGGGATGCCTGCTCTGCCGGCAGGATGGCCAGGATGCGTCCTGCGAACATGACTGCAATCCGGTCGGCCAGGTTCATGACCTCATCCAATTCGGGGGATACCAGGAGAACGGCACAGCCCTCATTGCGCTTGCGGATGATTTGCCCGTGGATGTATTCGATGGAACCAACATCCAGGCCGCGGGTGGGTTGGGATGCTATCAGCAGCTTGATTGGGCGGGAGAGTTCTCGCGCCACGATCACCTTCTGCTGGTTGCCACCCGAAAGGTTGGCAACCGGTATCGATATGCCTGGGGTACGGATGTCGAACTGGCCGACGCGTTCTTGCGCGGCTTTATCGATTTCCTTTTGGGAAAGGTTCAAGCCTTTTGTAAAGGGCGACTCATAATAGGTATTCAAAACCAGGTTATCCGAGACGGTAAAAGAAAGCACCAGGCCGTCCTGTTGGCGATCTTCGGGCACATGAGCCGAGCCTGCTTCGCGGATCTTGCGCGGCGAAGCCTTGGATATATCCCGCCCAAGCAGACCGACAAATCCGGCCTCGATTTTCCGCAAGCCGGTCAATGCCTCCACCAGTTCCTTCTGGCCATTCCCCTGAACCCCGGCAATTCCCAGCACTTCCCCTGCCCGAACCTGGAATGACACACCTTTTACAGCCTCGAGGTGCCGATCATCCCGGACATGGAGATCCTCGACATTCAAGGTAATATCACCAACTTCTGCTGCTTCTTTCTCCACCTTCAGGATGACTTCGCGG
>Ga0209285_10000366_pt1 | contig 16006 bp, 11 predicted proteins | sample PPLLak3March2015_2_FD_187249 | JGI IMG/M metagenome (GOLD analysis project Ga0209285, IMG submission 187249) | Freshwater sediment microbial communities from Prairie Pothole Lake near Jamestown, North Dakota, USA - PPLs Lake P8 Core (3) Depth... | ecosystem: Environmental > Aquatic > Freshwater... | reverse complement strand
GCGGTGGTATGCGCGCGCCGAGAGCTGCAATTGGCTCATGGCCGATTTCATCAGGGCTTGGCTGGTATCATCGAGTGTGCAATGCTTGCGTACTTCCGCCGGGCGCATATCCGCATTGCTCATCACAACCCCCGTTGACTCGCTGACTCGCTGATTCCCTGAATCGCTGAATCGCTGATTCGAAAACCTCTCCCGTTGAATCTGCCTCGCCGCTTCCACTCGCTTCCGCACATCCGCCGATGATTCCCCATACCGGTCGTCACTGAGCTTCTCATACTCCACGCGCGGCACTTCAATATGGATATCGATCCGATCCAGCAGCGGACCCGAGATGCGTTTTTGGTACTTGGTCACCACCATGTTCGAACATGTGCAGGGCTTGACCGGATCGTTAAAATGTCCGCAGGGAAAGGGGTGGACACAATCGGGCATATTATTCGTGCTCGGTGAAGGATAAACACGTGATTTTGAAGGGGTTTCTATCTTCTGCCACGCTACCAGGATGAAAAAGCCAAACGGATACCTACCTCGAATGAAAATAATCAGGATCGATTTCGGTTATCTGCCAGATATTTCTCAAGGTTTTTCTCCCCACCGATTTGCCCCAAATCTGGGAGATTGGCCCTTACAACAATTCTTTTTTTAGCCATGCAGAAACAGTCTTCTCATTCACGCCGCAGATTTCAGCTACTTGTGCCATTGTGAGATATTTCCCGTAAGAATGGTGACTGCACTGGTTGGTGCTAAGTTTGTTTCCTGGAGCATGCTCGACTTGACGAAAGCATCGCCCTATTCTCGTTCTTTTCTCCAACTCAGAATCTTTGCATTGCTAAGGCGGTTCATGTACTAACCACAGCCAAGCCAGCCAAAATTTCCTCTTCCAGTTCTTCCCACCACTCGATTTCCCTGATCACCAAACGATATTCCCACAGTATCCCGGCCACAGATAAGTTCATCAGCCAGGCTGCCAACTTCTCAGTCAGGCACTCGGTAAATTCCTTCTTGTTATTGCATCGCACAACGGTGGTGTGATTCCCCAACCAGGTCAGGAACATACCACGCTTCTCATCATCCAGCGTCGCTGCCCCTGCCACAATCTCTTTCACGATCTGCTCTATAAATTCTCGCATCTCTCCTCTTCAAAACCCAAGGTTGTACTTATCCCTCACCGGCTCAGGTTGGGTCACACCCATATCCTGTCGTTCCAATCGGGCAGCCAGAAACTCATCCAACAATCCGGAGAGCGCTGGTGGCAGGCTGGCCTGCAATACCCGGCTGGCTTTCTCCTGCCAGCCATCAGCAGGCAGATATTCACCGGGATGGCTCTCAATGACTTCCCGGATCAAAGCATCCACCCGATCCCGATTTGCGCGTGCCAGGGGCTCAACATGAGTCAGGGTGGGAGGCTGCCACTGGCCTTTTAGGCGAGCCCGCAGCCAGCACTGCAGCGAGGGCAGATCAAGAGTCATGTTTCCATATCGCACTGTTGAATTCAATGTAGCCCGGATCAGATCGGCATCCTCAGGATCTGGTGAGAAGAAGGATTGAGTGGATGTATTGGCCAACAAAGATTGGACAACCGGCTCAAAGCCATCCACCCTGCGCATCATCGACAGCGACTGGGCCAGCACGAACATGCGCGCCCCGAACTTGGCACCTTCCGAGAGCATTGTTTCCAGGCGCATGCCTGCACCGATCTCTTGAGCCTCATCGACCACAAAGTAGAACGGGATGGGTGACTCCAGGGTGGCTCTGCGGTAGGCAGCCTCAAAAACGTTATACAGAACACCCGCGGTGAGCCTGGCGCCTTCGCGTCCCATCTCTCCGGATGGCAAACGCAACACGATCCAGGCCCGCTCCCGGGCCCAACGGGTCATATCCACAAACTCAGCCTGGTGCATGGCTGAGAACAGCCAGGGCGACAGCTCGAGCGCCATGATCTTGGAAAGCACCGGGCTGATCACTTCCGTAACCCAACCCTGGCTCCATTTGCTCCCTTCCCCTCCCGATTGCCCCAGCAGGGCATCCAATGCCAGGGCACCCATCCGTTCGCCGGGCGGCAGGAGCGCCATGGCAGCATGGCGCCAATCCAGATTGAAAGCCATGAAAACCACATGCAAGAGCCCCAAGCCATCCCCCGGATGGTATTGGTTCCAGACATGTGCCAGTCGGAAAAGCCCGAGAAGCGCTGCCTGCATGCGCGGTCCCCAGTAATCATCCCAGATGCGCCGTCCAACCTGCACAATGGCATTCCCCGCCCAGGTGAAATCCGGAACTGCCAGCAGGTTCAGGGGAACCACCTGCGGAACGTCGGGAGTGATCACGCGTAAACGTCGGATGGCTGCTAACCGTTGTTCGGAAGGCAGCTGGGCCACGAGATCCAGAAAGGCATCCGCCAGGGAAAGATGTGGATCGACCAATAAGATCCCAGGAGCATCATCCCCCCTCTCCACCAATTGCTTGAGCATCGCAAACACGAACGAGGATTTCCCTGTTCGACTGCCACCCGTCGCAAGACCGTGCCCATCCGGATCGATCCCAACCAGTTCTCCATTCGCTACACTTCGCCCAACTTTGAAGATTGCCTCCTGCAAGGGTTGGGAAGGGGGTGGGGCAGGCACATCCTGCCAGACGGCCCGGTCCAGCAGGCCGGATCCTTCTCCCAGCTGCAAGGGTGCAACCAGGCCGGCAGCTTCTCCAGCCGGGAGTGGGAAGTCGTGAGCATACGCCCCCGGCCAGGCTAGATCAACAAGCTTCCAGGATTGCCTCCCGGATAGCAGAGACAGATCCAGCGGCTGGGATAGGGAAAAAGCCACCCGCAAGAGCGGCTCCTGGATACGGCGCTCAAGCACATCCTTGGGGATCGAGCGCCAGGCCATCCAATCTGCCATCCCCAGTGCGGATGCGAGCATAACCAACCCACCTGCCAGGAGACCAAGCAACCCTGCCAGGGAGGACAGCCAACCGGCATTCCAGGCGCCGACGCTCACACCGGCAACCAGCAGACCGATCCCCAGGCCCAGCCGAAGCAGCTTCAAACGCAGAACCCAGGGGTTGGGGGCACCTCCTTCCACCCCGCCCTCCGCGCCATACGAATAGGCCGAAATGGCACGCAGGCGTTCCTGCAAGCCGTTGTCCGTACCCAGGATCCAAAGCCGAAGATGAACCTCCTGGCCATCCCTGGCTGCACTGACCAGCCGGCTGCCGATTGCCAGCAGCGGATCGCTGTCAGGGGTCGCTGTAATCAATGCCGGCAGCCGCCCCGCCGGGCGCAGGAAGAATCCGCCTACGTTCAACCTGACAGGTTCCAACTTTCGCCAGCGGCTATGCTGGCCGGTCATGGCCGCCCAGGATTGGATATACCCCTCTCCTCCGCCGGGAGGGAGATACAGACGCACCCGTAATCCCTGTGAGGTGGCAGCCCATTCCAACACGGCCGGGTGAGGCAGCTGTCCCAACCAGCCCATGATCTGGGCGCGCAGATCTGGCAGCGCCAGGGGCGCAAAGAGCAGTTCCCAGGCCTGCCAGCGGCCATGACACAACGGGCAATCGGGCTGGTCCGAGGCGACCTCAACACCACAGGCCGGGCACCCATATGCGTTCTGTGAATCTCTCACCTCAGAATCCCCGCGGCGCCCAGCTGCTTCCAAAAGGCCAGCCAGGCTTGGGGAATGGTCACCAGCACCGGGAAAAGCGCTCCGCGCCCACCGGAGGGTGCAGCCAGGAAGATGCGGGGCGGCAACCTCGAGACCATCTCAGCATTTTTACGGGCTTCAGACTCCGGCACGCCCAGTGAACGGAAGAAGGAGAAAGCCTCCTCGGGCCCAAGCCGGCCGATGAAAGCGGTGGAGGCCAGATTCAGTGATGTGGGATTCTTCATCAGGTCCGCGGGCAGGTGGGTGATGAGCGTAACCCCCACCCCGCGCTTACGCGCCCGCCGCCCCAATTCATCCAGGAGATCTGTGAAGGGGCCGCTCTTGAGCAGCCGCCAGCCTTCATCGATGAAGATATCCATCGGTTGTTTTCCGACCGTGACGGCATGGTACAGGAACCAGGCCAGGATGGCATGCACGATGGCCCGATTTTCTTCCCGCAAGGCGGATAAATCGAAGTTCCACCACTGGCCAGGTGGGAAATGCGGGGCGAGCAGGGCTTTTGGCCGGTCGAAGAACCCCTCGAACAAACCGCCGCGCATGAAGGGCCGCAGGAGTGCCAGCGGTACGGCTGCCTCCGGGGCATTGACCGTTCCCAGCGTCTCAACCAACTCAGATAGTGACATCGAGCCCGGCCTGCGCTCCCACCTGCGCTTGACTGCTTCGTGCAGGGCAGCCTGCACACCCGGGGAGAGCACCGTCTCCCCACCTAATGCGGTCATCAGGAAACGAACCGACAAGAGGAGTTCCGCCGGGTTTTCTCCCTGCAGGGGATGAATCAAGCAGGTATCAGGATTTTCAGGGATGCCAGCAGGCACAACCCGTCCCCCAACCGCCTCGCATAAGCGGTTGTTCTCGCCTTCCGGATCGATCGTGATCACGGCGCGCCCCTGCAATAACCTCTGCAACAGGATCCAGCGCAGGAGGGTGGTCTTGCCTGAACCCGGCTCGCCCAGGATCAGGGTAGTCGCATGCGGTGGCGCAGGCAGGCCCGGATCCAGACCACGGGTGAACGAGAAGTGCACATCGCGCCCATCCCTGGCATGCGTGCCGATCCAGACCGAGTCATCAACCGGCAACACCTGACGGGAGGGGTTCGGCAACAAGGGCAGAACTTCTTCCAGGAAAAGGGTCGGTTCATCCAATCCAGGGAACAACTTCCCGCCCGGCTGGAAGTGGTGCAGGGCGCGCTCGGCGATGTAGAACAGGCGCTGGCCAGAAAGCCCGCGGGCGCGCAGGTTCGACTCGATCACCCGCCGGGCAGCCTCGGCTTCGGCAAAGCGGGCATGCTCGACAAACAAGCCGGCCATGAGGGCAACCTTGAAAACCGGCTTGCCCAAAGAGATCTCTGATTCTGCTGCGTCCATGGCAGTATCCGCCGTGCGCTCTGCCATCGAGGGCCGCCGGCCGGTTTTCTCGGCCATCGCCAGCATGAAGCCTTCGAAGAGGGTCCGCCTGGTGCGCAGGGAGCTACGCATGACGTCCGGCGCTTCACGCCGCAAGGTGAGAGAGTACAGGGTGGGCAGGTTGGTATAGAAAACATCCGCAGCCAAGCGTGACCAGGGGCGGTCCGGCATGCCGGGCACGCCACTGCCGCGGGCAGAAAGTGGCAGCAAGATCCCGCCTGGAAATACCAGGTGATCCTCGGCCACTTCCACGGCTTCGGGGGCAATGGTGGGTTGGAATGGATCGACGATCTGATCTGACATGCCCCGATGATACAGAAACACCCATCGGCGTGTGCGGTGGGTGTCGGTAAGGGGATTCGAAAGCGACCAACCCTGCTTTGTCATCAAACCCTGGTTCTTACTCCATCGAGCAACTCCAAGGCCAATACTTTTCCGAACGTGAATCACATTCGATCTCGTGATGTACAATATCCTCATGAACCTGCGCCTGACGTACTACGGCTGGATGGTCACCCGCCATCTGGCAAACAGCGGTCAACTCCATCTGGGAGAAACCCCGGAAGGCGATTTACTGCTCGAGTTGTGGACCGGGGGGCACATCCCCGCCACCGGCGCAGCCATGTACGAAAAGATGGGATCCGAAGGCTTGATCGAGATGATCGATGAAGGCGTTAGCCAGGATGAAACCCACCTGCGATACTGCCGGAATCCCTTCGAGCACATCACGAAAGTCATTTTCGAATTCACCACATTCTGCAACTTCAACTGCGAGCACTGCTTCAACAGCCGGGTTCCCCGTCAAACCGAAACCAATCCGGATGTGCTCGCAGGCGCTGCTCGGGATTTCCTGCGCATGGGCATCCAACACTTCGCCTTCATCGGTGGGGAGGTTTCGCGGTTCGGCAATGGCTGGCTGGATCTTGTGAGCCAGATCCATTCGCTGGAGAAAAGCGTCAATATTTCATTATTCACCAACGGCTGGTGGCTGGATCAGGTGAATTTCACTGCGGCTGGCATAACCTATCCGGATAGCCTGGCCCACCTGAACGATCTGAAATCACACGGAGTGACCCATGTCACCTTCAGCCTGGATGGGCCGGAAGAATTGCACGATCGATCCCGCCGCCAACCCGGCCTGTACCAACGCATCCTTCAAGGCTTTTCCACTGTCAAAGAGGCCGGCCTCGAACCGCGCGTTTCCCTGCTCGTGCGCCCGGAATGGAGCCAGGCCCAGACGGAATCATTCCTGGCCGAGCCTGCCACCCTGATATACGATCTCGATCCCCTTATGCCGATTGCGAAACGCGCCTTGCGCCTCTATATCGACCCCTTCAATACGATCAGCCATTTCATCGACATCGGCAACGGCGCCCGGGATGAACGCCTGCAGTTCCCGATCCCAGATACACACGGCCACTCCCTATACTGCCGCAACTTCTACCGCCCGAGTCCATCCCTGACCATCAAAGCCAGCGGCGAACTGGCAACCTGCCGGCTGGCCACTGCCGGGGAAGGGTATGGCAACCTGCACGATCGGAGCCTGGTGGAGATCCTCAACCACTTTGATGAAGCTTTTCCATATCGCCTGCATGCCAGGAGAAAACTGGAAGAGTACCTGCCGCTGATGGATCAGACCATTTTTGGCGAGCGCTTCACCCACCTGTGCGCGCTGCGCGCCATCCTGACCCTGCTGGCGCGCAGGATGGATGAGCAGGGCATTTCCTTCGATGATGCCCCTGCCATTGGGCGCATCAACCGTGAAGTTGCCCTGGAAACCGGCCACATTTCCCATAAACAGAATCGCTAATTTCCCCTTTCCAGGCGGGTATACTTGCACCCGTGGATAACCTGTCCGGTTCCGTCGAGCGCATCACCTACTACAACCCGGAGAACGGGTATACCGTGCTGCGCCTGCGTCCGGAAGTGCGCGGCCGCCAGCACCTGCCGGGGCTGGGCTTCGATGGGCAGGTCACTGTGGTGGGGAACATGCCGGAACTCAACCCTGGCGAACACCTGCGCCTGCAGGGAAGCTGGGATAACCATCCCAAACACGGGAAACAATTCAAGGCGGAAATCTGCGAGCAGGTGTTGCCTTCCACCGTCGCCGGCATGGAGAGCTATCTCGGCTCCGGGATGGTCAAGGGGATCGGACCCAAACTGGCCGAACGCATCGTCGGCCATTTCCGTGAATCCACTTTCGATATCATCGAGAAGCAGCCTGAACGCCTGCTGGAAGTTCCCGGCATCGGCCAGGACCGGACAGGCAAGATCATGGCCGCCTGGCAGGAACAGAAACAGGTCAAGGAGATCATGCTCTTCCTGCACAGCCACGGGGTTGGCACCAACCTGGCAGTCAAGATCTACAAAACCTATGGGGATAGCGCCCTGCCAATCGTGCGGGAAAACCCTTACCAGCTGGAACGTGACATCTACGGGGTGGGCTTCAAAACTGCCGACCGGATCGCCCAGGCGCTTGGCCTGATGCCAGATCACCCCTCCCGCATCGAGGCCGGCATTGTTTTTGCCCTGAACGAAATGGTCAACGATGGCCATGTGTACGCCCCCCGTGAATTACTGATGGAACGGGCGACAGAATTGCTGGGCGTATCCGCCAGCCTGGTTCCCGCCGGGCTGGAACGGTTGGCACAGGGAGATCGCATCCGCCCGGAGATGATCCCCAACCCGGGCAGCAGGAACCAACCAGAGGCCCAGGGTATGGCTGTCATCTACCTGACTTCGCTCTACTATGGAGAAAAGGGCGTGGCAGAACGGATCCGGGCACTGGCTGGTGTATCTGCCCATAGCGAAGAACAACTCCCTTTCCAGACAGATGAGCTATCGGAAGAACAAAGATCCGCGATCCAGATGGCGCTTTCGCACCCCCTTTCGATCCTGACCGGAGGACCGGGAACAGGCAAAACCACCTGTCTGAAAGCCTTGATCGGGGCGCTGGATGCCTCGGGCAAGAGTTATGCCCTGGCTTCCCCCACCGGGCGGGCTGCCAAGCGCCTTTCGGAAGCCACCGGGAGTCCGGCCAGCACCATCCATCGCCTGCTGGAATTCTCGCCAACGGATGGTTTCAAACGGGATGAAACAAACCCGCTGGAAGTGGAATTCCTGGTGGTGGATGAAGCCTCCATGCTGGATTTGCTCCTGACCAACCACCTGCTCAAAGCCGTGCGACCCGGAACGCATGTCTTGTTTGTGGGAGATGTCGATCAGTTGCCATCCGTGGGCGCCGGGGATGTGCTGCGCGATTTGATCCGCAGCGATGTCGCCCCGCTTACGCGCTTGACAACCATCTTTCGCCAGGCAGCCGGCTCCCAGATCATCACCAATGCCCACCGTATCAACGCTGGACAGATACCGGTCTTCTCCAAAGATCATGGCGAATTCTATCTCTTCCCGGCCGAGGATGCAGCGGCAGCCGCCGACTGGGTAGTGGAGGTGGTGACCAAGCGGATTCCGCAGAAATTTGGTCTCGATCCCCGGACAGGCATCCAGGTGCTTTCCCCGATCTACCGCGGCCCGGCCGGCATCAGCATCCTGAACGAGCGTCTGCAGGAGAAACTGAACCCGGCGGAGGGCACCAAAGCTGAACGAAGATTGTTTGGCGTCACCTTCCGGATTGGCGACAAGGTCATGCAGACGCGCAACAATTACGACAAGGATGTCTACAACGGGGATATCGGTTTCATCCAGGGGATCGATTTGACCGAGCAAACCCTGACGGTGGATTTCGATGACCGGCTGGCCGTGTACGATTGGAGCGAAGCGGACGAATTGACCCTGGCCTATGCCGTTTCGGTCCACAAAGCTCAGGGCTCGGAATTCCCGGCGGTGGTCATGCCGGTTGTAACCCAGCATTACATGATGTTGCAGCGCAACCTGCTCTACACCGCCATCACCCGCGCCCGTGATCTGTGTGTCCTGACCGGCAACCGGCGGGCGATCAGCATCGCGGTGCGCAACAACAAGGTGACCCAGCGGTTCACAGCCCTGGCCTGGCGGCTCCAGAAAGCAGGCCCATAGAAACTGATTTTGTACCACAATCCCCAGCAGACGCACTTTTCTCTACGAAACAGCCGGGCATGATAAATACGCTAGACAGAACAGAGCGTCTTGAAACCGGGAGGGGAAATCCAATCCGGGATGCAAGGTTGAAGGTGCAAGATCATTCTTGTTGCCGGTGATGCCGACAACAACAACGATAATAGCGACAATCAAAGCTGCCACAACGAATACGATGCCGGAAATGATGATGCCAGATATCATCATGGCAACGCTTGAAATAATCAACGATTTGCATCAATCGGAAGGTGTGGGCAGATCGCATCATTGGAGCGAATACTTTCCGACAAAATCCATTGCATAAATTATGTTTTATGTATATAATATTACGAAAGTCGTCATTTTTTGGACATAAAACATAATGACTGCCTATTCGAAAACCCTCGGCTCCAAGAATTCACGCCTGTTCACCGCTTTGGCAGGCCAGGGGCAGATTGTTTTTTCCATTGAGGACGCCCAGAATGTCACCGGACAAAGCTATGCTGCCACGCAGCAAGCACTCCTCCGGCTGACAAGAGCCGGCTGGCTGGTCAAGTTGGGGGCAGGTAAATATGCCATCGTTTCCCCTTCGGCTGGAGACGATGCCTTCCCTGAAGCCAATCGGCTGGTGATCGCCCGTGAACTGGCGGGCGATGTGCCGTATTATGTTTCGCACGAGAGTGCCATGGAAGTTCACAACATGCTGACCCGGCCAGTTACCCGAGTGATCATTTCCACACCCCGTCGGTTGAATTCCCGAACCATTCTCAAGGTGCCCTACCAGTTTGTAACAACGAAAACGGAAAACCTGTGGGGGCATGCGCCGGTTTGGATCTCGGCAGGAGAACAGGTTCAAGTCAGCGATCCGGAACGCACCATCCTGGATGGACTGGCACGCCCGGAGCTTTGCGCCGGGGTAAGCGAGGTTGCCAGTGGTCTGCTGACCCGTAAAGATACGCTTGATTGGGAAAAGCTGGCTGCGTATGCCCGCCGGCTGGGTAATCAGGCTGCAGCCAAACGATTGGGCTACCTGCTCGAATTCTATGGTCTTGGCACGCATCAGATACAAACCGATCTGCAAGAGTGGCTTGGACCAAGCTATGCCCTGCTTGATCCCTTCCTGCCCGCGGATGGCCATTTCCTTAGCCGTTGGCGGTTGCAGATCAACATTGATAACGAAACCCTGGAAGGAGTTGCATCCACCTGACATGATCCAACCGGCTGAAATTTCAAAAATGGCTCATCGTCTCAGATTAGGCGACAAAACGATCGAGAAAGATTATGTTTTGACCTGGGTCTTGTATGCCATTGCTGCCACCCCTCTCCGTGACCTTCTGGCTTTCAAAGGCGGAACGGCGATCAAGAAAACATACATCCCGGATTACCGTTTTTCCGAGGATCTGGATTTCACCTTGCTGGATACCCGATGGACAAATTCCAAATTGCTTGAAGCAGTCGAGGCGCTATTCCCCTGGCTGGTACGCGAAGCCAACATCACGCTGGCAATACAACGGGTTGAAGAGCATGCCAACGGTAACCCCACGCTCTACCTGAATTATTTCGGACCTTTGCAAGGTTCCCTTTTTGGAAATCGTGACCTAAATGTTAATAACGCGCGCTGTTATTAACCTGAATGGCCGTTTCTGTTAATAAGAATTCTACGGTAATAAGTCAATAAGTATCTTTCCGCTGCTACAAATACTTCTATACCGCTACCCTTTTAGGGTTATACCGAACCCAAGAGTTCAATCATGGCCTCAATCACATCATCAAACTCGATGCCCTCGGCATAATAATTCTCTTTACAATACCGCTCCCACCTCTGTCGCATGGTGGGATCCGATTGAATGGTCGCCAATATCCTGTCCTTGCCCAGCAGCGCTTGTAGCGATCCCCTTCTTTCAGAAGTTGCCTTCAACGCAGCTATAAATGTCTTCGTATTTATCTCCTGGTGCTTGGTTTTCACAATGATGTAGACATCGTAGAAATCCCTCGATCGAGTATTGAGCACGCTTCGCCGAAAAATGGTTTCCACTTTTTCAGCCAGGATCGTTTCGATGTTATACGCCCAGACTTTGATTTTCTTATTCGAGAGGATCGAATGATATTCATATCGAACAGCTATTGGGGTAATTACGTCGCCGGTAGTAATGTCAATTTTGAGTGGCGTGTTGATTGATTCATACCTGGCAACGATTGCCACCCGATAACCACCGTATTCGTCTTCCTCCCGAATGGGAAGAATGTGATCCAGGGTCAGGGTAACTTCATCCTCCAATGGAATGGCGCAGATCTCAGAAAACACTTCCCGCATCGTTTCTTCAGATAACGGGTAGCCTCTCAGAGTCGCGTCCATATCCATGGTTGTCCGGTTGCTGATCCCCACCATGGAGGCGATCAGCATGCCTCCCTTATGGACAAATGTCTCTTTATATTTAGAGACCGAGATCCTTTCCAGCAAACGTTCCAGCATGAAGTTCTGCAAAACCGCCTGAGCAGGGATATGGTTCTTCAATGCCAGGTTCTTGATTTTGTCTTTGAGCTGCATCGCCTTATTCATAGAAGGACCTCGATGGTTTCCCTGACGATCTTCTGGATCCTGAATTGTCCAGCGTACTGATAGAGCAAACCCAGATCCCTTTCCTTTTTCTTGACATAACGCTTCAATACTTCGTTGACAAGTTGGATATCAACCTGGTTCCTGCTGCGTAATACATCGCATACTGTTCTCTCGAGATTCAGTGTCTTAATATCATTCCCATGGGGTGATTTCAGCGTGATCGATCCTAACTGGTATAGTTCGCGTTTCACGAAGTACATTTTCACCCCGTTTGCTTTCAGAGAAGTCGCATTGTATCCGGAAGGAACCGTGACAGAGTAAAAGAGCGGGGTCCGATCAGTCAAGTCCAGCAAGTAAGCGGCAGTCCCGTGGGAGAAGAGCACCCCCTTATATCTTGACTGAATGGAAACCATCTCATCGACCATATAGCCAGTGGCCGAATAAACTCCTCTGGAAATCCGCTGAACCTCACCTTTCTTTTCCAGGATGGAAATGTATGTTCTCGGAATAGCATGTTTGACCAGATCAGAGGTTAATAGAATCCCGTTCTGACCTTTTAGGATATCTCGAATTTTGCCAATTGGATTTGCTTTATCTTTTACAACCATGCTTACATTATATTCTAAATAAGCATGATTGCAAATAAGCAATATTCGATACTTTATAGACTTTTGGGAATCTGAACCAATCTATCAATAAAAAAGCCATCGTTCTTCAAAGTGTTGTAAAGATAATTGTGAGCTCAGCAGCAAGTATTCGGCCACAATTCCATGATCATGCCTGCAATAGCCGATCCCGGATTTCTATGCGCTTCCACATTGAGATGAATTCCATCATTGGTGTGATAATAAATAACCTCGCCAGTATTAAAACTCACATAGCATGAAATCTCGGGGTTTAATTCCGATATTTCATAATCCTGCCGGAGTCATAACTTGACCAGCATGTCCATCGCCACTAACCTTGATCTGATTGGGGAAGACCGCCCGAGGGAAATGAAAATATTGTTCAGTGCATTTTCCGAAAACTCGCCTTGAGTGCCGGGTACAGCTCCTCGTAGAACGCATACGATTGGCGATAGAGATCCGTTTGATCTTTGTTGGGCTGGCAGCTTCCGGTGATCTTCACAGTTTCCCTGCACGCAGAAGGCACATCCTTCCATGATCCCACCCCCACGCCCGCAAGCAGCGCAGCGCCAAATGCAGCCCCTTCGATGGTGTTCACCGTGACCAGTTCAGTTTCAAGAACAGAAGCCAGGATCTGCCGCCAGAGCAAACTCTTCGTTCCACCGCCAGAGGCTCGAACCTGGGTGATCTCTCCTGATCCCGCATTCCGGATCAATGTAAAGCTATCTTTCAGCCCGAATGCCACACCCTCCAGTACGGCACGCGTCATGTGACCGCGTGTGTGGCGCAGGGTCAGGCCGATGAAAGCCCCGCGCGCCAGCGGGTCGGGATGCGGGGTGCGCTCGCCGCTCAGGTATGGCAGGAACTGCAAGCCTTCACTTCCGGCGGGGACGGATTCGGCTTCTTTCAGCAGGTCATCAAATGACATGTCTGAAGAAAGCGTATCGCGATACCACTGCAAGCTGCCAGCCGCCGAGAGCATCACGCCCATGAAATGCCACATCCCCGGCACGGCATGGCAGAAAGCGTGCAGTCGTCCTTCTGGCTCGATTAAAGCCGAGGGCGTGGTGGCGAAGACCACGCCGCTCGTGCCAACCGTCAGCCCGACAATGCCCGGTTCCACCGCTCCCACCCCCACCGCCCCGGCAGCCTGGTCACCGCCGCCTGCTGCCACTGGGGTACCGGTTTTCAATCCAGTGATCGTCGAGGCATCCGCGCTCACCCGCCCGGTAAACTCGGGGCCCTCGTATGTAGGCGGCATCCAGGAGCGAGGGATCTCCAGCATCCCCAACAGTTCATCAGACCAATTACGCCCCTTTAGGTCGAAGAGCACTGTCCCGGCGCCATCCGCCTTGTCCATGGCATACTCGCCGGTCAGGCGGTAGCGGATGTAGTCCTTGGGGAGCAATACATGCTTTGCCCGTGCATAAATCTCAGGTTCGTTCTCTTTCACCCACAGGATCTTGGGGGCAGTGAAACCGGTCAGGGCAACATTCCCGGTGATCTGGATGAACTTTTCTTTCCCGACTCTGGCATGGATCTCATCACACTGCGCCTGAGTGCGACCGTCATTCCACAGGATGGCAGGGCGCAGGACCTGCCCCGCTTTGTCGAGGAGCACCAACCCGTGCATCTGCCCGGTCAGACCGATCGCAGCAATCGACTCCCCCGTTATTCCGGCCTTTTCCATCACTGACCGGATGCTGTCTGTGACTGCCTGCCACCACTCGTTCGGATACTGCTCTGACCACAGCGGTTTGGGGGTCTGGAGTGTGTGAGTGTGGGAGGCTGTCGCAAGCACTTCCCCATTTTCATCGATCAGCAAAGCTTTGCTGGCGGTAGTGGAGACATCGATGCCCAGGAAAACAGCCATGGTTACCTCAACCCCAGTTGCTCAACGAGTAGTTGTACAGCGCTTTCATTTTCAGGCCAGGCAGGTATGTGGAAGAGCTGCCAGGTTTCAACGTGCTGTATCGAGCTGCCTGGTTGGAGCTCCTGCAGGGGGCCAAGGGTCTCAAGCTCCATAAATTGAGCGTTGCAATAACATTCACTTGAACTGCCATAATCCGGATAGGTAGCCTGCGACTCATACTCGGCAGACTTCACAAACAAGGTATCCTCCAACCAGTATGATAACCAACCGACCGGGTTGGCGAAGCCAACTTTGAAAGGGGATTCCATGGCTGCGTTCACGATGAGGTACCGTCGACCGAATTGGATATTACGATTCCCAAGGTCTGTGTAAGGCCAGAGGACAAGGTTCCGGTTGGGCAGGAGCCCCGTATCCGCCTCGTTCATTGGCAGGATCGCTACCCCTCCCGTCCGGAGCTGGGTGATAGCCCAAGGGGCGCACTTGACTGGATTTGAGCTGCAGTTCTTCAGCTGATGGGTGATGACCACCTTCGGAGTTTGATCCGGAACCACCACCTGGATGGACTTCTCGATCCCCGTCTCTGCGCCGATCGACTTTGTGATCCTGAGCCCGTTTTCGATCGGGACGATCTCCACCGGGTCATCTTCCAATTCATAGGACAGGATGGCATCTTCCGGTGAGAGCCACAGGCGATGACCGCCTTGGAAATGATAGGTTTTACCATCCGGGCGGTGGGTCACAAGATCGGGGAGTTCTGCCAGCAGGTTCGGACTGTCATCCAGGCTCAAACCGAGAATACGCGGTCCAATGGACCGGGCGATCTCCAGGTGCAGTCTTTCGTTTTCCAGGGGGATGCAGTCTATATTCATACTCAGTCGCGTACACCAAGCAGCAGGTCGATCGTCAGTTGGTCCAGTTGCTCGTACTGCAAGCCGCGCCCACTGATGGCGGTGCGGTCGAACGACTGCGCCTTGAGTCCAGCCGCCTTCTCCGGGCTGTATTTTCCGAAGAATGAAGCCATGCTGCCATCATCGGCATGGATCTCCGCCAGCAAAGCCTGGATCTCTTTATCGGAGTTGAACTGTGCAGCTTTCTCCTTGAGCACCAGATAGGTGCGCATGCAGCCGCGGGCGAAGTCCTTCACGCCTTCGTAGTCCTCGGTGCGGTAGGCATGCGCATCGAAGTGGCGCGAACCCGCATAGCCCACATCCTCCAGGAACTTGACCAGGAAGAAGGCTGCTTTGAGGTCACGCGAGCCGAAACGCAGGTCCTGATCGTAGCGCCCGGGGTACTGATCGTTCAGATCGATGTGGAAGAGCTTGCCCGCCTCCCATGCTTGCGCCACACCGTGCATGAAATTCAAGCCGGCCATTTGCTCGTGCGCTACTTCCGGGTTGACACCCACCATCTCAGGATGATCGAGGGTGGCGATGAAGGCCAGCATATGACCGGTGGTCGGGTTGTAGATGTCAGCGCGCGGCTCATTGGGCTTGGCTTCCAGTGCGAGCCTCAGGTCGTATTTTTTGTCCAGCACATAGTCGCACAGGAAATTCATGGCTTCCCGGTTGCGCTTGATCGCATCGACCGGGTTCTTACTGGCATCCGTCTCAGCGCCCTCGCGGCCGCCCCAGAAGACATACACCTGCGCACCAAATTCAACACCCAGGTCAATGGCGTTCATCGTCTTTTGCAGGGCATAGGCGCGCACGCGCGGGTCGTTGCTCGTGAATGCGCCATCCTTGAAAACCGGGTCGCCGAAGAGGTTGGTCGTGGCCATTGGTACCTTGAGCCCGGTCTCATCGAGCGCCTTGCGGAATTCCTTCTTGATCCGCTCT
>Ga0209285_10000363_pt1 | contig 16044 bp, 19 predicted proteins | sample PPLLak3March2015_2_FD_187249 | JGI IMG/M metagenome (GOLD analysis project Ga0209285, IMG submission 187249) | Freshwater sediment microbial communities from Prairie Pothole Lake near Jamestown, North Dakota, USA - PPLs Lake P8 Core (3) Depth... | ecosystem: Environmental > Aquatic > Freshwater... | reverse complement strand
GAGGCCGATGGCAGCTTGAGCGCTGCGGAACGCCGCTTTCTGGATGAATTGAAGGCCCTGCTCAAGCTCGACGCGTCGCCGACGGAACTGATCGAGGGCGAAGCCGACGCCATCGTCGAACTCACTGAAGTTGCCTCCCCCGCCTCCGGCCCGGTGGTGGCTGCCCAGCCGAACGCGACCGATGCCGAGCTCGACAAGTCCATCCTCAACTACAGCCTGCTCAACGGCGCGCTGGAACTGCTGCCGCAGTCCTGGGCGTCCATGGCCATCATCCCGTTGCAGATCAAGATGGTGTACGGCATCGGCCGTGCCCACGGCGTCAGTCTCGACCAGGGCCACATCAAGGAATTCATCGCCGCCGCCGGGGTGGGCCTGACCTCGCAATACCTCGAACAGATCGGCCGCAAACTCCTGGGCGGGCTCCTGGGCAAGGCGGCGGGCAAGACCTTCGGCAAGGTGGGCGGCGCCGCTACCGGCATGGCCTTCTCCTTTGCCACCACCTATGCGCTGGGGCAACTCGCCAAACGCTATTACGCCGGCGGACGCCGCATGGATACGGCGATGCTGCGCGACACCTTCCAGAACCTGCTGGGGCCCGCCAAGCAGATGCAAACCCAGTACCTGCCGCAAATCCGACAGCAAGCCGAAACCCTCGACATGGGACAGGTGATGTCCATGGTGCGCGGCGGCTGAGCGCCTCTCGTTGCAAACACACAGGAAATCGACATGAACGACACCGAATCCGACACCACACCCAATGCCACCCCCAACGCCTACCTCGGCTTCCGCATCGCCGTGGGCGTGGTCGGGCTTGCACTCCTGGTCCTGTTCGCCATGCTGGGTAGCGTGGCGATGAAGCAGTCCGCCACCACGCAAGCGCTGGAAGCCCAGAAATCCCTCCGGGAGGCTCAGTCCGCGCCCGCCCGGGAATAAGGCATGGCTGCCGCCGGGCCATCTGCCTCCCCCCTGGCCCGCCGCCTGGCGCCCTGGCTGGCCTTGGCCGGCCTGGCATTGCTCGCCTTCCTGGTATTGACGCCCTTCCTCGTGCCGTTGGTCTGGGCGGGCGTGCTGGCCTATGCCTCCTGGCCGTTGGCCGAGTGGATACACGCGCGCTGCAGCGGCCGCGATACGCTGGCCGCCGGTTTGGCAGTCGGGCTGGCGGCGCTGACCCTGTTCGCGCCCGTGCTTTGGCTGGGCTGGGTGGCGCAACAGGAGGTGGGCGGGGTGTATCGCGCCTTGCTGGCTTTCGCGGCCGCGCCACCGGAAGTGCCGGAATTCCTGCGCGGCGTGCCTGGGCTAGGCGACTGGCTAACGCAGCAACGGACGTTGCTGGTCGCCGACCCGCAAAGCGTGATCGCTGCGGTCAAGGCCTGGTTCGCCGCACATGCCGGCGATGCGGCCCAGCTTGCTGGCGGCATCGGCCGCAATCTGGCCAAGCTGGTGCTGGTGCTGGTGATTCTGTTCTTCTTCTATCGCGATGGCGCGCGCATGGTGCGCGAGCTGCGCCATGTCCTGGCGCGTTTCATCGGCGAAAACACGCACGGCTATCTCGCCGCCGCCGGCACCACCACCCGCGCCGTGGTCTACGGCATCCTGCTCACCGCCCTGGTCCAGGGCGCCTTCGCCGGGGCCGGCTACTGGGTGGCGGGGCTGGCTTCGCCGGTGACACTGGGCGCACTGACAGCCTTGTTCGCGCTGATTCCGTTCGCCACACCCTTGGCATGGGGTGGCGCAGGCGCCTGGCTGCTGTTCCAGGGCGAGACTGCTGCGGCCATCGGCGTCTGGATCTGGGGCGCGGCGGTGGTCAGCCAGATTGACAACGTGCTGCGCCCCATATTCATCAGCAGCGTCGGCGCCATTCCCTTCCTGCTGGTGCTGTTCGGCGTGCTGGGCGGCCTGCTGGCTTTCGGCCTGGTCGGGCTGTTCGCCGGCCCCATCATCCTGGCCGTGGCCTGGGCGGTGTGGCGCGAATGGGCGGCGCATCTGGACGATGAGGGCATCAAGACGCCCCCATGACGGCGATGAACTTTGACCAGGCCATCGATTGGAAAGCGCACGGGCGCCAGCGGACAGGGCTGATTGCGGCGAGCCTGGTCTGGATACTGCTATCCGGGCTTGCGCATTACCTGACGGGCCCGAAATACGAGTTTCATATCGTCTTTCTGCTCCCCGTGATAGCCGTTTGCTGGTATGTCAACGCAAAAGCGGGGTTCATCACGGCCTTGCTCGGCGCGGCGGTCTGGATGGTCGCGGATTGGCTCGCGGCGCCCCCTGGCGCCGATCTCCAGGCGCTGCTGGTCAACGATGCCATCAGGCTGAGCGTGTTTGCGCTGGTCATCGTGCTGGTCGACAGGCTGAAAAGAGCGCATGAACACGAATCGACCATGGCCAGGGTCGATTTGCTCACGCAGTTGCCGAATCGGCGCGCCTTCCATGAGCACGGCGACGCCGAGATCATGCGGGCACGACGTTACCGGCATCCGCTCACCCTGATCTCCCTGGACCTGGATAACTTCAAATCGGTCAACGATCGCGATGGCCATGACGAAGGGGATCGGGTGCTATGCAGCGTGGCCGAGACGCTGCAAAAAAACATCCGCACGACGGATGTCGCAGCTCGGCTCGGCGGCGACGAGTTCGCGATTCTGCTGCCGGAGACGGGACGCGAAGCGGCCTGGGCCATCGCCACCAAGCTGCGACAGCAGTTGACACAAGACATGCAACAGGGCGGTTGGCCGATAACGGGCAGCTTTGGCGTGGCCACGTTCATGACCCCGCCGGACAGCATCGATGCATTGATGAAACTGGCCGATAAGCTGATGTACGACGCAAAGCAGAAAGGCAAAAACAGCGTCCTGCATGAGGTCATCCAGACGCGGCAGGAGTCCACGGCATGAATGAATTCTGGCTCTGCTTCGTGCCCCTGTTCGTGGCGGTGGACGCGATCGGCGTTCTGCCCGCATTCCTCACCTTGAGCCAAGGCATGGAACCACGCCAGGTGCGTCGGGCGATCTTTTACTCCGTGACCACCGCGACGGCGGTGGCACTGGCCTTTCTCGCGCTGGGCACGGCGATCCTCGACCTGCTCGGCATCACGGTGGCCGATTTCATGGTGGCGGGCGGCATCCTGCTGTTCATCCTGGCCATGGGCGATTTGCTCGCCAACGACAAGCTCCAGCGCCAGGTCGATGCCGATAGCCTGGGCGCTGTTCCCCTGGGCGTGCCGCTGATCACCGGGCCCGCCGTGCTCACCACCTCAATGCTCCTGCTCAACCAATATGGCGCCGGTTGGACGGCGGCGGCGATCGTCGCCAACATCCTGATCGCTGGCATCGTGTTCCATTTCGCCGGCAGCATCGGTAGGGTGCTGGGGCGGGTGGGCGAAAAAATCGTTTCCAAGATCGCCATGCTGTTGCTTGCCGCCATCGCCGTGATGATGGTGCGCAAGGGCATCGAGGCATTCCTGACAGCGGGCGCCGTCGGATGAAGGGTCATCCCCAACGCAGGCTCCGTTCGCCATACCCATCGTATGCAACCACGAGGAAAGACTCATGCAAACCATCACCCCCATCGTTGCCGCCACCGATTTTTCCAGCGCGGCCAACCGCGCCGTATTGCGAGCGGCGCTCATCGCCAGACAACAGGGCGCGGAACTGCATTTGCTGCATGTGACCGCGCCCCTCGCCCTGTACCCCGGACAGGATGTCGGCCCCGCCGATAGCGCTGCCATCCCGGCCGCCCTTGGCGAGCAGGCCGAAGCGACCGCGCTGGTGCTGCGCGAGCGCTACGACATCCGCGTCCAGACGGCGCAGCGCATCGGCCGCGCGCATACCCAGATCGCCGACTACGCCGCCGATGTCGGCGCCAGCCTTGTGGTAGTCGGCGCGCGCGGGGAGAGCCCGCTGCTGCGCCTGCTGCTCGGATCGACCGCCTGGCGTCTGCTGCGGGCGCGTCACGGGCCGGTGCTGATCGTGCGCGGCGAGCCGGTCGCGCCCTATGGCCGGGTGCTGGCGGCGGTGGATTTCTTTCCGCATAGCCGCGCCGTTGTCGAGTGGGCGAGCCGGCTGGCGGGAGACGGGCATCTGCAAATACTGCACGCGCTGGAACCCCTGGACGAAGGCAGCCTGCGCGCCAATGGCCTGCATGCCGCAGCCATCCAGCAACGGCGTGTAGAGATGCGCGCCATCGCCGAGAACCTGATGGCCAATCTGTGTGCCAGCGTGCCAGGCGAGGAGAAAAACCGGATCGAAAGTCATATCGAGCCTGGCTATCCGCCGACCCGTATCCTGGAATCCGCCATCGACTGGCGCGCGGATCTGATCGTGCTGGGGCGACAAGGCCGCGGCGGGCTGGAAGATTTCCTGCTCGGCAGCGTCAGCAAGGATGTCGCGCAGGAAGCGGATTGCGACGTGCTGCTGGTGGGGGCGAGCTGACTCGATGAAGCTCACCTTTCTCGGTGCCGCGCGTTTGGTGCGCGCCCTGCTCGGGCGCGGCGCGCTGCTTACGCTGCTGTGGTGGCTCCTGGTACAGGGCCGCGCTGGCCCTGGCGGCCAGCCTGAAGTTGCTGCCGCCGGGTAGCGAGCGGTTGTCCTGGCGAAATCCGTGCTCGACATCGCGCTGCGCCTGTCGAACGGCGCCTAGGCCTGCAACTGGCCGCATAAGAACGGACGCGCGCATCTTCCTGGTCAAGGCCGGGGGACGGAATGCGGTATCCCTGGGGGCGGACGAAACAGCGGCCTGATTGCGGACGACGTTCATGCCGTCGCCCGCGTCAAGCCGAGTTCCGTCGCGTTCTTCACCGCCAGTCCACAAGGGTGGGTCACCCGGCGCTGCGCCGTAAGCGCGTAATACTCGATGCGTACCTGCTCCGCTTCGCCTAGCGCGACCAATTAGCCGGAGGCCAGAGGGTGGTCGCCCAATACGCTGGCCACCGGGAACACCCCCACCCCCTCGCCGCCGAAAGCAGCCAACAAGGCGGCATCGTCACCACTGGCCGCAGCTGTTTCAAGTGCATCTTACCGATTCGGTTTTTCCGAAACGTGGGTACGGATAACACGATTTTTCATGATTCCACAAGGAGCCTATGGTGTGCCCGCCCGCGGCCATCGCCGCTTATTCGAGGAGTTGAAAATGCATATCCAGGTTCATGTGAAAGGCATCGCCCGCGCCGCCTCCCTGCGCCACTTCGCCATGGAAAAATTGCGGGACGCCCTGCAATGTTACGACCATGGCGTGGAAACCCTGCGTTTCCATCTGGACGACATCAACGGGCCGGATCGCGGCGGCATCGACAAACTTGGCCGCCTGGTGATCCGCCTGAAGGACAGCTCGGTGCTGGTGATCGAGGAACTCGGCGCCGATACCGCGCGGGTGATCGACCGCGTAGTGGATCGGGCACGGAGCAATCTGGCCCGGCAGGCCAACCACTGGGCGCGGGTGGAGCGGCTCAGTCCGCGTGGGCTCGCCCCGCTGGCGAACTGACCTGCCTGGGCGGCCATAGCGCGGTGGTTTATGCTCGCCACATCCTCTCAGACCTTCTGCGCCGGACATGAACATCGCCGCCATACCTTCCTCGCCATGAAGCCGCGCGCCTTTCTCCTCCGCGCCGCCGTCTTCGCCCTGATCTGGTGGGTGTTGGCGGAAGGGCGGATGGATGGTTGGGGAGTCGGCGTGGTCAGCGTGCTGCTCGCCGCCGCCGTGAGCCTGATCCTCTCCCCGACTACACCCGGCGGGCTGGTCTGGCGGCGCCTTCCCGGCTTCGCCTGGTTTTTCCTGCGGGAGTCGCTCAAGGGCGGCCTGCAAGTGGCGTGGCTGGCGTTTCGCCCGACAAACCGGCTCGCACCCGCGATTCTGGCCTTGCCCCTCAGTCTGCCGCCCGGCCCGCAACGGGTGCTTTTTGTTAACACCCTGAACCTGCTTCCCGGCACCCTGGGCGTGGAACTGGAGGAGGCGACCCTGCACCTGCATGTGCTGGATGCCCGCCAGCCCGTCGCCGAAGAAGTCGGCGCCCTGCAGGCACGCATCGCACGGCTTTATGGAGACACGACATGACCGGCCTGGAAATGCCCCTGGCCGTGTTCCTGCTGGTCAACCTGCTGGCCGCCCTGGTCCGCGCCCTGCGCGGCCCGACGGCGGCGGACCGGATGTTGGCGGCCTTGCTGTTCGGCACCACCGGCGTGGGCGTGTTGCTGCTGCTGGCCCATGGGACGACCCTCCTGTCGCTACGCGACATCCTCCCCGAGGGAGGGGGAGCGCCCCCTGCGGACGGCCGGGCGGGCGCGCTCGCTGCCGGCGGCGGCATGGCGCTGCTGGACGTGGCTCTGGTCCTGGCCTTGCTGGCCGCCATCGCCGGTGTGGCCTTCGCCAGGCAGAACAAGGGCGGCGACGATGCTTGAGTTCATCAGCGCCGCGCTGTTGTTGCTGGGTGCGGGCTTCTACCTCGCCGGCACGGTCGGGCTGCTGCGCTTTCCCGATGTGTATTCGCGCCTGCACGCGCTGACCAAGGCGGACAACCTGGGCCTGGGCTGCATCGTTCTGGGTCTGGCCTTGCAGGCGGATAGCCTGGCCCTGGCACTGAAACACCTGCTGGTCTGGCCTCTGGTGCTGGCCGCCAGCGCCACGGTGAGCCATGTCATCGCCCGCCGCGCCCGGCGGCTGGGGGTGCAACCCTGGCGTGGCAAGGAATCGGATACATGACTCTGGTCTTCGACGCCCTGCTCGCCCTGGCCCTCCTGGTCAGCGCCTGGCGTGCCCTGGCGGCGCCGGAACCGGGCCGCGCGGTGGTGTTGTTCATCCTCTTCGGCCTGTTGTTGTCCCTGGCCTGGGCGCGCCTGTCTGCCCCCGACATCGCGTTGGCGGAAGCGGCCATCGGCGCCGGGCTGACCGGGGCCTTGTTGCTGGACGCCCTGCGCGGCGGGAGGGGCGGGCGATGAAGGCCCTGCCGCGCCTGGCCATCCTCCTGTTTCTGCTGGCCCTGGCCGCTGCCCTGGTCCGGGCGGTGCTGGATCTGCCGCCGCCGGCGGTGGACCTGCCGGCGGCGGTGGCCGCGAACCTGGGGAAGAGCGGGGTGGAACATCCGGTTACCGCCGTGCTGCTCAACTTCCGCGGTTACGACACCCTGCTGGAGGTGGCGGTGCTGCTGATCGCCCTGCTTGGGGTGGTGGCGGTGGCGCGGCCGACGCCACAACATCAAGCCAAGGACGATGCCAACCCCGTCCTGCAAACCCTGGCCCGGCTGCTCGCACCCTTGCTCGTACTCGCTGCGGGCTATCTCCTGTGGGCCGGCGGCCATCGTCCCGGCGGCGCTTTCCAGGCGGCCGCCCTGTTGGCGGGGGCGGTGGTGTTGTTGCGTCTGGCCGGGCTGTTGCCGGCCTGGCCGCGGCCGCACTGGGTGTTGCGCCTGGGGGTGGTGCTGGGGCTGTTCGTGTTTCTTGGCGTGGCGGCCCTCGGTCAAGGGGCGTTGCTGACCTATCCGCCGGAACTCGCCGGGGCGCTGATCCTGTTGATCGAGGCCGGGCTGACCCTCTCCCTCGGTCTCATCCTGGCCGGCCTGTTCCTGGCTTTCGCCGCCCATCGGGAGGCGTCATGACCCCGGGCCTGCTCTATGCCCTGGCCGGGGTGGCGCTGTTCGTCCTGGGCCTGGGTGCGATGCTGCTGCCCGGCCCGGTGTTGCGCCGCATCCTCGGCTTCAATGTCATGGGCAGCGGCGCCTTCCTGGTTCTGGTGGGGCTGGCGCAGCGGGCGGGCGGGGTCGATCCCGTGCCTCAGGCCATGGTGCTGACCGGCATCGTCGTCGCGCTGGCGGCCACTGCGCTAGCCTTGGCCCTGGCGCGGCGTCAGGAGCAGGCGGATGACTGATCCCCTGCCCTGGCTGATCGTTCTGCCCCTGGCCTGGGGCGCTCTGGCCTTTCTCCTCGGGCCGGGGCGAGGCGGCGCCCTGGCCATCGCCGGCCTGGCCGTGCAGACCGGGCTGGCCCTGATCCTGGCCGGGCAGGTGCTGGCGACGGGCGTGCGGGTGCATCCCGTCGGCGGTTGGGGCGCGCCCCTGGGCATCGACCTGGCGGTGGATGGCCTCTCCGCCGTGATGTTGCTGCTCACCCAGGGCGTGGCCCTGGTGCTGGCCATTTACGCCCGCAGTTATTTCGCCGGCGCCCGCCCCGAGGGGTTCTGGCCGCTGCTCGGGTTTCTGCTGGCGGCGCTGAATGCGCTGTTCGTCTCCGCCGACCTGTTCAACCTCTACGTCACCCTGGAACTTCTCACCCTGGCGGCGGTGGGCCTGGTGGCTCAGGGCGGCGGTGCGGCCCAGGCAAGCGCTGCGCTGCGTTATCTGCTGGTCAGTCTGGCCGCTTCCGGCGTCTATCTGCTGGGGGTGGCCCTGATCTACGCCACTTACGGCACGGTTTCCCTGGCCACCCTGGCGCCTCTGATCAACGGCGACGCGCCCCTGGCGGTGTGGCTCGCCACCGGTCTTGTGGGGGTGGCTTTGCTGGCCAAGACCGCGCTGTTCCCCTTCCATTTCTGGCTGCCGCCGGCCCACGGCGCTGCGGCGGCGCCTGTTTCCGCCCTGCTCTCCGCTCTGGTGGTGAAGGCGTCGTTCTATCTCCTGTTGCGCTTGTGGCTGGGGGTGTTCGCGCCGTTCACCGTGGCCGCAGGCTGGGTTCTGGCCGGGCTGGGTGCCGCCGCCATCCTCTGGGGCTCCTGGCAGGCCATCCACGCCCGCCGCATCAAGCTCCTGGTGGCCTGGTCCACGGTGGCGCAACTGGGTTATCTGTTCCTGATCTTTCCCTTGCTGGGGTCCACGGCCCTGGCCTTGCAGGCCGGGATCATGCAGGCGGTCTCCCACGGTCTGGCCAAGGCGGCCATGTTCGCCGCCGCCGGCATCTTCCTGAAGGCCACCGGGCGGGACGAGGTGGACAGCCTGGCCGGGGTGGCCGGACGCCTGCCGCTGACCCTGTTCGCCTTCGCCCTGGCCGGCGTGACCCTGATGGGCCTGCCGCCTTCCGGCGGTTTTCTCGCCAAATGGCTGTTGATCGATGCGGCGCTGGAAGCGCGCCTGTGGCCGCTGGCGGCAGTGGTGATCAGCGGCGGCCTGCTGGCGGCCGTGTATGTGTTCCGGGTGTTGCGCCAGGCGTTCCTGCTGGCGCCGGATGACAGCCATTTCCACCCCGTACCCCGGAGCATGGAGTGGGCCGCCTTCGCGCTGGCTGCCGCCAGCGTGGCGCTGGGACTGCGCGGGGTGGAACTGTTGCAGTTGCTGGCGGTAGGGAGGGTGACATGACCCTGCACGAGGCGCTCCCCCTGGCCGTGCTGGCCTCGTCCCTGGTGCCGGGCCTCATCATCTTTGCCCTGCCGGAAACCTGGGTCGGGGTGCGTACCGCACTCAACCTGTTAGGCGCCTTCCTCAAGCTCGCCCTGGTGGGAGTGTTGCTGGCCGGGGTGAGCGCGGGGCAGGACTATGGTTTTCGGCATGAAGTCCTGCCCGGCCTGGAACTGGTGTTCAAGGCCGATGCCCTGGCCTTGTTGTACATGGCCTTGTCCACCGTGCTGTGGCTGTTCACCACCCTCTACGCCATCGGTTATCTGGAAGGCTCGCCCCACCGCAGCCGCTTCTTCGGCTTCTTCAGCCTGTGCGTGACGGCAACCATGGGCATCGCGATGGCGGGCAATCTGTTCACCTTCTTCATGTTCTATGAATTGCTGACCCTGGCCACCTTCCCCCTGGTGGTGCATCGCGGCACGCCGCAGGCGATGAAGGGGGGCATGATTTACCTGGCCTATACCCTGGGTGGCGGTGCGCTGTTGCTGGTGGGCATCGTCTGGCTGCATGCCCTGGCGGGGACCGCGGATTTCACCCACGGCGGCTATCTGGCCGCGCTGGGCGAGGCACACGCGGGGGCGCTACAGATCGCCTTTCTGCTGTTGATCGCCGGCGTGGGGGTGAAGGCGGCCATCGTCCCCCTGCATGGCTGGCTGCCCCAGGCCATGGTGGCGCCGGCCCCGGTGTCCGCCCTGCTGCACGCGGTGGCGGTGGTGAAGGCGGGGGCCTTCGGCGTCGTCCGCATCGTCTATGAGGTATACGGCGCCGGTTTCGCCGAATTCCTGGAATTGCTTGCACCCCTGGCGGTGGTTGCGTCCGTCACCATCGTCTGGGGTTCCTGGCGGGCGCTGTTCCAGGACGACCTGAAGAAGCGTCTGGCCTATTCGACGGTGAGCCAGGTGTCCTACATCGTCCTGGGCGTGGCCCTGTTCGGCCCGGTGGGCGCCATCGGCGGGCTGGTGCATCTGGTGCACCAGGGCATCATGAAAATCACCCTGTTCTTCTGCGCCGGCAATTACGCGGAGACCCTGGGCATCCACAAGGTGAGCCAGATGGACGGGGCCGGGCGGCGCATGCCCCTGACCACCCTGGCGTTTTCCATCGCCGCCCTGGGCATGATGGGCGCGCCGCTGACCGCCGGGGCGGTGAGCAAGGCCTGGCTGATGGATGGCGCCCAGGCCGCCGGCATGGGCTGGGCGATCTGGGTGCTATGGACTTCCAGCCTGCTCAACGCCGTCTACTTCCTGCCCATCCTCTGGCGTGCCTGGCGCCAGCCCGCGCCCGCGGCCTGGCCGGAAGAGCACATCCCGGCGCAGGGCCGGCGCGAGACCGCCTGGCTGTTGCTGCTGCCGCCCCTGTTCACCGCCGCCGCCGTGCTGGTGGCCGGGCTGTACGCCGGGGAATCCTGGAGCCCGCTGGCCTGGGCCCAGATCATTGCCGAACGGGAATACGGTTCATGGGCACCTTGAGCGCCAATCCGTCCCGCCGGCAAAGGGCAGCGGCGAACGTCCGCAAGGATGCCGCTCCAATGACAATCCTAAGCGCACCATGACCGCAGCCTTCCAGGAAATCGCCCTGCTGCTGGCCGCTGCCGCCGCTATCGGCGCCCTTGGCCTGTGGCTGCGCCAGCCTCTGATCCTGGCTTATATCGTGGTGGGCATCCTGGCCGGGCCGATGGTCTTCGGATTGGTCACTGCACACGACCCGCTCGACCTTCTGGCGCAGATCGGCGTGGCGGTGCTGCTGTTCACCGTCGGCCTCAAGCTCGATTTGCACCTGGTGCGCCGCCTCGGCGCCGTGGCGCTGGCAACCGGGTTGGGGCAACTGGCCTTCACCATCCTGTTCGGTTATCTGCTCGGCCTGGCGCTGGGCATGGATCACCTCAAGGCGATCTACGTGGCGGTAGCGCTAACCTTTTCCAGCACCATCATCATCGTCAAGCTGCTGTCCGACAAAAAGGAACTGGATTCCCTGCACGGGCGCATCGCGGTGGGCTTTCTCATCGTCCAGGACATCGCCGTGGTCATTGCCATGATGATCATGAGCAGCCTGAACATGGCCGAAGCCGGCGGGGTGGCTGCAACCTTCGGCATGATCGTGCTGAAACTCGCCGCCGCCGGGCTGTTGCTGGTGGTCGCCATGCGCTGGCTGTTGCCGCGCCTGCTCGATCTGGTGGCGCGCTCGCAGGAGTTGATGTTGCTGTTCGCCATCGCCTGGGGCGTGGCCTTGGCCAGTCTGGGCGAGGTGTTCGGCTTCAGCAAGGAAGTGGGCGCCTTCCTCGCCGGCTTTTCGCTCGCCAGTTCGCCCTACCGCGAGGCCATGAGCAGTCGGCTCAACCCGGTGCGCGACTTTCTCCTGCTGTTCTTCTTCCTCGACCTGGGCGCGAAGCTGGAATTGACCGCCTTCGCGGGCCAGATTCCGGCGGCATTGGCGCTATCGGCCTTCGTGTTGATCGGCAATCCGCTGATCGTCATGGCCATCATGGGCTACATGGGTTACCGCAAGCGCACGGGCTTCATGGCCGGGCTGACGGTGGCACAAATTTCCGAGTTCTCCATCGTCTTCGTCGCCATGGGGGTGACGCTGGGCCATGTTGGCGGCGATGCCCTGGGACTGGTGACTCTGGTGGGCCTGGTGACCATCAGCGTCTGCACCTACATGGTGCTCTACAGCCAAGCCCTGTACGAAAAACTCAAGCCCTGGCTGGGGCTGTTCGAGCGGAAGGTGCCGTTCCGCGAACGTGCGGCGGGGAAAACCGCAACGTTGCCGGAGGTCATCCTGTTCGGCCTCGGGCGCTACGGCGGCCGCTTGCTGCGGCGCTTGCACGATCAGGGCATCGCCGTGCTGGGCGTGGACTTCGACCCGGAGGCGGTGCGTAGCAGCCGCCAGCACGGTCTGCCCGTGCGCTTCGGTGACGCCGAGGATGCGGAACTGCCCGCGACGCTGCCGCTCGGACAGGCACGCTGGGTGGTCAGCACCCTGCCGGAGGCGGACGTCAATCGCGCGCTCATTTCTGCTTTGCGCGAGCATGGCCATCGCGGCCGCGTGGCGGTCGCCGCGCATGACAAAGACGATGCCAGGATGCTGAAAAAAGCCGGCGCAAACCTGGTCTTTCATCCCTATTCCGATGCCGCCGATTACGCGGCGGAAATACTTCAAAACGAACTGCAAGGGACAACACCGACATGAAACCCATCCAGACCCTCCTCGTCGCCACTGACTTCTCCACCTCCGCCAGGCGCGTCGAGGAACGCGCCGCGTGGCTGGCGGCGGAACACGACGCCCGCCTGATCCTGCTGCACAACCTCTCCAGTCTGGCCCTGCAACGCCTGCGCGAACGCCTGCTGCATGGCCAGGCCGACAGCGAGGCGCGCTTGCATGCGCATTATCGCGATGCCCTGCAAAACCTGGCGGAAGATCTGGCCGGTCGCTGGGACATCGCGGTGACGCCGCAGATCACGACCGGCCAGGCGCACCGCGAAATCAGCCGCGCCGCGCGGGAAACCGGTGCGGACCTAGTGGTGGTGGGGGCCGCAGGCGAGCACGCCGCGCGCCAATTCTTCCTCGGCTCCACCGCCGAGCGGGTGGTGCGGGAATCCCCCGTGCCCGTGCTGGTGGTCCGGCGGGAAGGGCATGAACCCTACGCGCGCGTGTGCGCCTCCCTCGATCTCTCCCCGCACAGCCCGGCAGTGGCCGAGCTCGCCCACCGGATCGCGCCGACGGCCCATCTCACCCTGGCCAATGCCTTCGAGGCGCCGTTTGAGCACAAGCTGCAGTTCGCCGGTATCTCCGAAGACGACATCCTGCGTTACAGCCGGGAAGAACGCGAGTACGCACTGGCGGCGCTGTATGCCTTGGCGGAGGCGATGCCGATGCCACAAGGTCCGGACATCCGGGTTGAACACGGCATGCCCGAGAACGTCATTCCCGCCTTGCTGCGGGATGCAGCGGCGGACCTGGTGGTAACCGGCAAGCACGGGGCATCCGAGATCGTGGACCTGCTCCTGGGCAGCATGACCAAACACCTGCTACGGGAGGCGGAATGCGATGTGCTGGTGGCGCCGCCCGCGCTGGAGCCCAAGGCATGAGCATGCCATCGCCGCCGCCGATCTGCTCGCCCTGTTCGCCGCGTTGCCGCTGGCGTCGCACGCCCTTGGACGGGCGGCAGCCGGGTCGAACGAAGCCGAATGACGGCGGGGGTTTACTCGCCGGGTGCTCATCACGCCATATCGCAACGACAACTGCTATTTCTGGGCCTTTAAGGACTTCGACCAGCACCGGGATGAAGTGCCCAAGGCGAAACTGGCGGGCATGACCGGCCAGCTTTCCACGCGCATGGGCGCGGCGATCCGCCACGCTGGGCGATCCTCGAAGAATCCACCGCTATATCGCGCGAGAATTTTCCGAATTGGGTGACGAAGAATAAGCGTCAGGTAGGGCGGAAAAGCGATGGCACCTTCCGCCGCATGGAGCGCTTCTGGAAGATTCAACCTAGAAACCGCAGTTGACCGCTTCTTATCTCTCGCGAGGCCACAAGGGTGCTGGCGTTAGCGCCTTCGATAACATTCACCAATCGGGTGACGCCGCTACGCGCACGATTGCACGGTATTCAGGCCGTCTGGCGGCGTTGCTCCTCCTTGCGGGCCGCCATCGCGGGGTTGATCGGTCTCGCCGTTTTCATATCCGCGTACACCCGCTTTCCGCTGGTGCGGGTGCTCCTGTTCAGCCCTGCGGTGATGCACGTCGAGCGAATCCAGGAAAACCTGGATCAGCGCGGCAATCGCAGCGCCTTCGATGGGCGGCTGAAAATCGCTACCTGGATGCTGGGCGGCTCCTTCCTGTTCTCCGCCGCCATGAACTATCTGCTTGCCACCTGGATCGTCACCAGCCCGACCGGCTCACCGGCGTTCAACGAGGAATTGGTTCGCCTGACTCTGCTGAGTTATCCGATGATCGCGTTGCCGTCGCTGTTGATCATGATCGCCGCGCTGTACTACCTGGCGCGCTCGATCCGCGAACTGGCCGGCATGCAACTCGCAGAAGTGCTCAGGCATTGAGTCCGGCTGTTCTTGTGGTCGATGTTTCTCGCCCGCCGGGGAGGGGCATTGCGCTATTCGCCTGGCTGCTGGTGTTAGGGTTCGAGGTGGAAGAAATGTTGCGCAATCTGAACTGACTGGAAATTACTCATTCTCTGGTTCATCCCAGGGCTCATCGCCCTACTCCTCGGCGCCGAACTGTTGGTGCGCGGCGCTTCCAGACTGGCCATCTCCATCGGCATCTCGCCGCTGGTGGTCGGGCTCACCGTCGTCGCATTCGGCACCAGTTTGCCGGAACTAGCGGTCTCGGTGCAGTCCGCCTGGTCGGGAAAGGTGGATATCGCCCTCGGCAATGTGGTCGGCAGCAATATCTTCAATGTCCTGTTCATTCTCGGCATATCCGCGCTGATCACGCCGCTGGTGGTGAATCAGCAAGTGATCCGCCAGGATGTGCTGGTGATGATCGGCGCATCGCTGCTGCTCTGGGCGGTTGCCGCAGATGGCGGCATCAGCCGCTGGGAGGGTCTGCTCTTCGTTGCGCTGCTGCTGGGCTACCTCTTCCTGCTCGTCCGCCAGAGCCGCCGGAAGTCCACGGCGATCCGCGCCCAGTATGCTGACAGCATGCCCGGCGTCGGCGTGGCCTGGGAGCGGCATTGGGGGGCGCAGGTGCTGCTGATCCTGGTCGGTCTGACACTGCTGATTCTGGGCTCAAACTGGCTGGTGGAGGCTGCCGTCACGCTGGCCCGACGATTGGGCATGAGCGAACTGGTGGTGGGTCTGACCATCGTCGCGGCGGGGACTTCGTTGCCCGAAGTGGCCACTTCGGTTATGGCCGCGATCCGCGGTGAACGGGATATTGCGGTGGGCAACGTGGTGGGTAGCAACATCTTCAACATCCTCGCCGTGCTGGGTATTTCCGCCAGCATCGCGCCGAGCGACCTGAGCGTCGCAGCGTCCATGCTGGCCTTCGATCTGCCGGTGATGTTGGCCGTGGCGGTGGCGTGCCTGCCAATCTTCTTTACCGGCAACCTGATTACCCGCTGGAATGGGGGATTGTTCTTCGCCTACTACCTGGCCTACGTCGGCTATCTCATCCTGATGACCGGCGGCAATGACGCGCTGCAACCCTTCAACGCCATCTTGGGGTACTTTGTGCTGCCGCTGACCTTCGTGGCCCTGGCCGTGCTCGCTCTGCGACACTGGCATACCACCCGTTGAGTGGGGACTTTCGAGGGAGCCGCCATGTTTTCTGTTTACGGAGTTAGCGGTCAGACCTTCCGCGGCACGCTGGAGGCGTTGCCCGCCGTGCCTGGCCTCACCCGGGCCCGCCACGTGCGCGGCATCGGCCGGGAGGGTGAAGAATTGGGGCGGGAAATACCGCGTCTGCACCCTCGCGCGCCGGAGGAGACGCCCTATCAGCGGGCAGCGGAGGCCTACCGCGAGATTCTGCAGGTTCCGGTGGAACGCGGCCCCATCCTGCATGCCTATCAACTGATGACGCGCGAGGTTTTTACCGTCAGAGCCGACGAAACTGTCGAGGCAGTATGGTTCAGCCTGGCCGAGCGCGGCCTGGGACAGGCGCCGGTGCTCGACAGGACGCATCGTCTGGTCGGTCACATCTCGTCGCATGAACTGCTGACCGTGATCAACCTGGAAGACGGCCAGTTACGAGATGTGTTGTCGCGCCGGGTG
>Ga0209285_10000361_pt1 | contig 16094 bp, 15 predicted proteins | sample PPLLak3March2015_2_FD_187249 | JGI IMG/M metagenome (GOLD analysis project Ga0209285, IMG submission 187249) | Freshwater sediment microbial communities from Prairie Pothole Lake near Jamestown, North Dakota, USA - PPLs Lake P8 Core (3) Depth... | ecosystem: Environmental > Aquatic > Freshwater... | reverse complement strand
CAGCAAGGCTTCCTGCGCGGCAATGGCGGCGGTGATGTTGATCCCTTCGATGGAACGCGCTGAGCCGCGCGCCGGTTCTCCCGGCGGGGAGGCGAGCAGGATGGCCGGGCGGTTGTAGCGCTCCACCAGGCGGCTGGCGGCAATGCCGATCACCCCTGCCGGCCAGGCCGGGTGTGCCAGCACAATGACCGGTTCGGAGAGCAGGGCCGGGTCGGCGCGCAACTGGGCTTCGGCAGCCTCGGCCACCTGGCGGGTCAGCAACTGGCGCTGGGCGTTCAGGCCTTCGAGTTGGGTTGCCAGCACCCGGGCGCGGGCGGGGTTTTGGGTGGTGAGCAGTTCCACGGCCGGGTTGGCATCCCCCAGCCGCCCGAGGGCGTTCAGGCGCGGCCCGAGCACGAAACCGATGTGTTCCTCGGTCAGGTGGGCGGGATTCACTTCCGCCATTTCCAGCATGGTTTTCAATCCCAGGCGGTTGGCCTGGCGCAGGGTTTCCAATCCCTTCTGCACCAGGTAACGGGTTTCGCCTGTCAACGTGGCTACATCTGCCACCAGACCGAGGGCAGCCAGATCCAGGAGCATCTCCGGGGTATGGGAGGCCTGGTGTTGGATGAGCAGTTCCTCGGCCAGTTTGTATGCCAGGCCAGCCCCGGCCAGCGTGTATAGGGGATGTTCAGCGGGCAGCAGGCGGGGATTGGTGACTGCGGCGGCCCGGGGCAGTTCGGGCGGCAGCTCATGGTGATCGGTGATGACCATATCCACGCCGCGCGAACTGGCATAGCCAACGGCTTCATGAGCGGTGATGCCGGTATCGCAGGTCAGGATGAGTTGTGCACCGTTATCGATGATCTCTTTCAGGATGGATACATTGACGCCATGGCTTTCCCTGGCCCGGACCGGGATGTGATAGGTGACATCCGCTCCCAGGGCAGTTAAGGTTTCCACCAGGATGGCTGTGGCAGTTTGCCCATCCACATCGAAATCGCCCCAGACGCAGATGGACTCTTTTTTCTGGATGGCCTGATTGATACGTTCGACAGCCAGGTTCAGGCCAGGGATTTCGCGGCCGGAGGTGGGAGTGTACCGGGAAGGATCGAGGAACGCCTGGGCGGTGGCTTTGTCCTGGATGCCGCGCCGGACAAGTGTCTGCGCGATGAGCGGGTGCAGGCCCAGGCTCTCGAACGCTGCGGGGATGGTGACCGGCTGGGGGTCAATCCAGGTGGTCATCTAGAATTCGATCTCGGCGATCTGTTCCAGGTTGATCTCGAAATCCGCCAGGCCGTTTTCGGTTTCCGCTTCGGCATCCTGCCATTCCCCGGCTTCGACGCCGCGCCCGCAGTAAGAGCGGTAGGGGCAGTAGCGGCATTTGGCATCCTCGTTGGTGGTTGGGAAGTCGGCGGCGGAGGTGATTTCTGCAACCAGTTTTTCCAGGATGGCGGCGTCGCGTTTGAAGTGGGCGGCCGAGTAGGGGAAGCGCGCCGGTTCGGAGGGGAAATCGGTGTACCAGTACAGCATCTCTACCTGCTCCGGTTCGAAGGGTTGGCCGCCGTTCAGGTGTGCACCGGAGACAACCAGCAGGTAGCGGTAAACGAGCGTTTGCAGGCGGGCGGACATCCATTCGTCGCGCGGGCGCTTGCGGCTGGTCTTCCAGTCGTAGATCGCGGCTTTGCCGTCCAGGATGGCGATCAGGTCATATTTGGCAACCAGGCGGTGCTCGCCGATGGGCGCCGAGAGGCTGGTTTCGGTTTGCAGTTTGCCCAATGTTTTCAGGTGAGGAAGTTCCCTGGCGAAGTGATCCCACCAGCGTTTGAGATCCTCCCCGCCTGCCAGGCGGTCGAGGCGTTCGGTCGGCAGGCCGATGATGGCTTGCTGGGCCAGGCGGTGGAACAACTGGCCTGCGAGCATGCGCCGTTCGTTCTCCAGGGCGGGTTCGGTCTCTACCGCCGGCCAGGCCAGGTGCTCGATGTAGCGCAACTGGAAGCAGCGCGGGCAATCAACGTAATCCTGGAGCGAGGATTGGGAGAAGGTAAAGGGATTTGCGATTGTTGATTGGGGATTGGTGATTGCGGACATGGGGTTATTGTACTCGTTAAAACTGGCATGGTCGTGCGTCGCACCTGGTTGACTGGGACTGGTTCGAGTGCAGACTTCCTCCGGGTGATGGGGTTTTGCCTGAGGGGGGCGGTGCGACGCACCCGGTCGTTGGCTTTTACTTCGGCTTGACGCAGATGAACTCTATGTAATCCTTGCCATCATCGTGGTAGTCCGCTTCCCGAACCTCGAAGCCTGCTTCCGGCAAAAGCCTGCGCCAGGTTTCGAGCGGGAAGATGCCCAACTGGTGGAAATCCTGTTCGATGCGCAGTTCCCCGTCTTCCCGGATGATGTACAGGATCAGCCCTTCGCAGACTGTGTCACTCGGATCCGGATCGTAGTAGTTTTCGACGAAGACCACATCGATGTTGGCGGGTTTGTTTTTCATCGATGCTGGCGTGATGTGAGATTCGTTTTGCAGATATGTTTCTTTTGTGTAATCGGGTCCAACGAACATCACTCCGCCGGGTTCCAGGTGTGTGAAGCAGCGCTCGAAGACGCGGCGCAGGTCTGCTTCGCTGGTGATGTAGGCTATGCCATCATCGACCAGGATGGCATCGAATTTCCCGGGAAGGGAGAAGGTGCGCATGTCGGCTTGCACGAAAGCACACTCCGGGTTGAGATGGTGTGCCAGATTGAGCATGGCCGGGCTGAGATCGAGGCCGGTGACGATGAATTCCTGCTTGAGATTGTAGATGTTCTTTCCACCCCCACAGCAGACGTTAAGCAGGGTTTTGACTTCCCGCTGGGCATGTTGACGGATAAGTCCAATCACGTTCTTACAGTAGGGGGCATAATTGTCCGGCTCTCCCCACAGCGGCCAGAGCCAGGCGAGGTCATTGTAGAGACGGTTGGTTATCTCGTTCATAATCTTTGTTCTCCAGACTTGCAGGCCAGCATCGATCTGGTTGCGATGGGTTGAACCATTATGGATGCTGGTGGGCAGTAGTGTGGGTAACCTTGAATTTCTTCTGGATGTTTGAGTCTAAGGCTCCAGGGCTGCATCCAGCAGCGTTCCAGCAACATACTCTGCCAGTGCATGATTTTCTTCTTCCAGCAGCACCACAACGGTCAGGGGTGTACTGCCCCAGGTGATGGGTGTGCCGGCCAGCGCCCAGGATACAACCTGTTCATCTCCAGTGATTGTACGGGAGGTCAGCCAATAGGATTTTTCTGACACCTGCAGTACCTGCGTGACGGATTCAACATCCGTAAGGATAAAGATCTTCTTTGAAGTACCCAACGGCGGCAGGATCACCCATCCCTGGGATGGGGTATCGACTGCCAGGGCCAGGCGCGGGGCCGGGCGGGTCCCTTCGTGGCTGAGGGCCGCGGCTGCGACAACCATCTGTAACGGGCTAACTTTCAGCTCCTGTCCTTCTTCGACGGCCGGGGCAACCTGCAGGCGGACCTGGGGTGCTTCGCTGAAACCCAGTTCCAGGTTGATCTCGCTCTGCCCGGTCTGTGTGAATTTGTCTGTGCGGCCGGTTGCATTGGCGAGGAATGTCCACATTTCGCCGGGCGGGTAGAGACCCTGCGCAGCACGGTTCAGCAGGGGGGATTGGGGATCCTGGAGTAATTCAGCGCCGGTTTCATCCAACTGGTTGGGATCATACGTGGGATGGGAAGCCATGACCAGGATCTCACCCGATCCGGCGTTGATCAGCACGATCGCACCAGTGTGTTCGCCGAGCAATGAATCCGCCAGGGTTTGCAAGTCAAGGTCGATGCTCAGGCGCACATCCAGGCCCGGGGGCGGCTGGCCGTAGAGCAGGTGGTTCCACCACACCATGCTGGCCGGGTTGCCCTGTGTACCTCGCAGGTAGGGATCCAGGCTGGCTTCCAGTCCGGCCTGTCCGTAGAAGGGATGGGTGTAGCCGGTTACAGGGGCCAAGTCGGGGTACTTGTAGACGCGTTCGTAATCGCCCGATTCGCCTTCCGAGATGTTAATGGGCGAGTTGTTGCAGTCGAGAAGGGCGCCGCGCAGCACGTAGCGGTCGGCGATGGTGCGGCGGGCGTTGTCGGTGCGGGTCAGCAGGTCCGGGCCGCGGACGACAGCCCACCAGCCATTGACCAGTGCGGCGGCCGTGAAGCCTGCCAACAGGAAACCACCCAATATCATGTAGGGCTGTGGTTGGTGCAGGGGTGCTGGCTCCTCTTCGGCCTGGCTGCTGATCAGCAGGAGCAACAACATGGCGATGAAGGATGTCAGCAGGGATGACCCGCCATAGGAGACGAACGGCAGGGTGACGCCGGTCAAAGGCAGCAGACGGATCGTGCCGCCGATAATGAGGATGCTCTGTGCACCGATGTAGGCCGTCAGCCCGGCGGCCAGGAGGCGGCGGAAGCGGTCGGGGGCGTGCAGGGCGATGGTCAAACCACGGGCGGCGAAGATGCCCAACAGCGCAAACAGGCCGAGGGTCCCGGCCAGCCCCGTTTCTTCGGCGATGGCTGAAAAGATGAAATCCGAGATGGCGACCGGCACCAGGCCGGGACTGCCCAATCCGGGTCCGCGTCCGCCGATGCCGCCACTGGCGATGGCGAGCAGGGATTGTACGATCTGGTAGGAGCGTCCGCTGGGATCGAGCCAGGGATTCAGCCAGGCGTCCACGCGCAGGCGGACAACATCGAACAGATAATATCCTGCCAGCCCTGCCAGGGCCAGCCCAACCAGGCTGATGAGCAGGATGCGCTTGCGGCCGGATGCCAGGTAGAGCATCACCGCGTACAGGAAGAAGAAGATGGATGCAGTCCCCAGGTCGCGCTGGACGAGCATCAGTAATAAAGTAGAACCAATCACAACCAGTGTAGGCGCTAAGGGAGGAAGCGGACGGATCTGGATCAGTTCAGAGAAGTAGGCTGCCAGGTAGATCACCAGGAGCAGCTTGAGCGGTTCGGATGGCTGGAAGTAAACACCGCAGCAGCCCAGCCACATGCGCGGTCCGGCACCCGTCGGGTTCGTTCCGAGGATCAAGGTCAGGGTTGTCAGAATCAGGCCGCCAGTCAGCCAGAGGTATTTGTAGCGCCGCAGGAAGTACAAGGATGGGTTGAGGCGCAAACCCAGTAACAGGAGTGTGCCGCTGAATGCCAGCCAGAGCGTCTGCCGCAGCCCGTAACCAGGAAGCAAGCGGTAGATGGTCAGCAGGCCCCAGCCGGTCAGCAGGGCGGCAATGGGAAAGAGATAGGGATCACTTTCGGGGAGAACGCGGCGGATGCGAGCCTGGATCAGGCATACAGTTGCCAACCAGATCAGGTAGCCAGCCCAGTGTGACCAGCGGTAATCCACATCCCAGGAATGTTCGCTGGCCGCCGGGGAGATGGTAAGGGTGACCGCATATAAAAAAAGTATCACCGCTGCCAGGGTTAGCAGGCGGCTCCGGATTTGACTTGGGAGGAGGTGGGTTATTGAGCGAAACAATGAAATTCAGTTGAAAAACATATTCCGCAAGGAACGTTTTATGTGCGGATGCTCCAGCGTCTTGTGAGACTTTGTCCGACAAATTGATTACAAGTACTTGCTTACCAGGAGTGCCAGTTTTTCTTTCGTATCCGGGGGGATGACTTTTGGATCCGTGATCAGGGCTCCGGCGAGTGCATGGGCGCATTCGCAGGCGTGCTTATCGTCTGATGAGCGCACCAGGTTGCGGATGGCTTCCTGGGCGATCCGGGTGTTCTTGTTCAGGGTCTGGATGACCATTTCCACGCTGACGGGCGCCTCGCTGATGTGCCAGACATCGTAATCGGTAACATGTGCCATAACTGCATAACATAGCTCGGCCTCGCGCGCCAGGTAGGCCTCCGGGGAAGTGGTCATGCCGATGATGGACATTCCCCAGGAGCGGAACGTGTTCGATTCGGCTTTCGTCGAGAAGCGTGGGCCTTCGATGGTGATGATCGAACCACCCTGGTGGCATTTGGCCCCGGTACTCATGACCGCCTGCATTAACTGCCTGGAAAGGTCGACGCAGAATGGTTCGGCTACGCCAATATGTGCAACCAGCCCCTCGCCGAAAAAGGTTCGTTGACGGCTTTTGGTGTGATCGAATATCTGGTCAGGGATGACGATGTGACCAGGGGCGTAATCCTCCCGCAGGGAGCCGCAGGCGCTGATGCTGACCAGCCGTTGGGCTCCCAACATTTTCAGGGCGTAGATGTTGGCGCGGTAATTCACCTCGGTTGGCATGATATGGTGGCCGATGCCATGCCGGGCAAGGAAGGCGATCCGTTTCCCCTCCAAAGTTCCGACGACGATGGGTGCGCTGGGCTTGCCGAAGGGGGTATCCGGGTTGTGTTCTTCTGTATCGGCCAGGTTGGGCATGTTGTAGAGGCCAGAGCCTCCGATCACTGCAAGGGAAATGTTTTCCATGCTTGTTCTCCGATGGGGTTCTAATCTTGAGGATTATCTGGGGGCAAATCCAGTGAGCCGGTCAGATGGATGTTCAAGGTGACGCTACCGCAACCGATCTCGTCTCCATTTACAACAACTGCCGGGGTTTCCAGGCGTTCACGGTTCAAGAAGGTGCCATTCTTGGATTTCAGGTCTTCCAGCCACCATTGTTCATGGTGGTAGCTCAAACGAGCGTGGCGTGCCGAAACGGTATCATGATTGACTGGACATTCGCAGGTTGGGTCGCGTCCGATAACCACTTCCGCTTGCAGATAGTTTTTTGTTTCGTTGGCCGTCTCAGGTTTTTGTATGGAGAGGGATATCGGAGGAATTCTCCGGATGGTCAGCATCCGGCTCTGTTGTCTAACCGCCTGCCATAGGAACACCAACGCCAGGATCAGGAACGCATACAGACTGATGGTCAGCAGGATGCGCAAGGCAAGGAAGATCGATCCGCTCATTCGAAGGGGGAGGTGTTGTCTTTCTTGACGACGGCTGTCGTGCGCTCTCCAGAAGCAGGCGAAGGATCGGTGGGGGCGTTTTTCTTGATCAACTTGGTTGGGATATCCTGCCCAAAAACGAGGGTCACGCCTGCCAGTGAGATGACATCACCAGGATAAAGGATGATCTGGTTGGTGCGCTGGCCGTTGACGTATGTACCCCCGGTGGATTTCAGATCGAAGATGACGAAACGGCCTTTGATGACCCGTATCTGGGCATGATTGCGGGAGACGCGCGGATCATCGATAACGATGTGGTTGTCCAGCCGCCGGCCGATATTGATCAGGGATTTATCGAGCGGGATGATCTTTGTGCCCTGTTGGATGAGAAATGCACTACTGGGCAGCGGCTCCAGGGGTTCTGAAGCCTGCGGTTCAAGCGGTGTGCCCTGGGTTTCTGCAACTGTAGGGTTGCTGAAGGAAGCTACCACGCGGATCTCGCCAGCCGCCAGGCTCGCGTCGATGGCGGTGCTGACGGCAGGTTGGGAATGGAAACTCCAGCCAGCTTCGTTTCCAGCCGTGTAGATTGCTTTGGCAAGTTCTTCCAGTATGCGAGGGTTGGTGTTCCACGTGGAAGCGTGGGAAGGGTTGGAAACCAGGAGATAGATGTTTGGCGCATAAGTTGATCCATCTTCCTCAGTCTGCAATCGCTCACGCATGGCAACAGCAATTTTCTGGATAATTCGATCTTCATCCTTATTGCTGGGCAGCAGGCTGGAGAGCGTCACTTCCACCAATGCCTGGATTTTCGATTCGAGTAGCTCCGGGCTGATCATGGCTCCTCACGGGGGGACTTTGTACTATTATACAACATGGGCAGTGATTTTTCGTTCGATTCGGATGGAACGAAAAGGCGGATTAAGTATCCGCCTTTTTTCGTAAGGAATATCTATCCGGAAATCTGTAGCCTGGGCTCCTCGCCCTGGCGGAACGGTATGGCAGCCATTCCCACAAGAGTTTTCAGATAGGTTCTATAGTGCATTCCCGCAGTTGGGGCATTTTGTTTCATCCCTGCTGACCACGAAGCCGCAGTGAGGGCAGGTTGTCGGATGGGCATCTCCGAGGGGTGCACCACATGCAACACAGTTTGGCTCGCCGACCGGGTTGGCAGTGCCGCAGAACTCGCAGGCCAACCGGTTCAAGCGATCCGATAATTCGTGACTGGCGCCAGCGGTACGGATCACGTTGCCAACCACCAGCCAGACCTTTTCTGTCAGGGACAGGTTCTCGACATCCTGGGCAATATCATCGAGACGGCCGATCAGATTGAACGGGTTGCGGAGCACGGCGATGGCGGTCGCTCCCAGGCTGGCTGCAGTCCCCAGCCATTGCTGCTTCCCAATTTGCAGCATAACCCCATCCTCGACCTGCTGGATGTTGACGGCCAGCGCCGTCTGTCCGCCGGACATGGATCCCTGCCGCGTCGCGATCTGGACGGTCAGGTTGTTGCTCTCGCCGAACATCTGGGTGCGCAGGTTGCCGCGGTTGAATTCAGCCAGGATCGCCTGTGCAATATCTGTAGGGGTGATGTTACCGTGAAAAATTCGTCTTTCCATGCTTTCGATTATAATCGCCTTTGCTTAATTCTACGCAGAGAGATCAATAAGGATGCAATTTTCCACCAAGAAAAGCCTGATATTTGTGATCGTTTCCCTGGGGTTGGCAGCGATGTTTTCCGCCCTCCATCCCTTGGGGGCTGTACAGGCGCAGCAGCAGGAAACAGCCACGCCCGGGACGGTGACGATGACGGTCGTTTACGATGACAGGCTCAACGTCCGCGCCGGGCCGCACTCGGTGTATTATGATGTGATCGGTTATTTATATCCGGGGGATCAGCGCACGGTCATCGGACGTTCCCCGGCCGGTGAATGGATCGTGATTGCTGATTCCAACCTTCCGAACGGGAGAGGCTGGGTTTATGCCTCCCCAACGTATATTGAACTTACGCCGGGTTTATTGGCCATCATCGAGCCGCCGCCGACGCCAACGCCCATTATCCCAACCATCGACTATCAACTGGCCGCCCAGTTCACCATCCAGCCGACAGCCACGCGCATGCCGACCTTTACACCGCCTCCGGCGCGTACGGAAATTGCCTTCGACGGCCAGGATAACGGCGAGCATTTCCCGCTGGGTTTTGTGATCCTTGTTTTGGCTATCCTTGGTTTTGTGGGTGTTTTTGTTTCCGCACTCCGCAGGGGGTAACCGGGATGCCCTGGATTTTGTGAAGATGTCGTTTTGTGCCCATCGCTCTACAGTCAAAATCCTTTTCTGGTCGTTGTGCCTGGTGGGTTTGGCATTTTTTTGGGGGGTGGGCGTTCCAGTTGCGGGGAGCGTCTTAGCCCAGCAGCCAACTGGCTCCATCCCAACGGTTACCGGCACACCGCCCGGTCCATTCGTAACCGTTTACACCAATCTACTCCAGGTTCGTGTCTATGCCGGTCCAAGTTCGTATACCTATCCGCCGGTGGGGATATTGATGGCTGGACAGCAGGTCCCAGCATTGGGGAAAACCGCGGACGGGGAGTGGATTTTGGTGCGCTATATCAGCATTGCCAGCAAACAGGCATGGGTTTATGCACCATATGTATCGATTTCATCATCGTCTGGTGCATTGCCGGTTGTCGAGCCTCCGCCGCTGCCAACGCCCCTCACCACACCCACCATCGATCCAACGCTGGCGGCAGCCTTCCCGGCGGAAGGGACCTCGGCCCGCCTGCCCACGTTTACCCCCCCACCCACCATCGCCATCCCGACTTTCGTGGAGGAGAGCACTTTTGCAATCGTCCGGTTCCCGATTGGGATGGTGATCTTTGGCCTCGTTTTCCTGGGCATCTTCGGCGCCATCATTGCCCTGACGCGCGGGCGCTAGTTACCATACGCATCCAACAAACAGCCCGCCTCAAACGAGACGGGCTGAATTTCTTTATTCTACTCCCTTATATCAACCGCAGGAACCACTTTCACAACTGCAGGTGGGCAGCATGTTTGGGTTGTTGACCATGAACCCTTTGCCGCGCTCATCATCCACGAACTCGATCGTGGAACCGCGCATGTATTCGATCGATTGGTTGTCTACGATAACCTTGACGCCATCGGTTTCGAAGATGAGATCGGTCTCGCCGGGGTTATTATCCAGGGCCATGCCATATTGCAGGCCGGAGCAGGTTCGCCCGGCAACGTAAACGCGCAAGGCGCCTCCTGCCAGGTTGCGTTGCGTTAGCAGTTCCTTTACCGCCTGGACGGCGGAGGGTGTAAGGGAAACGGTGTCGGTAAGTGTTTGGGTTTCGGGCTGCATGAGTTCTCCTTGCCAAAAAAGTGGACATATATTATCAGATTGACATACATCTGTCAATCGATGGATTGTTTTTTCTTAGAAAATTATGTATCATCTCAATAACTTGGGGGGTGTGTGGGCGGAGAAGCCGCCCACACACCCCATCTTCCCCTATTAATTGAGAAGTTACAAAATTATCATGTAACGGATGAATATCATAATTTGGGCAGTACGATCGTTTTCTGCTTCTGGTATTTGCCCTTCTTATCGGCATAAGAGATTTCACATTCTTCATCGGCTTCAAAGAACAGCACCTGTGCTATGCCTTCGTTGGCGTAGATGCGGGCAGGCAGGGGGGTGGTGTTGGATATTTCCAGGGTCACGAAACCCTCCCACTCCGGTTCGAAAGGCGTCACGTTGACGATGATCCCGCAGCGCGCGTAGGTTGATTTTCCGAGGCAGACCGTCAGCACCCCGCGCGGGATGCGGAAATACTCGATCGTGCGCGCCAGGGCGAATGAGTTGGGCGGGATGACGCAGATATCGCCCTTGAAATCCACCATGCTCTTGGGATCGAAGTGCTTGGGATCCACAACCGCGGAGAAAACGTTGGTGAAGATCTTGAATTCATCCGCCACCCGGATATCGTATCCGTAGGATGAAACGCCATAAGAAATGACACGATCCCGTACCTGGTTCTCGGCGAAGGGTTCGATCATGCGCTTTTCGAGCGCCATTTTGCGGATCCAGTGATCAGGTTTGAGGCCCATAAGATAATCTCCCGGTTCATATCTTTCCGCGCGTTGCCATTACTTTCTGGATTTGCTTCTCCAGTTTATTGGCTTTCTCCTCCACAGTCGTCAACTGTTCTGACGTTTTATCGATGAATGGCTTGTTGTTCAGGCTAAGCAGGTTGATGCGCACATTGTATGCTGCGGCGGTCAGGGAGGCGCGCGCCATAGCCGCTGCAGATCCCGCATCCGTGATGGCGTTGATGTTGCCGAGCGCGGCCAACCGCTCCGCCAGAGCCATGAGGGTAACGGCATGCCGGGCAACGCTGAGGGGCACTTCAGCGGCGTGCAGGGTGGCACCTTCGATGGCATCCTGGCGGGCAGTATTCTGTTCGGCAGTATCCTTTGGTAACTGGAAAGCGGCCATGACTTCATCGAACGCGTCCGCATCCTTCTGGATGGTTTCGGTTAATTCAGCCCGCAGGCGCTCGGCCTGCGCCAGGATTTCCTTTACCTGGGCTTCGACTTCGGCGTACTTTTTCTTCCCAATCGTGAGGTGGGCCACCATGGCGATCAGGGCGGCGGACATGGCCCCGGCGTAGGCGGCAGCCGAACCACCGCCCGGAGCGGGCGTCCCGGCCGCCAGCGCATCCAGGAAGGAAGGCTCAGGCTGGGAAACGATGGCTTTCAGGCGTTCTTCAAGGATCTGCTCGGCCTGGAATCCTTCGAGCTTCAGGGCCTGGAGCGCAGTCTCTGTCAGGGCTTCCTGCGGGATCAACCCGACCACTTCGCCGTGATGGATGTGCACGCCGTACTGCCGGGCCTCCTTGCAGATGGCCTCGACAACCTGCAACACCGGGGTTTTCCGGAAGTTGGTCAGGTTCATGGAAACCTGGGCCTTGCCCTCCACCAGCATCCCCAGCGCTTTCACGAACGGCAACCCGCCGGAAGACTGGCGGATTGCTTTTGCGATGGATTTGGCTATCTCCACCTCTTCCGTATCCAGGTAGATGTTGAACGCGATCAACGGTTGACGGGCGCCGATCACGGTTGCCCCGGCCGGTCCAAGGCTGGCCGGACCGAAATCCGGCTCCCGTTCCGGGTTGGATTCGACTTCCGCTTTGAGCCCTTCGTATTGTCCACGCCGGATATCTTCCAGGTTGCGCCTGTCCGGACGGGTGGCGGCTTCTTCATACAGGTAAACGGGGATGCCCAGTTCGGTGCTTACCCGCTCACCGAGACGACGCGCCATGGCTACGCATTCCTCCATGCTGATATTGGCAATCGGCACAAAGGGGACGACATCCGTTGCTCCCATGCGCGGGTGTGACCCGGTGTGCTGGTTCAGGTCGATCAGTTCAGCCGCCTTGCGGATGCCGCGGAAAGCTGCCTCCTCGACGGCCTTTGGCGCCCCGGCAAAGGTGACCACGGTCCGGTTGTGATCTTCATCCGGGTGAAGGTTGAGCAGGGAAATCCCCTCTACGCTGGTGATGGCCCTCAGGATGGCCTTCACCACCTCCGGGCGACGTGCTTCAGAAAAGTTGGGGATACATTCGATGATCGGATTGGGCATAAAAAAACCTTGGAATGGGTAACTCGGTCAGAATTTGTCTGGCAGGACGCGCCGATTATACACGCATTATTGGATTGCCATCCGCCTTGGCCGCGGGTCGCGCACCAGCCAGATGAGCAGGATGGCGATGATACCCCCGCCTATGGCGGATGTCATGAACGTAACCTGGAAACTGAATGCATCGGCAAGCCAGCCGCCCAGGATGGGGGCCAGGATGGTCGCCGGGGCAACAAGCGTGTTCGATAGGCCGATATAGGTGGGGCGCGTCTCTTCACTGCCGAACTCGGTTGTGATCGCGATACCAGTTGTCCAGTAGGCGACATTTGCCAGCCCCGACAGGATGAAAGCCGGGTACATCCACCCGAGCGATGGAGCGCCCCAGGCCAGCAGGGAACTGGCTACAACGGCCAGCGATCCGGCAACCAGCATGGCGCGGTGGCCGAAACGGTCCCCCAGCCAGCCCATGACGGCGTTCGCGATCGTCTGGGTGACGGTTAGGGCGGCGGTCAGGAACCCGGCAGTCACTTCATCCATGCCGAAGCGGCGCAGGCCATAGATGATGTAAAAGGCGAAGCCCATCGTGGAGAAACTGGACAGGAAACGCACCCCCAGGAAAGCGCTGAAATTGCGGTCCCGGCGCAGGATTTCCAGCCATTCGCGCCAGGGCAGGTGCTGGCGGATGGGGATCGATTTCTCGGTGTCTTCCGGTTCGCGCGTCGATCCAAGGAACAGCATCGAAATGCCCAGCAGTACCGCTGCGAGGACAAAACTCAAAGTGAAATCCGTTCGATCCGGCAGGCGGCTGAGGATGTAACCGGCTGCAATCGCTGTAATGCTGATGCTGATGTTTACCAGGGCAGCCTGCATACCCAGGAATGTACCGCGCCAATCGGATGGGATGATCTTGGCGATCATGCTCTGCCAGGGGTTGGCTGTCAGCCCGGCGCCCAGGCCCTGCCAGAGCAGCAGGAGGAAAGTGAGTGCCAGGGCCATTTTGCTGCCCAGCACCGGCAGGAAAAAAGCCACCAGCGCAAGTCCCAGGAAGGGGATGCGTTCGTGCAGCGTCAGCAGCATCACCAGCGGACGGTAGTGCCGCAGGCGGGCGATCCGGTTGGCAAGGAAGAGCTGCGGCAGTTGCCACGTCACGCCGTGGATGGCAGGGATGATGCCGATCAGCAGGGCCGAATCCGTCATCCGGCTGACGAAGAGCGGAAGGATGGTGCCCATCGAGCCAAAGCCCCAGGCCAGGCCAAAAAAAACGCCGTCAAGCAGGTTGACGAGCAGGTTGTACTTGAAATGCTTCCGGATGGATTGTTCGAGGATGGACATTAGGCCCGATTCTACCACCCTTGACAGGGGAATGTTTTGGGATAAAATAAAAACGAACGTTCGTTCGTATTGGTTTCAGTAGGAAATAGTCAATGGAAGAAGATAACAGCATCTCAAAAGGGGAACGCACCCGGCAGGCGGTCATGGAAGCCGCGTATGGATTGTTCCTCGAGAAGGGATATGCGGCTACCTCCATGCGCCAGATCGCGGAACGGGCAGGGTTGGCGCTGGGGGGGATCTACAACCATTTTACGGGCAAGGAAGCCATATTTTCCGAACTTATCCACGAACGCCACCCATACCACCAGGTTCTGCCAGTCATGCTCAATACGCCGGCAGATGACCCTGAAACCTTCGTCCGTGAAGCAGCCCGGAAGATGGTGGATGAACTTGGCAGGCGTCCGGATTTCATCAAGTTGATGATGATCGAGCTGGTGGAATTCAATGGGCGCAACATGCCGCAAGTCATTGAACGTGTTCTGCCCGAAGTTCTGCCGCTAATCCAGAAGTTCAACGCGCAGAGTGGCCTGTTGCGGGAAATACCTCCTTTCATCTTTTTTCGCGCTTTTTTAGGATTGTTCTTTTCTTATTACATCACCGAAATGATGATCGCCGGGACACCGGCTGCGCTAACGCAAACGGACGCCCTCGATTATTTCGTTGAGATTTTCTTGCATGGGATTCTCGCTGAAAAGGGAAATTCATGAACAACCGCCTCGCATCCATCATCCGCAAGGAATTCATCCAGATCATGCGCGACAAGCGTACACTGATCATCATCCTCATCATCCCCATCATGCAGTTGTTCCTGCTGGGATACTCCGCCACGACTGACATCCGCAATGTACCCCTGGCGGTGCTCGACCAGTGTCACTGTCCCGAATCGCGCGCTCTGCTGAGCGCCTACCGCGCCGCCGATTACTTCCTCCTGGCATACGATGTTCAATCGGAAGATGAGATCCGGGCGCTCATCGAGCAGGGCGATGCCAGGGCAGGCATCATCATCCCGCCTGATTACAACACCGCCCTGGCGGAGGGGAATGCCCAGGTGGCATTCATCCTGGATGGGTCGGATGCAAGCGCCGGGTCCACGATGTTGGCAGCGGCCACCCTGATCGGCCAGCAGCATGCCACCAGCCTGATGATGGAGAAACTCGAACGCTCCGGCATGGATGTCGATTCCTTCCAGCCCCCGCTCGAAGTCCGGACGCGGGTCTGGTACAACCCGGACCTGGTCAGTTCGTACTTCATGATCCCGGGCGTGATCGGGATGATCCTGTTTGCCATCACATCCATCCTCACGGCCACCGCCATCGTCCGGGAGCGGGAACGCGGCACCATCGAGCAATTGATCGTCACCCCCATCCGCCCGTGGGAATTGGTGGTTGGCAAGATCCTGCCTTATGTAATCCTGGCCCTGATCGATACCTTCGAAGTGCTGGCGGTCGGACACTGGTGGTTCGGTGTGCCGGTGCGCGGTGCGCTGTGGCTCATCGTGACCTGTTCCGGCCTGTTGTTGTTATCCGGTCTCGGGATCGGCCTGTTTGCATCCACCATCGCCAACACCCAGCAGGAAGCCATGCTCACCGTCTGGATGACCCTTCTGCCGAGTATCTTCCTTTCCGGATTTTTCTTCCCCATTGAAGCCATGCCAAAAGTTTTGCAGTGGATATCCTACATCGTTCCATTGCGGTATTACCTGGTCATCATCCGGGCCTTGCTCATCAAGGGCGTCGGCGTTCCGGCCATCTGGCAGGAGATGCTGGCGCTGACCTTGTTCGGCCTTCTGATCCTGGGCGCGGCTGCAGCCCGCTTCCGGAAACGGCTTGATTGAACCTGTAGGACAAATCTTTAGATTTGTCTACAACTACCCAAAACAAAGAGGTTCCCATGACACACAAACGTTCTCCCATCCCTGTCTTCATCCTGTTGGCCCTCGCCATCCTTGTTGGCGGCTACTTCATCATCAGGGGCCTTTCCGACAAGCAGAATGGCGCCCTGACCGCCTCCGGCACCATCGAGGCCGTTGAGGTCACCATCTCGCCCGAGATCGGCGGCAAGGTGGCTGAAGTCTATATGGATGAAGGCGACACCGTCCAGGCTGGCGACCCGCTCTTCCAGATGGATGACACCCTGCTCCAAGCCCAGCGTTCCATTACGGCGGCCAACCTGGATGTGGCGTTCGCCGCGGCGGAGACTGCCAAACGCG
>Ga0209285_10000355_pt1 | contig 16218 bp, 17 predicted proteins | sample PPLLak3March2015_2_FD_187249 | JGI IMG/M metagenome (GOLD analysis project Ga0209285, IMG submission 187249) | Freshwater sediment microbial communities from Prairie Pothole Lake near Jamestown, North Dakota, USA - PPLs Lake P8 Core (3) Depth... | ecosystem: Environmental > Aquatic > Freshwater... | reverse complement strand
CTTTAGGATACCTGCAAGGGCATCCCTTTCACCCCTAAGCTCCTTCCCATAGCTTTTTAGGCCACCACGTCCGCTTTTTTCCCTTGGTTGGAAAGTCCGTATAGTCCTTCTAAACTTTAATCGCTCAATACGGTCGTTCCCAATAAGTCTCAATATATGCCGATATGGGCGCAGAAAGGTTCCAGCCTCTTCGTCAAATGATCGGACCATCTCACTTGCGGAACTGCAGATTCTATTGCTGGCCTTAAGCTCCCGAAGGAGTTCCCGGAATCTTCTTTCCCCAATTGATTGGCGAAGCTTGGATATTTCAGCGAGTGCCTTTTGTAAAACGTCCTTATCGCCCGTGGTCATCCGTGTCTCCTGGGATTTAGCTCAACCTTGATAACCTATACCAATCGAAAAGCCTACCATACCAATTTATCGGCAAATTCAAGGTTTTTGATTAACGTTCTCAACGTTTTTCAATCCTGTAAAATGTTCTCATATGGGACACAAAGTCTTCGCTAAAGGATTGATCAGCAACCGTGACGCACGTGACGCACCCAAAACACATTTAATTCACAGTGGAGGTTCAGACATATGACGGACAGTAACTACCCAACACTTTTAACACACAAAAATCTCGTGTCTGTCTTAGCGAACATCAAAGAGGTGCGGTTTTCAGTAGATGTCATGCTTGTCTCTGTCCGGTTCCATGGGATTAGCAGGGATGAATTTCTGAAGCTACTCGATGCAAAGTTCAACCGTTCCAATTCAGGAAACCGGTGGTCCCCGGTTACGGTTGACCGCTACGAGGATACCATGCGGATACACATGGAACCACAGGCCATTTACCGACAGCCGATTGATCGGGTGACTCGGGATCAAATCAAGGCGAGCCTGCGGGAACTGTCCAAGAGGCGCTCGCCGGCCACCGTGGAGAGCGTGCATGCGGTCGTCTCAAGCGTGTTTGAGGAGGGGATCGACAGCGGCCTGCTTGGGAGCAATCCGGCCAGGGGGCTGCTCAAGAAGATCCTGCCGCCGAAGAACCAGCGGGACCTGAAGGACCCGGCCCCCATGACCGTGGAGGAGCGGGACCGGATGATCGCCACGGCCGAAAGGGTCTGCAGCCGGTCGATGCAGTTGGTCCTGAAGGCCATGGCCTTGATGGGGTTCCGGCTCGGGGAGGTGCTTGCCATGCGGGCAAAGCACATCGATCGCGGCCGCCTTCTTTATCACGTGGTGGAAGCCTACAAGTGTCAGAGCTTCCGCAAGCCCAAGGGCGGGAAATCCCGGTTCGTGGACATCCCGGAATCCCTGGCCGTTGAGTTGGAGGAACACGTGATGATGTTGAAGAAGGAGGGCTTGCAGGCGGGCAGGGGAGGGCATGTGGATCTCTTGTTCGTCAAGCCTGGGGGCTCTGAGGGCAGCCGTTGGCCGTTCAGCCAGCGCGATGTGCAGTGTGAGCTTCGGCGGGTGTGCAAGGCCGCTGGGCTTGAGGTCCGGAACCCCCACGACCTGCGGCACACCTATGCCACGACCCTGTTGATGGCGGGTATGTCTCCGGCCTATGTGCAGCGGCAGCTCGGCCACAGCTCGATTGCGATCACGGTGGATATCTACGGCCACTGGGTTCCGGGCGAGGGCCGGGCGGGGCTGGAGGCGGCACTGGCGGGCGGGGCAGGAAATGGATCAGGAGATGGGAAAATTGTACCTTTTTCTGTACCCTAACTGCAAATATCTGCAAATGAAACACGAAGGGTCCCAGTAACCTACTGGAACCCTTCATGATTCATCACAGATGGTGCCCAAGGCCGGACTTGAACCGGCACGGCTCTCGCCACTACCCCCTCAAGATAGCGTGTCTACCAGGTTCCACCACTTGGGCAAAAAAAAGTTTTGAGCCATGATTGGGCTATTGGGACTTGGGCGGTGCGTCGGGTGTTGGTTCGGTGGCGGCCGGCGCCGGGACAGCGTCCGGGGCCTTGGTTTCGGCGGCGGCCGGGATTTCGGTGACGACCGAACTCGACGGCCGCTGGCTCGTCAGGTAGGCCAGCGCCAGCGAAGTCAGCATGAACACGATGGCGGCTACCGTCGTCGCCTTACTTAGAAACGTGGAGGCCCCGCTGGTTCCGAAAAGCGTGTTGCTGGCACCTCCCCCAAAGGCCGCGCCGATGTCCGCTCCCTTCCCGGTCTGCAGGAGCACGATCATGATCAGCGCGACACACACCACCACATGAATGATCACCAGTAGGACTGTCATAGGCCGGCTTTCGCCACCTCGCTGCTTGTCAGTTAAATTTTACGATTCGGCTGAATGAATCCGGCTTCAAGCTGGCGCCGCCCACGAGGGCTCCGTCGATATCGGGCATGGCCATGAGCTCGGATATATTTTCCGGCTTGACGCTGCCGCCGTAGAGTATCCGCATTCCCTCGGCTAATGTTGAGCCGAGCAGCTCCGCCACATGCGAGCGGATAAACCGGTGGGCTTCCTGGGCCTGATCGACGGTAGCGGTTTTGCCGGTGCCGATCGCCCACACAGGCTCGTAGGCAATCACCAGTGCAGCCAAATCATCAGCAATCAAATCCTTTAATCCATTTTTGATCTGTTTGTCAAGAATCGGAAAGGTTTGACCGGCCTCTCGCTCCTTTTCCGTTTCGCCCACGCACATCACCGGGACGAGTCCAGCCTTCACCGCCGCTATCAGTTTACGGCGGACGGTTTCATCGGTTTCTCCGAAGTACTGGCGACGTTCGGAGTGGCCGATGATGACGTAACGGCAGCCGCAGGCAACCAGCATCCGGGGGGCCACCTGGCCGGTATAGGCCCCGTCTGCCTCCCAGAACAAATCCTGGGCACCCAACGCGACGGATGTCGGCTTGAGTGCTCCGCCGACGGCTTCCAGAGCTGGGAAGGCCGGTGCGATCATGATGTCCCGATCGTTGATCCCATCAACCAGCGGGGCCAATTGGCGGGCAAAATCGACCCCCTCGGCGGGGGTCTTGTACATTTTCCAGTTGCCGGCAATCAACGGTTTACGCAAAGTGAAAGCCTCCTTATTCGATAATGCGCTGAAAAACAAGCATCAGGCCGTCAGCCAAGGCGCATGGCGGATTGGAAAGCGCAGCATATCGGCCGATATGTGAGCATTTACAAGAGCCATGCAACGCCGGATCACGGCCTGGGGCGCCGTTTTTCAAAGCTGTTCTCCGATCATCGCGGCCAGATCCACCATGCGGGTGGAATATCCGGTCTCGTTGTCGTACCAGGACAGAACTTTGACCATATCGTCGATGACGTAGGTCGTCGGGGCGTCGACGATCGACGAAAGCGCGCAGCCGTTAAAATCCGAGGATACCAGCGGTGCTTCGCTGTACCCGAGGATGCCTTTGAGGGCGTCTTCGGAGGCCTGCTTTAACGCGGCGTTGACCTCAGAAACGGTGACGCCGCTCTTGTCGATGCCGACGACCAGATCAACCAGCGAAACGTTCGGGGTGGGCACGCGCACCGCTAGCCCATTCAGCCTGCCGGCCAGCTCCGGAAGAACCAGCCCGACCGCCTTGGCGGCGCCGGTCGTGGTCGGAACCATGGAAAGTGCAGCGGCGCGCGCCCGGCGCAAGTCCTTGTGGGGAAAATCGAGCAGCCGCTGGTCCCCGGTATAGGAGTGCACGGTCGTCATGAGGCCCCGTTTGATTTTGAAGTTTTCATGCAGGACTTTCGCCACGGGTGCTAAACAATTGGTGGTGCAGGAAGCGTTGGAGATGATGTGGTGCTGCTTCGGGTCGTACCGGTGGGAGTTCACGCCCATGACGATCGTGAGGTCGGGGTTGGTCGCCGGAGCGGAGATGATGACCTTGTGGGCTCCGGCGGTGAGGTGCTTGGCGGCATCCTCGCGCTTCGTGAACAGGCCGGTGCATTCTGCGACGATGTCCACGCCCAGCTCCTTCCAGTCGATTTTTTCTGGATCCCGCATTGAACGGATGGCCACCGCCTGTCCGCCGACTTCGATGGCGTCGCTCTTGGCGGAAACCGGGAGATCCATAGTCCCGTGAACGGAATCGTATTTCAACAAATGCGCCATGGTCTCGGCGTTTGTAAGGTCGTTGATGGCGACGACCTTGATTTTAGGGTTCTTCGTCGCGGCCCGGAACAACAGGCGTCCGATTCTGCCAAACCCGTTAATGCCGATCTTGACTGCCATAAATCCTCCTTACGTTAACGTTCGTTTTAAGATAAGCGCATCCTCGTGACGGTCGGAATAATATGCGCGGCGCGTCCCGGCCGCGCAGAAGCCGAATTTTCGATACAACCCGATGGCCTCAGTGTTGGAGGGCCGCGTTTCGAGAACGGCCGTTGATAGCCCCTCCGCGTGCGCCGCACTCAAGCACTCGGTCACCAGGTGCGTACCGATGCCCCGGCGTCTCCAGATCGGGTCTACCGCGATTCGAAAAATGTGGACCTCTTCCGCAACGAAGCGAAAGAAGATGTAGCCGACGATCTGCTTTTGCCCGGCGGCCGTCGCCGTCCATGCCACCCGACTGTCGGCTGCCGAGGCGGACAACTCCCCCTCGAATGACAATCGACCCCAGGGCCAGTCGAAACAACGGCTCTCGAGTGCCACCAGCGGCCCAATGTCCGCCGGCGTGGCGCGGGTGAGTTCCCACCGAGCCATCCTCAGCTCCGTTTGTTGCCCTTCAGTATACCGCTGGCCAGGGTGATGCTCTTCTTGCCGAAGGCCTCCAGGGATGCGGCCAACTGCCCCAAGGGCATGCGGGAGCGGTTGTCCAGCGCATGGACCAGAACCGGCAGATTGACCCCCGAGAGGACTTCAATGCGACCCTCTTCGAGAAACGAGTAGCTGATGTTGGACGGCGTGCCCCCGAACATGTCCGTCAGAATCAGCACGCCATCATCCTGGGTGACCTTCTTGACGCCGGCCGCCACCCGTTCCCGCAGACGGTCCACGTTTTGATTGAGGTCGATGGAGACGGAAATCACCCCCGGTGGGCGGCTGCCCAGGATGAACTCTGCCGCATCGACCAGAGCTTCGCCCAACTGGCTGTGAGTGACGATGAGGATTCCGATCATAAACGTCCTTCAACCCACCTCGCATGAGCCGTCATCCGGTCTCCTGCGGTTGGTGGATGTCACGGTGGATCAATTCGACCCGATTACCGCGCGCCCCAATATGGTCGTAAAGGGCTCGAGCCACCACGACCGAGCGATGCCGGCCCCCGGTGCAACCGACCGCGATGCTGAGCTGGGTCTTGCCTTCTTTCTCGTACCGTGGAAGCAAAAAATCGATCAAGTCCGTGTACTTTGCGATCAGCGCGGACGCATCGGGCGCTTTCAGAACAAACTCTCGAATCTCAGAGTCCTCTCCGTCCAGGGCCTTTAACTCTGGAACAAAAAAGGGATTAAGCAGGAAGCGCACATCGATCACCAGGTCGGCCTCCGGCGGAAGGCCGTACTTGAAACCGAACGAGATGACATGCACCCGCAGAGGCTCCAGTGAGCGCTGCTCGGCTACGATACCGACGACCTTCTGCTTGAGCTCGTGAACGTTGAGCAGTGTGGAATCAATCACGTAGTCGGCGGCGGCACGCAGAGGCTGGAGCAACTCCTGTTCGCGACGGATACCGGCCAGCAGGCCTCGGCCTCGGGTCAGCGGATGTTGACGGCGCGTGGCGCTGAACCGTTGGATCAGCACTTGTTCGCCGGCTTCCAGGAACATGATTTCAAACCGGAACTTCTGTACCCGCAGTCCCTTGAGAACTCTGTCATAACTTGAAATGAACCCTTTATCCCGCAGGTCCATCCCAAAGGCGATACCGGTGGCCTCCGCTCCGTTGGGGGGTGGCAGCTCCAAGAACCTCGGCAGGAGTGCCACGGGCATGTTGTCGACGCAAAAAAAGCCGACGTCTTCCAGCGCCGCAAGAGCAGTGCTTTTTCCGGAGCCCGACAGTCCGGTGACGATGAGAAGGGTTGGGTGATTCACGTCCGGTCGCCGCAGGTGACGGTTAGAATTCTTCGTCCTCTTCCTTGATGACGTCGTAAATCTGCTCTCGGCTGGTGGCTTGTAGCAGCCGCTCCTTGAAGGGTTCATTCTTGAGGATCCGTGAAATGCGGGCCAGCAGCTTCAGGTGCAGGCCGGTGGAGTTCTCCGGAGTGACCAGCAGAAAGAACAGGTGGGTCGGTGCGCCGTCCAGCGATTCGAAATCCACCCCCTTCCGACTCAGCCCGAATCCGATGATCAGATGATCCAGATTCGGGAGTTTTCCGTGCGGAATGCCGATGCCTCCCCCGATGCCGGTGCTGCCCAAGCGTTCCCGCTCCAGCAAGACGCGAACCAGTCGCACCGGATCGATGCGGGCCAGCTGCGCAACGGGTGCGGACAGCTCTTCGAGCACCTCCTTCTTGGTTTGAGATTTCAACTCCGGAAGGATTGCTTCCGGCTGTAGTACATCCAGAATTTTCATGGCCATTTCGCCTGAATCGCGCCGGTCGCCGGAGGCGGCTGCCGCCGAACCGAGACGGCCGCAGCGGCGATCGCGATCGTTCAGCTCCGGGGTTGAATGAGGCCGTAGTGCCCATCTTTGCGGCGATAAAGCACGTTGATCTGCGAGGACCGGGCGTTGGTAAATACCAGAAACCCTTGGTCGGTCAAATCCATCTGCAGCACCGCCTCTTCGATGTCCATCGGCTTGTATTCGACGCTTTCGACCTTGATTTCCGGGGTGGGTTCCTCATCGGTCATCCGAGACACCTCTTCGCGGATGGTCCGGGTCTGGCCCTTGGCACCGGCGCGGCGTTCACGGATTTTCTGTTTGCTGCGCTTGAGTTGTTTTTCAAGTTTGTCGAGCACCATGTCGATGGCCGAGTACATGTCACCGGTTTCATCTTTGCCGTTGATATTGATTCGGTCGCCGAAGATGTTGACCTCAGCAATGTGGCGGTGTTTTTCGACGATCAACACGACCCCGGCCTCCGCAGGGTTGTCGAGCAGCTTGTCAAAGCGGTTCAGCTTTTCGGTTACATACGATTTCAGGTGTTCGGAGGGATCCAGATTCTTGAAGGTCACCGATGTTTGCATAGAGAAGACCTCCCTAAATTTCCTTGCGCTTGTTGGAGGGGAGCACCCTCATTATTTCACGGTACTTGGCGACGGTTCGGCGGGCAATTTGGATGTTTTCGCCTTTGAGCATCTGTGTGATCTTGTCGTCGCTGTGGGGCCGTCGAGGATCCTCGGATGCAATCAGCTGACGGATTTTTTCCATGACGCTGGCGGATGCGATGGCGCCGCCCTCATCCCGTTTGATCGAACTGTTAAAGAAGTACTTCAGCTCGAAAATCCCTTGAGGCGTGTAGGCATATTTGTTGGTGGTGACGCGGCTGATCGTGGATTCGTGCATGCCGATATCCTGAGCGACGTCTCTCAAAACCATCGGCTTCAGATGGGCAATGCCGTTTTCAAAAAATTCCCGCTGAAAGCGCAGGATGCTCTCCATGACACGGTAGATCGTCTTTTGGCGCTGATGGATGCTTTTGATCAACCAGGCGGCCGAGCGCACCCGGTCCTGAATGTAATCCTCGGCTTCCCCGCCGACCCGCCGACCGCGCCCCACCGATCGTCTGAAGAGCGAGCTCACGCGCAGCTTGGGCATGCCGTCGTCATTCAGCACAATGGTGAAATCGTTTTCCATCTTGTAGACATAAATGTCGGGAATGATGTACTGCGGATTGTCATCGCTGAACTGTCTTCCCGGCCGCGGTTCCATGGCCTTGATGATGGCCACGGCCGACACGACTTCGTCCATGCTGATCTTGAGGGCTTTGCAAACAGCCTTGTAGTTCTTTTTCTCCAGGTTGGACAGATGCTCGGAGATGATCTCGGTGATGATCGAGCGGTCAAATCCCAGATAGCGGGCCTGGATCAGCAGGCATTCTCTCAGGTCACGGGCGCATACGCCGACCGGATCAAACGTCTGCAGCAACGATAGGACCGCTACGACCCGCTCGGGTTCGACGGCACCGGTCGCGGCGATTTCCTCCACCGACACCTGAAGGTATCCATCCTTGTTCAGGTTCCCGATGATCAGGCTGGCAATGCCTTCATCCTCGCGGCTAGGTTTGGTCATCAGGAACTGCCACAGCAGATGGTCGTTCAGGGATTCCTTGCGTGTGATGAACGCCTCGTATTTGGGAGCCTCGCGGTCTTCGGTTTCAACCGGTGCGCGCGAGGGGGTGCTGAAATCATCCAGAAAGCCGCTCCAGTCGAACTCCTCGCGCCCCTTGCTGTCTGCAGCGACCTCCGGGGAGGATGGGATTTCGCTCAGTGGCGTTTCCTCCGCCTCGAAGGGCTCGCTGAGCGGCCCTTCCCCCGGTCCGTCGGCCACTTCTTCCAAAGCGGGGTTCTCTTCCAACTCCCGGTGAATCGTGTCCATCAGCTCCAGACGGGAGAGCTGCAGCAGCTTGATCGCCATCTGCAACTGCGGCGTCATAATCAGCTGCTGGGTGAGTTTCAGTTGTTGTCGAAGTTCCAGCGCCATGTCAAAGCCTGAAGTCATCTCCCAGGTAAGAGCGGCACACCGCCTCGCTGCATACAATGGACTGCGGCGTTCCGGATTCGATCACCTTTCCGTCTACCATTATATATGCCTTGTCGCACACCCCCAAGGTCTCGCGCACATTGTGATCCGAAATCAGGATGCCGATGCCCTTTTGTTTAAGATGGCCGATGATCGCTTTGATATCGGCCACCGCCAGGGGGTCGATCCCCGCAAACGGCTCGTCGAGGAGCATAAATGCCGGATCCGTCGACAGCGCCCGCGCTATTTCCAATCGCCGTTTTTCACCCCCGGAAAGCACACTGGCCATCTGGTCGGACAGGTGGCGGATGCCCAGCTCCTCCAGGAGTTGATCCGCGCGCTGGCTCCGTTCCTGCCGCGATAAGGGCAGAAGCTCCAGAATGGCCAATATATTCTTGCGCGCTGATAGCTTGCGGAAGACCGAGGTTTCCTGCGGCAAATAGCCCACGCCGCGCCGGGCACGAACATGCATAGGGTAACCCGTGATATCTTCCTCGTCAAGGAATATGTGCCCTCCGTCGGGCTTCACCAAGCCGATGGCCATATAAAAGGTCGTCGTTTTTCCAGCACCGTTTGGCCCCAGCAGTCCCGCGACCTCGCCGCTGTTCACATCGAGGCTGACGCCGTTGACCACTTGCCGACCGCCATAGGTCTTGATCAGATCCACGGTGTGCAGGACGCTCATGGCCAATTCCGAACCCTGCGCCACATCCGAGGAGAATGCTTTATCGTCTGCGAGCAATTGAACTCAAGCATGATCGGGTCTTGCTCCCGGCTTACTCAAGCGGATATTTTATTGAGTCTGCTATAAAAATGCAACCGCGCACCGCCGTCTTCGATCTGCCGCTCACATGACTACCCCCCGGCCCCCGGGCGCAGGGTGACCCGGACCCGGGCATCGGACGGCCGGCTGGGTGCTTGGGCCACGCTCCGCCGGGGCGCCTCTTTCCGCCCGCCGACCTGCGGGGCATCGGCCGATAGCGATAGGCCCAGCCAAATCTGCCCGGAAGGGGGCTCATAAACCGCCTGTTCGGCGTCGGCGGTCAGCGTATCGGTCAGGATCCGCACGTGGCCTCGGGCCGTTATCCGGGAGACCTGCCGGGCGGAGACCGCGCCGGTCAGCCGATTTCGCCCGATGGAACCCGGTTGAAACTGGATGATCAGGCGGTCGGCGGTGATCGTATATCCCTCGCCCTCCACGCGCACCGCGCCACTGAACTCAGCGCGGTCGGCTTCCATTTCAGCCACCAGTTGCTCGGACTGAATGCGCACCGGATGCCGAGGCGCCGGGTCGGCGTCGCTCCCCGAACCCGACGCCCCCATCGCCGCCGCCGTCCAGCAGAACCAGGCGAGCGCGGCCCCGATGAGCCGGCCATCGGTCAATCGGTTAGGGCGTTTCGGTTGCCACCAGCGTTCCGTGGACATGGCCTCTCATCACCAAACGGTTCGTGTTCAGATCCAGCGTCAAGGAGTCCGCCGCCAAGTCTCCGGCTTGCCCGGTGATCTTTACCGGGTCATCGGACGCAATGACCCGGGAGGCATGCGAGTAGGCCATTTTCTCAGTTTCCAGGCGATAAGCGTCGTTGTAGATCACGACGTCCTCGTGGGCCTCCATGTCGTGAGAGTCCGTGCTCACCGTTCCGTGCCGAGCGGTCAGATAGACCTTCTGATCGTCGCGGGTAAAAAACGTTACGGAGAGCCCGGTTAGCAGCACTTTTTTTTCCGGCAGTCGATATTGTGCCGTGGCGGCATCCAGGCTCCACTCGGTGCGCCCGTCCCGGGTGGCGGACTGGTGAACGCGTTCGACTACCATTGCTTCCATGCCGCTGTGGGACGAGACCGCCAGCTCCGGCAGCGGAGTCAGTCGCCGATAACCCAGATAAGCCGCCGTCGCGATACCGACCGCCACCAGGAAAACGCTCAGAACGATCCGTTTCCAGAACCGTTCGGGGATGCGCAGGAATGCCGTCATGCTGGCCGTGCCCTTTTCTTGCCCCGCCTCGGGAGCATGGTCGAACCCTGAAAAACCCAGCGATGGGGGAGCAACTACCTTCCGGGCATGCAAAAGTCAAGCGCAGTTGACTATCATTCAGTGGCTTGATAATAAGAAACGCTTATTTTTCAGCTTATACGGATCAAGGATGGTCGGCGTGGAAAAAGCCCGCAAGGGAGCAGGAAGCTGGCTGTTGCGTTTGGCGGCCTTCATCGGACTGGCTTTGGTGGGGGGCGGGATCTGGTGGGTCGCGCTGCGGTTGGAAGGCGAGCCGCCGCTGGTCCAATGGGACGTGCCTTCGCCTCTGCATTTAGGAAAAACGGCGGAGTTGCCGGTGGCGGTCGCGGATCCCCAAAGCGGACTGCGGCGGCTGCATGTGGTACTGACCAAAGACGGCAAGGACCGGGTGCTGGCCGACATCGCGTTTCCCACCTCCGGCGTGCTGGGGCTGAAAAAGCTCCAGCAGGACACGACCCGGATCCAAATCGATCCGACCGCCATGGGACTTGCCGACGGCAAGGCGCTGCTGCGGATGAGCCTTTGGGACCATTCCTGGCGCAACTGGTGGCACGGCAACCTCACCGAGCTGCAGACGGAAGTCGTCATTGATACGCGCCCTCCGGTGATCGCAAACCTGACCCCGCAGAATTATGTCAACCAGGGCGGGGCCGGACTGGCGATCTATCGGCTCTCGGAACCCTGTCCGACCAGCGGTGTGCGGGTGGGTGAGCATTTTTTCCCGGGCACCAGCGGCTATTATTCTGACAAGGCGATTCACATTGCTTTTCTTGGATTGAGCCATCTGAAGGGAGTTGCCGCCGAGGTTTTCCTGGAGGCACGCGATGCAGCGGGGAACAGCAGCCGCATGCGGTGGCCTTACCATTTCCGCAAAAAAGTCTTCAAAAAAGACACCCTGCAGGTCAGTGACCACTTCATCAGCCAAATCCTGCCGGAGTTTCATGCGCTGTTGCCCGCTCAGCCGAACGCCTCTTTGAAGGACAAGTTCCTTTTCATCAATCGCGACCTGCGCCAGGCGAACTATGAACAGATCGTCGCGGCGACGCGCACGTCCGAAGCTGCCATGCTCTGGAAGGGGCCGTTTCTGAGACTTCCCAATTCCGCGCCGCGAGCCGGCTTTGCCGATCACCGCACCTATCTCTACGACGGGAAGGAAATCGATCAACAGGATCATCTGGGCGTGGACCTGGCCTCGCTCGCCCGCTCTGCAGTTCCGGCTGCCAACAGCGGGGTGGTGGTCTTCACCGGGACCATCGGCATTTACGGACAGACGGTCATCTTGGACCACGGGTTGGGCTTATTCAGCATGTATTCCCATCTGAGCCAACTCCTCGTGAAAACGGGGGAGCGCGTGGCCAAGGAGGCGATTCTCGGCCATACCGGTAGCAGCGGACTGGCTGCTGGCGACCACCTGCACTTCAGCGTTCTGGTTCATCACTTGTTCGTGGATCCCATCGAGTGGTGGGACCCCCACTGGATTCAGGACAACATCACGCTCAAGCTCGACTCCGTCAAAGGCACCTCCGGCCAAGCAGGATGAGATGAAGAAGCAGCGGATCACAAAAACCGTTCAGGAGATCAACGCCAAGATCCAATCCGGCGACGTCGTGGTGGTAACCGCCGAGGAGATCATCGACATCGTGAAGGAGCAGGGGCCGGCGGAGGCCGCACGGCGCGTGGATGTGGTCACCACCGGAACCTTCGCCCCCATGTGCTCTTCGGGCGCCTTCATCAACTTCGGCCACTCGACGCCGCCGATCAAGGCCTCCCGGGTGTGGCTCAACCGGGTACCGGCCTATGCCGGGCTGGCTGCGGTCGATTGTTATATCGGCGCGACCGAGCCGGCCGAGGACGACCCGCTGAACAAGGTCTACCCCGGTGAGTTCAGTTACGGCGGCGGGCACGTCATCCAGGACCTGTTGGACGGCAGGGCGGTTCACCTGGTTGCCGAAGGTTACGGAACGGACTGCTACCCCAGCCGTCGCGTGGAAAAGGAGGTCACCCTGCGCTCGCTGCCCCAAGCGACTCTGTGCAACCCACGGAACGGTTATCAAAACTACAATTGTGCCGTGAATCTTTCGAGTCGCACCGTATACACCTACATGGGGACGCTCAAACCCGGAGCCGGCAACGCGAACTATTGCTCTGCCGGCCAGCTGAGCCCGCTCTTCAACGATCCTTATTACCGGACCATCGGACTCGGCACGCGCATATTTCTGGGCGGCGGGGTGGGCTATGTCACCTGGCACGGCACCCAGCATCAGCCGGCGGTGAAACGCAGCGCCAAGGGGGTTCCGGTTCGAGCGGCTGGAACCCTGTGGGTGATGGGCGATTTGAAGCAGATGAACTCGAACTACCTGGTGGGGGTTGGCATCCAGGGCTACGGGTGCTCGTTGGCGGTGGGGCTCGGGATCCCCATCCCGCTGCTCAATGAGGAGGTCGCCGCTTTCACCGGAATAGCCGACGAGGAGCTTTTCACCCAGATCGTCGATTATGGACGGGACTATCCGGCCGGCGAGGTCAAAAGCTTAGGGCAGGTGAGCTATGCCGAGCTCAAGAGCGGCGTCATCCGCTTTCAGGGGAAGCCGGTGCCGACCGTTCCGCTGTCCAGTATGGTCAAGGCGCGTGAGATCGCCGAAACATTGAAGGCCTGGATCCGGCAGGGCCGGTTCCTCTTGGGCGAACCCCAATTCACCTTGCCCAGCGCGTGAACGTGAAACTGCGTGTGCCCGGCATGCTGCGTGCCTTTGTGGCCGTGGAGCTTCCGCAAGACCTGCTGAAAGCCCTCGCGGCGGTGCAGACGGAGCTCGGCCAGCGCGGGGTGCGGGCCCGCTGGACCCGGCCGCAAAACCTGCACCTGACGCTGAAATTCCTGGGCGACATCGCGGCGGATCAGGTCGAAATCGTGGCGACGGCCCTGCGCTCCGCGGCGGCCGAAAACGAGGCCTTCGGGCTGACGGCCGAGGGCATCGGCGTGTTTCCCGAAATACGACGGCCGCGAGTCATTTGGTCTGGGCTCGCTGGGGCTACCGCCGCACTGGTGCGGCTGCGCCGGGGCCTGGACGACCGGCTGGCAGTCGCGGGATTCCCCCGCGAAGCGCGCGATTTCCACGGGCATTTGACCCTCGGCCGCTTCAGCGAGGCGGGGGCCGGCGGGATCGCCGATGTAGTGCCTGCCTATGCATCCAAGCGCTTCGGAGGCTTTGCGGTGCGTGAGATGGTTTTGTTTCAGAGCGACCTGGAGCCCAAGGGGGCGGTGTACACGGCCCTGGCAAGGGCGGCGTTGCGGAGTTCATCGTTGATTCCGCCCGAGCCGGAACCCGATTTGCCATTCGAAGCATGAAAATCGAAGCAATCCTAAAAACGATTATACGATGGACAGCAGGGGGAGGATCCAAGTTTTGAATAGTACCAAGGGCAAAAAAAAGGAGGAATCCATGACGGTATCCACCGATAAGCAGAAGGCGCTTGAAAGCGCGATGAGCCAGGTGGAGCGGCAGTTCGGCAAGGGGTCCATCATGAAGCTCGGCAGCCGGCCGCTCGTGAGCGTGCCGGTCATTTCCACCAGCTCGCTGGCGCTCGACAAGGCGCTGGGCATCGGGGGGCTTCCGCGCGGCCGCGTGGTGGAGATTTTCGGGCCGGAGGCTTCCGGGAAGACGACGTTGGCGCTGCATGCGGTCGCCGAGGCTCAGAAGCTGGAGGGCATCGCCGCCTTCATCGACGCCGAACACGCGCTGGACACCGTCTATGCCAAAAAGCTAGGCGTCAATTGTGACGAGTTGCTCGTCTCCCAGCCCGACACCGGCGAGCAGGCCCTGGAAATCGCCGACATGCTGGTGCGCAGCGGCGCCATCGATATCTTGGTGGTTGATTCGGTGGCGGCGTTGGTGCCGCGGGCGGAGATCGAGGGCGAAATGGGAGATGCCCACATGGGGCTGCAGGCGCGGCTGATGTCCCAGGCGCTGCGCAAGCTGACCGGCACGATCAGCAAAACCAACACCTGCGTGATCTTCATCAATCAGATGCGCATGAAAATCGGGGTCGTCTTCGGCAACCCCGAAACCACCACGGGCGGCAATGCGCTGAAGTTCTACGCATCGGTGCGCCTGGATATTCGCCGGACGAACACGCTCAAGGAGGGGCAGGATATCGTCGGCAACCGCACCCGCGTGCGGGTCGTCAAGAACAAGCTGGCGCCGCCGTTCATGGAAGCCGAATTCGATGTCGTCTACGGTGAAGGCATTTCGCGCATCGGGGATCTGATCGACACCGCGGCCGAACAAGGCATCGTCGATAAAAGCGGCGCCTGGTACTCCTTCGGCGGAGAGCGTATCGGCCAGGGACGGGAGAATGTAAAACGCTACCTGACCGATCATCCCGAAGTCTTCGACACGATCTACGGCAAGACCCGCGAGGCCTTGGGACTGGGGGCGAAGGGCAAAGAAGCCGCTCAGGGGGAGGAGTGATTTAATGACCGGCAATGAGGCGCGCAGGACGTTTCTCGACTATTTCAAGCACTACGGCCATCAGGTGGTGCGCAGCTCATCGCTGGTTCCGCACGACGATCCGACCCTTCTGTTCATCAACGCGGGCATGGTGCAATTCAAACGCGTGTTTCTGGGAGAGGAAAAGCGGGACTACCTACGGGCGGTGACCTCCCAGAAATGCGTGCGGGCGGGCGGCAAGCACAACGACCTGGAAAACGTCGGTTACACCGCGCGCCATCACACGTTCTTCGAGATGCTGGGCAATTTCTCGTTCGGCGACTATTTCAAGGAGCGGGCGATCGTGCTCGCCTGGGATCTGCTCACCAACGGCTTCCATCTGCCAGCGGACAAACTTTATGCGTCGATCTATCTCGATGACGAGGAGGCCTACGGGCTGTGGCGCAGCGCGGTGGGCCTGCCGGAGCATCGCATCGTGCGCTTCGGGGAGAAAGACAACTTCTGGTCCATGGGCGACACCGGTCCCTGCGGACCCTGTTCGGAGATCATTATCGACCGCGGCGACGCTTACGGCTGCCAGCGGCCGGAGTGCGCCGTCGGTTGCGACTGCGACCGATTTCTGGAGATCTGGAACTTGGTGTTCATGCAGTTCAACCGCGATGCCTCCGGCCGCATGACGCCGCTGCCCAAACCCAGCATCGACACCGGCATGGGCTTGGAACGTATCGTCTCCGTCGTGCAGAACGTCACCACCAATTTCGACACGGACCTCATCCGGCCCATCATCGGCCGAACCGAGGAGATGACCGGGACGGCATTCGGTCAAAACGCGGCCGCCGACGTCGCCATGAAGGTCATCGCGGACCACAGCCGCGCCGCCGTCTTCCTGATCGGGGACGGGATCCTGCCTTCCAACGAGGGCCGCGGATATGTGCTGCGGCGCATCATGCGCCGGGCGATCCGTTACGGCCGCAACATCGGGCTGACGCGACCGTTTCTGCACGAGACCGCCCGAGTGGTATGCGGCCTTATGCGATCGGCCTACCCGGAGCTGAGCGCGGCCGAAGCTTTCATCACCAACGTCATCGTCAACGAGGAGCAACGGTTTCTGAACACCCTGGACACCGGGCTGAAGCTGCTGAACGAAACCCTGACGGACCTCAAGGCTCGCGGCCAGACCGAAGTGCCGGGAAC
>Ga0209285_10000354_pt1 | contig 16227 bp, 11 predicted proteins | sample PPLLak3March2015_2_FD_187249 | JGI IMG/M metagenome (GOLD analysis project Ga0209285, IMG submission 187249) | Freshwater sediment microbial communities from Prairie Pothole Lake near Jamestown, North Dakota, USA - PPLs Lake P8 Core (3) Depth... | ecosystem: Environmental > Aquatic > Freshwater... | reverse complement strand
AAAACTAGCGCGTTACGGTTGCCCGGACGACAAAGCGGTTGACGCCCCCGAAACGATATTTGTATTCTTCATCCCCGCGCATGAAGTCGAACTCGCTGCGCTGGTTCTGGTTGGCCCATTCCAGCAAGTGACCGAGCAGCACCCAGCCAGGCGAGAGTTCCATGAAGCGGCGGTCGATCCCGGAGTTATAGACCCAGATGCGGTTGTCGTAATCGAAATTGAAGTATCCAGCCGCTTTCTCGCCGCCCACTTCCATGAAGGCCAGTTGCAGCCACCCATTGCGGAATGCGGCCTGCACGGCTTTATGGAACTGCGAGCGCATCACATCGGTCAGGAAAGTGGCTTTTTCCGGGTCAGTGGCCATCAGGGCCATGAAGGACTCGATCTCGGATTCGAGTGTGGTTTCATCTTCCACAAGATACCAACGGACAGGCTTCTCATATTCTGCCGCCCGCCGCATTTTGCGGCGCACTTCATGGCGCTGTTTCTTGTCGATGCCTGCCAGATAGGTTTCGAAATCACCGGGCAGGGGGATGTACGGGGATGGCTTGAGGATCTCTTGGGAATAGCCCCAACCTTGTTTCTCGGTCTCAGCGTTGAGGGCGGGGAGGCTGGGAGATGCTTCGGGGAGGTTATACAGATCAAGATGGCGCCAGTCTCCAGGTCCGGAACGGGCGAGGAATTCAAGCAGCCCCTGGATGAAGGCTGTCAGATCATCCGGCCGGACGATGAAATCCAACAGGTCGGATATCTCAATGCACCCCAGCAGGAGAAGCCGATCCTGGTGCAGGAAGAGCGGAGCAATGCCAACCAGTTTCCCATCCTGGCGGGCGGCCACGATGGCCAGTTCACCGCCGGTCCATTCACCGCCGCCGCGCGTATCCCACCAGGCGCGCAGGTACTCGTGTCGCAGGAAGGGGCTGTTGGTGATACTCTCCGGCAGCAGGGCATTCCATTCACTGGCAAGGGCATCAAAATCGGTTGAAGTTCGAATAAGATGAAAGTCCATGATTTCTCCGGGTTGTTACGGTAGGGAATTTTACCGTATAATGCACACGTGACTGCTCAATTCGATCTGAACCTGCTCCCAATGTATCGAGTCAACGGTCAGGAATGGCCGTCATTGCCCGGGCTCTTGACCGTACATCCGCCGAAGAAGGCGGCCCGTGGCCGGGAGGGAGATCACCTCATCATCTTCCTGACCCTTTCGGGGAACATCCCTTTTTCATCTGCCGATTACAACCGCCTGGCCACCCAAATGGCCGAGCAATTCTACAAGATGCCAGGCTCCTTGACCTCTGCCATGCGGGCGACGGCGGAGAATCTCAATCAGTTCCTGGTGGACCGTAACCTGCGTTCCACCGGGCGCGGCCAATACGCAATTGGCCGGTTATTGTTGGGAGTGCTGCGCGGCAGCCAATTGGTGCTGATCCAATCCGGACCAACCCATGTTTTCCAAGTAAGCTCCCAGGTGCGTCATATCCATGATGCGCAAATCTCCGGTCGAGGGCTGGGGTTGAGCCAATCCACACCCATTTATTTTACCCAATTGGATCTGAACCCTGGTGACCTCCTGGTGCTCTGCCCGCAATTACCCACCGGCTGGGAGGCAGCGCTCCTTTCTGAAAAAGGCGGGATATCCCTGGAAGCTTTTCGTCAGAAAATGGTGAGTGTCAACCGCGAGGATATCAACGCAGTACTGATCCAGGCTGAAACGGGGATTGGGAGAATGCCCATCCTGAGAGGAACAAAGCCCGAGGCTGAAGCGGCCCAAACACCTCCTCCAGATGAGATTCCCGAACACCCTTCACCAGGCGCACGCCTTGCAAACATCCTGGCTGAAAGCGGGAAACCGGAACCTTTCACGGAGAGTGCAGATACTCCATCTGCCTCGCCAGAAACCAGCAAAGTTGTATCCAAAGAAATTTTATCATCCCGGCCAGTAGAGCTGCCATCCGAACGACGCGCCCGCTCCATTCGGCCACAGACACCGCCTCCGGTACAGGAATCCAGGCAGGATCCATTGCAGGTGGAAGCAGAGGAAGAGAAAGTACTTCGAGAAGAAGCCGGAACAAAAACCAAAGCAACTCCGCATGGCAAGCAAGTTGCGCGTGGGCTGGCCAATTTCATCGGCTGGGGTCGACGCTCCAGACAGTCGGTTTCTGGCAGGCTACAAAGGTTCCTGCCTAGCCTTCTCCCTGGTGAAGAGGGTCAATCGCCGCTATTGCCCGGTTCTGTCATGGCAGTTATTGCCATTATCGTTCCACTGATCGTGGTGACGATAGCCACTGTGGTTTACATGCGTTATGGGCGGGTAGCCCTATTTGAAGAAAACTATCAACTGGCTATAGAGGCAGCGGTGGGTGCAGTTGGTTCTGAAGACCCGGCCATTGTCCGTCACGCCTGGGAAACAACGATCTACTACCTGGATAAAGCCGAGACCTACCAGGAAACTCAACAATCCCAGGCGTTGCGACAGGAAGCCCAGAGTGCATTGGATGGAATGGATGGCGTTATCCGTATCGATTTCCGCCTGGCGATTGTTGGAGGCTTGAGCAAGACGGTTCAGATCTCCCATATGGCTGCCACCGATACAGACCTGTATCTTCTCAACGCGACCAATGGCAGCGTAATACGGACCTTCCTCACCAATCAAGGCTACGCGGTGGATTCCGAGTTCAACTGTGGACCGGGTTCATACGGAGGCTACCAGGTGGGTCCGCTGCTGGATATTGTAGCAATGCCAGCCCTCGCTGGCAGCAATGTCACCCTGCTTGGCATGGATAAAAGTGGAAGGCTGCTCTACTGCGCACCTGGTGATGATCCACAAGTGTTTCCCTTGATACCACCGGATACCAGCTTCAGGGGCCTGACCGGTTTTACACTTGATGAGCAAGGCGAGAACCTGTACGTTCTCGATCCGCCTGGCAATGCCATCTGGGTGTATTCCCGCCAGCAAGACGGTTTCAGTGATCTTCCCACCCTGTTCTTCAGCGAGAACCCTCCTGAAGGAATGCCGGGTGCAATCGACATCCTCGCGACGGCTGAGGACATCTATCTCTTGTATAAGGATGGGCACATCACCCTGTGTGCCATCAGCCAGATGGTGGAAGTACCCATGCGCTGCTACGATCCGACTACGCTGCAGGATGACCGCCCCGGTCACCAATCCGGCCCCATCATCACGGATGCAATTTTCACACAGATGAGTTTTGCCGCACCACCAGATCCATCGCTGTACCTGCTGGTTCCCAATACCCATGCCATCTACCGTTTCAGCCCAAGACCCGAATCCCTTAACTTGCTGGGGCAGTTCCGGGCTACGATTGAGCAGAGCAAGAGATTCACCAGTCCAGCCACGGCAATGGCTATCAGCTCGAATCGTTACCTTTTCATCGGCATTGGGAATCAAGTTTATTTTGCCACAGATGTGCCTTAGATCTTCCAGGAGGAATCATGGCTAATACGAATAAAGGCCTCGGCGCATTTCTTGCTGCGCTGATCGAGGTTATCCTCTCGATTTTCAAGCCAAAACCTGCCCCGGAACCCCATCCGGTTATCCCGCCGGATAACACGACAGAGCCTGCCCGGATGGTTACAGCGCGTATCCTGTTGATTGTTTATGACCCGATCATGAATCCATCCAGCGGAGAGAGATTATCCCACACCATGCATTGGAAACGAGTGGATGATCTCATTGCGGGATTTACGGAAGATATTTACGGTGTGAGCAAAGGCCTGGCACGTTATCAGATCGTCGAGCGGATCGAAATGCTGGAATTCCCATCCCTGGAGGATGGCTTCCGCTACAACCCGGATACCTACATGGCCGTCATGCGCGGCGGCCGCCCCCACGAGCCGCAGGGGGTGGACTACCATGCCATCCTGACCGGGTTCAATGTCTTGGAACGCGTTGCCAGCCGTGAAATCGATGAAGTGTGGGTATTTGGCTTCCCATACGCCGGTTTCTACGAATCCATTATGGCAGGCAAGGATGCATTCTGGTGCAATGCACCACCCTTGTCAAAGGCATCCTCCTGCGATCGCAGGTTTGTCATCATGGGCTTTTCCTTTGAACGAGGCGTGGGTGAAATGTTGGAAGCATTCGGCCATCGCGCCGAGTCCATCCTCGAAAAGACGTTTTTAAGAACACAGGGGGATGCCAACCTCTACAAACGCTTCACGCGCTACGATCAGAAACATCCCGGCCAGGCAGAAGTGGGAACGATCCACTTCGCCCCCAACAGCGAAAAGGATTATGACTGGAACAATCACCGCATGGTTCCCAGCCGCTGTGATGACTGGTTCAATTTCCCAAAATTTCAGGATGTAACCAAGGATGTCAATTCCTCGGCATGGGGAAACGGAGATATGCGTCTTCATCACAAGTGGTGGTTGAATCACCTGCCCAAAGTGGCTGGCCGCACGAGTGGGGTGGCCAATAACTGGTGGCAGTATGTGATGGATCCCAATCTGGTCATACTGTAAAGCGATTGTAAATGTAAATCATTTTGGAAAACGGTAAACTTAATTCACCAGAACGGGAAGCAGACACGGGGAACCAGCCTCATTTTGCTTGTCTGCCCTCGTTTTTTCGCTATGCGTAAGTCTTTTAGAACTCACTCTCGGATTTGGCTTTGGATTGCAAACGTGGGGCTGCTGTCTGCCTTCACGGTTATTTTTGTATGGTTGCGTCCCATCATTGGTTCGTCAGCATCGATGCTTATGGTCTTACCGCCCACGGTGGCGGCATGGCTGCTGGGCGTAAGAGGGGGATTGATTTTTTCACTGGTTACTTTCATCATTTCAATTTGGTTGACGGTAGTTCTTGGCTTCGGCGACATAGTTAAAATCCTCATAGAAAATGGAGCGGCCATCGGGCTGTTAATACTGGGATTTACTTCTGTAACGGTTGGAAGTTTAGGAAGCATCCTTAGAAAACGTCGGTCGGAATTGGAAAAGTATCTACAACTGGACAAAGAGAGGAATAAGAATACTGAATTCCTCTCTTTGCTCAATGATATCCTTAGCAACTCCCTCGAAGCCGAGAACCTGGCGGAGATGCTGGATGTTTTGGTAAACCGAATGGGGAGATTATTCGATGCTGATAATTGTTTCATCACACGCTGGGATGAAGTCCAGCAGATGGCCATCCCAACCGCGGTATTTGGATCTCTTGAAAAAAGCGAATACCTTGCTACGCTTCCGAAGCCTGGTGAAATATCCCTGACCCGTTCGGTACTGGAAGCTGGCCAGCCGCTGGCGGTGGAAGATGTGCACCACACACCGCTGATCGAGGAGAATGTGGCGATGGAATACCCATCCCATTCTGCCCTCGGGTTGCCTTTGCTGGCCGGAGACCGTAAGTTGGGGGCCGTGATCCTGGGATTTAACACCCCCCGGCATTTCTCTGAAGATGAGATCGAGCGCGGTAAACTTGCAGCACGCGAGATCTCGCTGGCAATGGTAAAAGTGCTTGCAGCAGAAGAAGCTGACCGTCGCGCCCAAGAAATGGCAGGCCTGTATGAGGTTTCGCAGGCCTTCAGCCTGCATGGCGATCCACGTGTGACCTATAGCCTGCTGACCGAGCGCTTGGCGAATATCTTGGGTGCAAAGATGTGCCTGATCGCACTGAATATCGCAGAGGCCAATGAAATATGTGCCCGGGTACCCGCTTATGGCCTGAGTGATGAATCGGCTAGTAAATTGCATTACCCAGCGGTGCTTGGAGGAAATATCTGGGATTTCAAGAAAAAAGATGTATTCAAGGCTGACCATCTGGCTGAAATTCCGGCGGAGTTTACAAAGATAGCTTCCGAACTCGCTGTGGAATCAGTTATTGTTGCGCCTCTATGGAACGCCAACCGGGACTTTCTGGGGCTGATCTTCGCCGCGAATAAACCTGGCGGCTTTCGCAGTAACGACGGTCGGTTGATGAAAATTCTTGCCAGCCAAGCCTCCGTAGTGATCCAAAATATGGAATTGCTTACGGCAGAACGTCGCCGGACGAAAGAACTGGCTGTTCTGCAAGAGGTGGCTGTTGCCACCACCGATGCAGTCAGCGAGAAAGAACTACTGGAACGTGTTTCGTTGTTGATTGGGAAGAATCTCTACCCGGACAATTTTGGAATCCTGATACTGGATGAAGTGGATGAGGTGTTGCAATCCCACACATCTTATTATGCAAATGACAAAGAAGTGCACCTTTCTGTCCCGATTGGCAAGGGGATTACCGGCCAGGTGGCCGCGAGTGGGCAAGCCATGCGGGTTGGGAATGTAACCGATATAAAAACATACATCCCACTCAATGAGCAGATCCGTTCAGAATTATGTGTTCCCTTAAAAATCGGCGATCACGTCATCGGAGTAGCCAACGCCGAAAGCGTCATCCAGAACGCTTTCACCCAGGATAATGAGGGCTTGCTGACAATCATTGCCAGCCAACTGGCAATGGCTATTGAGCGCCTGAGAGCCGAGCATGCCGAATACCGCCAGACAACCGAGATCATGCGCTCGAACGCATTGATCAAGGTTCTGGCTCAAGTGGGCGCACGAACTTCAGCCACACCGGAGTTGGATGTGATTGTCAAGACACTGGGAAGCGAACTATCCAAACTGGGGATGACCTGCATGGTGGCATTGGCAGAACCGGATGAACACAACTTCCGGGTTTATTACACATCCATACCGCGGCGGGTGACCCGATTGTTGGAACGTGTCAGCAAGCAAAAAATCCAGGATTTCAAGATTGACCCTGAACAACTCCACCCACTGATTGGCTCGGTTCGGGAACCAGTTATGGCCTTCGATCCAATTGCCATTGCCCGCCAGATCCTGGTGGATTTCCCCGCCAATGCGATTGAAAAATTCTTCCGCCCACTAGGGGTGACAGAAACCATGCCAGTATGTCAATTGCCCTTGATCTACGAGGAGAAACTTCTGGGTGTGCTCTGGCTGTGGGGGGAAGGCTTGCGCCAGAGCGACCTGCCAACCATGTCCATCTTCTCAATCCAGGTGGCGACTGCGCTCCAGAACGCCAAATTGATGTCAGAAGTCAAACGGCTGGCCATCACCGACGAGGGTACCAATATCTTTAACCGCCGCCATTTCTTCCATCTGGCTGAACAGGAATTCAGTCGATCCGGCAGGTACAACCACCCGCTGGCTGCCATGATCATTGATGTGGATGTGTTCAAACGTTTCAACGACCGGTATGGACACATTGTCGGCGATCAGGTTTTATATGCTATTGCGCAAACCTTGAAACAAAACCTGCGTGAAATCGACATCTTGGGCCGCTACGGCGGCGAGGAGTTCGCGGTCCTGTTGCCAGTGACAGATCTGGCCGCTGCCCAGCGGGTGGCCGAACGCCTGCAAACCCGCGTCGCAAATACGAAAGTTCCAACGGATGCCGGCCCGTTGAGTGTCACGATCAGTGTCGGCCTTGCGATAAGAAACCAGCTGACCCCAACATTGCTCTCCCTGATCGATCTTGCCGACCAGGCCATGTACATTGCCAAGAATGCGGGGGGCAACCGCGTGGCAGCAAAATAAGCACAAATTGAACGTCAAAAACGAAAGCGGCGACAGGACACCTGTCGCCGCTTTCGTTTGATGATGCGATCTTAAAGCCCGGCAGCTTTCTTGAGCGATTGAGCTTTATCTGTCTTTTCCCAAGGCAGGTCGAGATCATCCCGGCCAAAATGACCATAGGCGGCCACCTGGCGGTAGATCGGGCGGCGCAGTTTCAGGTCGCGGATGATGGCGCCCGGACGCAGATCGAAGTGCTCGGTTACCAGCGCGGCGATCTTCTCATCGGCGATCTTCCCGGTCCCGAACGTTTCGACATTGACCGAGAGCGGGTGCGCCACGCCGATGGCGTACGCGACCTGGATCTCGCAGCGATCTGCCAGCCCGGCCGCGACCACGTTCTTGGCGGCCCAGCGGGCAGCATAGGCGGCTGAACGGTCCACTTTTGTCGGGTCCTTGCCCGAGAAGGCACCACCACCGTGACGCCCCATACCGCCGTAGGTATCGACAATGATCTTGCGGCCGGTGACGCCTGCATCGCCCATCGGCCCGCCGATGACAAAGCGCCCGGTTGGGTTGACGTAGATTTTCAGGTCCTTATCGACCATGTCGGCCGGCAGGGTTGGCAGGATAACATGCTTGGTAATCAGATCGCGGATCTCCTCCTGTGAAATATCCGGATCATGCTGGGCGGAAATCAAGGCAGTGTCGATGCGCTTCGGTTTGCCGAAAGCGTACTCGACCGTGACCTGGCTCTTGCCATCCGGGCGCAGCCAGGCAAGCATGCCGTTCTTGCGCAGTTCGGCCAGGCGGCGGGTCAATTTGTGAGCCAGGTAGATGGGCATTGGCATCAACTGCTCGGTCTCGTTGCAGGCAAAACCAAACATCATGCCCTGGTCGCCGGCGCCGATCAGATCGATTTTGTCCCTGTCGCCATCTTTTGCTTCCAGGGATTTGCTGACGCCCATATCGATATCCGGGCTCTGGCTGGCGATGGCCGAAAGTACGCCGCAGGTATTGCCATCGAAGCCTTTCTTGGCGCGGTCATAACCGATTTCCGTGACAACTTTGCGCACAAGCTCGTCAAAGTTGACAAAGGCTTCTGTAGTGATCTCACCCAGCAGCATCACAAAACCGGTCTTGGTGGCGACCTCGCAGGCCACGCGTGACTGGGGATCCTGCTCGAAGCAGGCATCCAGGACGGAATCGGCGATCTGGTCGCACATCTTGTCGGGGTGGCCCTCGGTAACTGATTCGGATGTGAAAACCAGTTTGGGCGAAGTCATAAAGGTAGTGCTCATATGTTTAACCTCTCATAAAATGAAATTGCCCCTTCTGACGAGAAAGGGCAATTGCGCAGATGCACGGCTGCCCTCCCATCTTCCAGAATATCTATCTGCCGGAATTGGCACCATGCTAAGCGCAAGCGCTAACTGGTTGCCGAGGCTTCATCGGGCCGGTCCCTCCGCCTCTCTGGATAAGAGTGCCGTATTGGGGCTATTTGGTTGTTGCGGGATGATACCACAGGTAACGGAATGATGCAAACCAAAACTCAACTGTTGTCACGCGTCGCAGCCCACCGGCGGATGCGTTCGAACAGCGCATCCAACGGCTTGAGCTCGGTCATCGGGACAGCCAGGTTCTTGGTGCGGGTCTGGCTGTACTGAAAGGTACGGCTTCCGGCTGGCAGCACGGACGCCTTGCGGCGGTAATCTTCATGGGTCAGCCAGCCAGTCAGCCAGAACTCCATGCCATAGACCCAGATGTTGCCCCACTCGTGCGGCTGGATGACATAGGCCTCGCCGCGTACCGGGCTGTGGATGCCCAGGCGTGCCTCCGGTAACCGACCGGGATGGATATAGGCCACGCTGTAAAGTTCCATTGGGATGGGGGTGCGCTTGAGCGGTGGTAATTCCAGGCTGACGGTGACGAAGTTGCGCTCGCTGTCCATGCCGCCGATCTCAACCGGTATGGCCTGCCCGCACTCGCTCTTGAGGGCCAGTTTCTCCAAAGTTTGCCACAGGCGCGGGCGCGTCCATTCCTCAGGCAGGGGATGAACAGGATGAAATGGCTGCCCGGCAGAAATGGCTTGATGCATATCCTTCATGGATGGCGTAATCAGCGCCAGCAGGAAGGCGAACAGGTAGATGTCTTGGCTGGAATGGCCCTCGGCCGCGAACTGGTCAACCGGCACGAGGGCGGGGGCATCCAGGAGCAAGGAGGGATCCTTGCGGATCAGGCTGATCTGCCGCCGGCGGGTGATCAGGTAACTCTTCAGGTCGCAGCGATGGCCGCCCAACGAGACATCGTAGCGGTCGGGGTCGGTGAAAGGGGTGGCTCCCAGCACATCGAAGGGCACTTCCTGCTCCCCAAGATGACGGCGGAAGGCCAACTCCACCGCCACCCCGCCGACGATGCGCCGCAGGCGGTCAACTGGGGAGCCGCCCATGCGGTTGTAGGTGTAGGCCAGCGAACGGCAGGCATAGGCGATGCCGCCCTCGGTCAGATCGGGGGTGTAGGGGAGGTGGATGAGATCGTCGCGGGTCAGCATGGCTATGAGTTGATTGGAAAAACGCGAAGCGTAAAACGTAAACCCTTATTCATTCCTGAACTGCAAACAATAATGATGGAACGTATTGCTGACCCAGGCGCTGTTCATGCCGTAGGGGGCCAGGCGCTGGTTGTCTTGCAGCCAGATCTTTTCATCCTTGAGTGTATACACTTTTCCAAGTTCGCGGCCCAGATCCCAGGCCAGGGGGTATATCTTTCCTCCCTTCTTGACATTCTTGACGATGATGGTGAGATAGGCTTTCTCCCGCAGTAACGGTTTCAGCCCAGCATAGATGGCCACCAATTTTTCCAGGAATTGCTCGTAATCGTGCAGGTTGCCTACATCGTTCGGGTCATCCGAGTAGAAAACATCCAGTTCGCTGGAGGAGCGGCGTTTCTTTTGCGTCTCGGCGCCGCGGGCGTGGAGCATATCCCAGTAGGGGGGCGAGGTAAGAACGTAGTCAATCGTAGGCAGTGAGTAGTTGGCAGCATTCGCTGCATCATCGTTGATGATTTCCAACTTTAGATTTTCGATTGACGATCCCAGGGATTGGCGTTCTTCAGCGATGATCTGCCTGGCGATCTCGGCATACTTTGGATTCAACTCGATGCCATAGGAATTCCGCCCGCAGCGCAAGGCCGCCACCAGCGTCGACCCGGTCCCGGCCATCGGGTCGAGGACGGTCCCGCCCCTTTTGGTGAAGAATTCAATGAACTCTTGCGCCATCGTCTCCGGGAACTTGGCCGGGTGCACCAGCACGCCCTTCCTGCGCGGCGGCGGGTTGTGGATGAACCAGGATTTCTGGAACTTGAGCCAGGATTTCGGGTCGAGGTCGTTGAGTTTATTGGGCGGCATGGGTCGATTATATACTATGGGGTTGCAAAAGGAATCCGGGTGGGTGTGGGGCGTTTGTAGTTGACCGTGTAAACGTTCATTTCGGAAAAGCTGACTGATGTCGGCGTGGATGTGTAGGATGAAACGAACAGTCCGATGGTGCCGGAGAGAAAGGTGGCATCCTCGATGGTGTATTGGTAGCGGCCATCCAGGAAGAAGCGCATCTCCGAACCCGCCGCCCAAATCCCGATCTTGACTTCACCCGGCGCGCCAGCTGGCGCCAGCGGGCTGGTGAGCCAATCGCGCGGGGCGGAGGCCTGCCCGGCAACGGCACGCTCGAAGCGGGTCTGGCCGTTGCAGTTGAGCACATAGCGATAATAACTGCCCGATCCGTTGGCCCGGAAGATCACCCCGTAGCGGTCATCGCCCCGGCACAGGTTGAGGCTGGCGGTCACTTCGAGGTAGAAATTCTGCACCAGCGGCTGGCTGCGCAGGCTGACCAGCAGGGTGGGAGAGATCTCAGAGTTGACCGAGAGGGTCAACTGGTTATTGTCAACGATAACGGCTGCAACCGGGGAGGTGGTGGTGTTCCAGAGTTCGGGCTGGTCGAAGGTATCCGTAAAGAGTTCCTCTCCAATGCCGGGCAAGGGTTCCTGCGTGGCCTGGGCAACCGGCGAGGGCAGCGGGGTCTTGGTGGAGGTGGCCGGGAACCAGACGATGGTTGGGGTAACGGTGGCAGTTGAGGGCGGGGTGGGAGTCGGCGTGGGGGATGGGGCCAGGCTGGCGCAGGAGGAAAGGGTCATCATCAGGGCCGTCAAGATAGCCAATCCCCATGAATTACGGGAGGTTGCTTCGGGGCTTGGTCTCGGTGCGGCGGAACCCCGTCGCCTACTCGACCAACACTCCTCGCAACGACAGTGGAGAAGCGAAAACATGAGTTTTATCTGTCATCCTTGTGGCAAAAAACAAAGTCTTTTTTCGTGAGGTATTGTACAATTGACAAGTGTAGGAGTTACGCAGTTGGGAAGGATTCGGGGGTGTGGTGGGCGGGCTTCGCCCGCCCACCACACCCCCAACCACCTTGAACTGCGTAAGTACTAAAGTGGTTTCCTCATTCTAGCATAAAGGAGATTTTTATGAGCGAAAAGAACGTCCTGGTGACGGGAGCATGCGGCGAGATCGGGCAGGCGCTCGTACAGGGATTGTCGAAGGAAGGCTACCGGATCGTCAGTACCGACCTGGTGCCGCCTGCTGAAGCCATCCGGCCGCTGGTGGCCGAGCACGTGCAGGGCGACCTGGTGTACCGGGTCAAGCAGTTCTACGATTACGATTTCGATATCATCTTCCACCTGGCGGCCTCGCTCTCATCCAAGGCGGAGATCGCCACCGAGGAAGCTCACCGTATCAACGTCGAGGGGACGATGCAGTTGCTCATGCTGGCCGCTTATAAATCCGAGCGGCGCGGTAAGCCGGTCAAGTTCCTGTTCCCCAGTTCGATCGCGGCCTATGGTTTCCCGAGCCTGGCAGAGAAACAGACCGCCGGGCGGGTGAAGGAGGATGACTGGAACACGCCCCACACGATGTACGGCTGCAACAAGTTGTATTGCGAGAAACTGGGCCTGTACTACAGCCAGTATTACGGACAGCGCCACCTCGACCCGAATCCGCCGGTGATGTGCGATTTTCGCGCCATCCGTTTCCCCGGCCTGATCAGCGCCTTCACCCTGCCGAGCGGCGGGACGAGCGACTATGGGCCTGAAATGCTGCACTCTGCTGCGCAGGGGAAGCCCTATGCCTGTTTCGTGCGCGAGGATACGAGGATTTCCTTCATGGCCATGCCGGACGCGATCAAGTCCATCCTGGTGCTGATGGATGCGCCGCGCCAGAACCTGACCCGCACGGTTTACAACATCGATGCCTTCAGCCTGACGGCTGGCGACTTCCGCCGCCGGGCGCTGGATGCCTTCCCGGGCGCGCAGGTCACTTTCGAGCCGAACCCGCGCCGCCAGGGGATCGTCGACTCCTGGCCGGAGGATATCGACGATGCGGCTGCCCGCAAGGATTGGGGCTGGAAACCGGATTATGATGTGGACCGGTTCTTCGAGGAATATTTCCTGCCGGAGATCCGCAAGCGGTACAAGAATTGAGCGCCAGGAACGCCTGATGACCGAAAGGCAACAACAGGATTGTTGCGATCGTGGAGCAATCCTGTTGTTGTTTTAATACCTGGGAAATGGGTTTGACAGAAGATCCTGGTAGATTTCTGCCATTCTATCTGATACCGTTCGAGGATCGTGGCGTTTCAAGGCCGTCTCACGGGCTGCTAGACCCAGCTTTTCAGCCTGATCGGGATGATCCAGCAGCTGTTCGACCGTATCTGCCAGGGCTGATATATCCTTATGCGGGTATATGAGGCCATTGACGCCATCGAGAATGGTTGTCGTTATTCCCCCGGCATTCGACCCAATGCAAGGCATCCCCAACATCATTGCCTCGCATAAACTTTGAGAGCCAACATCCATGTGAGTAGGTAGAACAAATAGCGTTGCCTTTTTCATCTCTTCGATGATGTTTTCGTGTGGAATCCGCCCCAATAGTTCGATTTGACCTTCGAGCTGGTTCTCCTGGATGATCTTCCTGATGAACCGGCCTGCCTCGCTACTGCTATCTGTGCCGGCAATCCTCAGGCCTATTTTCCTGCCGCGTTTCTTCAGTTCCGCAACCCCGCGCACAAGGCTGACGGGGCCCTTGAAAAGCGCATTGCTGGATGTGGTAAATATCAAATCCTTGCTTACGTGCTCCGGGTTCCACACCTCCGGGTAGAATGGCTTTGCCAGGATCTCGTCACAGTGGTAGTAGCGTGCGCCTGGATGCAGTTTCTCGATCAATTCCCGATCCCATGCCGTCCTGCCTGTGAAAACATTGCAGGCACGATAAACCTTGCGCTCGATCTTCAGGTAGCCGTTGATATACCACCAGCGATGGATCATCCCGGTTCCTCGTAAAAAGTCTCGACTGAACAATAGCGACAGGAATTCAGGTCGAGTTATCCCATCGAAGTAGTGCTTTGCAACCGCGGTTATGAGACCTTGAATATTCAGGATGCTGGGGCATTCCAGTTTTCCTGAAATAAGCGCAAACGGATTTTCTCCCCCATAATACATGACAACATCCGGGCTGACTTCTCGAACAATTTCGAGATACCGTTCAATTTCATCGTAGTTATAACGGTAATGTCGCCAGTTGTTCAATACATTCCTGTAAACCCCAAGATCAGGGGTGGGAGTGCGTAAAATGTTGTAATAACTTGCATTGCCTTGCCTGAAAGGTGCATAATCCTTGGACCCGATCGATGCAATGGCAAGTTCGATTTCCGGGTGATATTCTTCGAGGGCCTGGCGCAATCTCTCCTGCCATGCCAGCCCCACCGTGGGCTTGCCCGTTACTGCAGGTGGTTGAGACCCGGTAAACCAAAGTACTTTCATTTTCTACCTCTCACAATTGATATCGGCCGGCTCCATCCTATCGGGATACCCAGAGCGAACAGGTTATCATCAGGAAAATTCTTCGTGACCAGGAAACCTTCAAACATCCGGGCAATTGTACCTTACTCTACCCTGATAGCTACGAACACCATCTCGGCGCTCTAGGAATTGCCGTGATGGTTGTAAAGATATGGGGGTATGCTTCGCGATGGCTGGGGTGGGGGGAATTACCGAATGCTCTCGTAAGTATGAAATGGTTTATCTGGTTTCTATCCAAAAACAAAGGCTAACCCCCATATCAAAGCCAGCATCACCAATGGCTCTACGATTGCACGCCGGAGAGGTATCTCTCCTAGAAGGCTGATCGCCAGGCTGGTCAGTGCATAGACAGGGCCGAGTAAAGCGAGACCAAACTGGGAGGGCGTAAGCGGCCAGTAATGCAGTGCAGACGCAAGTTGGGTGACGACCAGGGCAATACCAGTTGCCCAACCAAATTCCCATCGTTCACCAACGTGCAAATGCAGCGTACGCAAGGCGGTCAACCAGGCCGCCAGGAGCAAGGGGGGAACAAGGAGATACAGCCGCCCGCCCGTTGCAGACAAGGCCACCGCCATTATCAAATACAATCCATGGGAGATGGCAGTCAGAGCAGCAGCAGCCAACGGATAACGGAGATCGGACGAATCCACCACCACGTATTCTGCCAGGAGCACCAGCACCAGGATCAAGCCACCCAAGCCAAACCCCAGCCACCAGGCCAATCCACCGGGAAGGGTGTACAACGCCATCCCAATCACCAGTGTGGTCAACAACGGTAGTAGCAAGTGCTCGAAGCGGGTCTTATTCGACAATAAGGGATGCCCCCGCAACATCCAATCCATGCCGGTCGCAGCCAACCCGGCTGCTATCAGTGACAACAATGTATTGAGATTGAGTTCAAATGACAGGTCGATGCCAGCCAACCGGAAATCCAGGAGCAGGGACGGTGAACTGATCACGCGCGTCAGGGCATAAGCCAGGAGGATGGCAGCCGTCAAAACGCTGACACGATTCGTGTCCGGCAGGTAACGATGCGAATCCATACCTGCATTGTACCTGCCTGGGACGGCACTGCCAAGCCCGCCCAACACCCCCTATTTCTTGCCTCACTACGCTAATTCCCAAAGAACCATTTTTAGGGCTCTCTGGGAATCGCCGGAAGAGGAAGGAAATTGGGGGTATGGGGCGGGCTTCGCCCGCCCCATACCCCCATATCTTTCCATCCATCACGGCAACTCCCAGAGAGCCATTTTTAGAACGTTTGTACAAACAATTCCCTATGGTAAAATCAGCGGCGTGGAAACCACGCAAGCAAAGATTCCCCCACCCCCCGGCTTGATTGCATCCCTGACAGCCGGGTTTGATGTCGTATCGAAAAACATCCTGCTCATCAGCCTGCCGGTGTTGCTGGATGTGTTCCTTTGGATAGGACCGCACTTAAGCCTGAAGAAATACTTCCAACCAGCCATGGAATACTTCATGGCAAACGCATCTGCTGTTGCATTGGAAGATATGCCTGATCCGGCATTTGTTGAGCAGGTATGGATTGATTTTTTCGGCAGGTTTAACCTGTTCAGCTTATTGCGGACTATTCCGGTTGGTGTAACCAGCTTGATGAGCGGTAAACTCCCGCAGACGAATCCTTTGGGGAATCCCCCGCTGATCGAGGTGGACTCTTTTCTGACAATAGCTGGATGGATTGCGATCATCATTCTTGCAGGGTGGCTTATCGGGGGCGTTTATTTCCACTGGGTTTCAAGTGTTACCCTAAAAGTGGAAGACAGGCGA
>Ga0209285_10000353_pt1 | contig 16228 bp, 25 predicted proteins | sample PPLLak3March2015_2_FD_187249 | JGI IMG/M metagenome (GOLD analysis project Ga0209285, IMG submission 187249) | Freshwater sediment microbial communities from Prairie Pothole Lake near Jamestown, North Dakota, USA - PPLs Lake P8 Core (3) Depth... | ecosystem: Environmental > Aquatic > Freshwater... | reverse complement strand
TCGGCATCGTGCGCAAGGCCGGCTGCTTTTGCGGGAGACTCACGCGGTCGACGCTCATGGTGTGCCCGATTTCAAATAAAACCTGATTTTCGCGGAATCGGGGAAGTTTTCATATACTGGCGAAAACACAATCAAGGCAAACCCCGACATGCGTCACGCAGGCACCCTCTCCAAAGCCCCGGCCGGCCAGCCATTGCCGGAAATCCATGCGTGGCCGACGCTGCGTCTGCTGTTCCCCTATCTCTGGGTTTACCGCCTGCGCGTTTTAGCCGCGCTGTGCTGCCTGTTCGCCGCCAAGGTCGCCAGTGTCAGCGTTCCGGTGCTCTTCAAGGAAATGATCGACGGGTTTTCGGTCGCCGATCAGGCGCTGGCCCTGCCCGCACTGTTGCTCATTCTCTATGGCGTGCTCCGTTTCTCGACCTCGCTGTTCACCGAGCTCCGCGAATTTCTCTTCGCCCGCGTCACGCAGCGCGCCGTGCGCCAGGTGGCGCTCGAGGTTTTCCGCCACCTGCACGCGCTGAGCCTGCGCTTTCATCTCGAACGGCAGACCGGCGGCATGTCGCGCGACATCGAGCGTGGCTCCCGGTCGATTTCCAGCCTGATTTCCTACACCCTGTATTCCATCCTGCCGACCCTGGTCGAGATCGGACTGGTCCTCGGCATTCTCTTCTTCAAGTACGACCTCGGCTTCGTGCTGATCACCCTCGTTTCGCTGACCGCTTACATCGTGTTCACGGTGATGGTCAGCAACTGGCGCATCAGCATCCGGCGCGCCGTCAACGAGAGCGATTCGGCCGCCAACACGCGGGCGGTCGACAGCCTCCTCAATTACGAAACGGTCAAGTATTTCAACAACGAGGCCTACGAGGCGCGGCGCTACGACGAGCAGATGCTCCACTGGGAGGACGCCGCGACTCGCAGCCAGAACACGCTGTCCACGCTCAACCTCGGCCAGCAGCTGATCATCGCGCTCGGCGTCACGGCGATGATGTGGCGGGCCGCCAATGGCGTCGTCGAAGGGCATATGACCATCGGCGACCTGGTGCTGGTCAACGCCTTCCTGATCCAGCTTTATGTCCCGCTCAACTCGCTCGGCCTCGTTTATCGCGAGATCCGCCAGGCGCTGACCGACCTCGAGCGCATGTTCAACCTGCTCACGGAAAATCGCGAGATCGCCGATGCGCCGGATGCCCGCGACCTGCCCGGCGGGCCGCTGCAGATCAACTTCGATGCGGTCGACTTCGCCTATGACCCGGAGAGGCCGATCCTCCACAATCTAAACTTCTCCGTCCCGGTCGGCAAGACGGTGGCCGTCGTCGGCCATTCGGGCGCCGGCAAATCGACGCTGGCGCGCCTGCTGTTCCGCTTCTACGACGTCACCGGCGGTGCCATCCGGATCAACGGCCACGATCTGCGCACCCTGAAACAGGGAAGCCTGCGCGCGGCCATCGGCATCGTCCCGCAGGACACGGTACTGTTCAACGACTCGATCTTCTACAACATCAAGTACGGTCGCCCCGATGCCAGCCGCGAGGAGGTATTCGCCGCCGCCCGCGCCGCCCAGTTGCACGACTTCATCGAATCGCTGCCACAAAAATACGAAACGCGGGTCGGCGAGCGCGGCCTGAAGCTGTCCGGCGGCGAAAAGCAACGTGTCGCGATCGCCCGTACCCTGCTCAAGAATCCGCCGATCCTGATTTTCGACGAGGCGACCTCGGCCCTCGATTCGGCTACCGAGCGGGCCATTCAGGGGCAACTCGAACTGGCTGCCATCGGCCGCACCACGCTGATCATCGCCCACCGCCTGTCGACGGTCATGAATGCCGACGAGATTCTGGTCATGCAAGCCGGCCACGTCATCGAGCGCGGCACCCATACCGCCCTGCTCGATGCGGACGGCGCCTACGCGCGGATGTGGACCCTGCAGCAGCAGGAACAGGCTGCCGATATTGCCTGACTTTCTTCTATACTGGCGACATGATCAAGGCGCACCTCCTTCTGGTCGATAGCGATCCGCTCAGTCCCGGCATGCTGGCCGCCCAGGCCTGCCCGAACCCGGAAGGCGCCCTGTTCGGCATTTCCGAACTGCTGGTCAATGGCGTGGAGCATCGCAACCTTGGCTTGCCCTGTGAAGAAAAATCGCAACTGGCGCTGAACAACTGCTGGAAAAGCGACGTGGACCGGCGCAGTGCCCACCTCGACAATCTGGGCAAGCGCGTGCGCCTCAGCTTTCGCCGTGAATCGCACCAGATCACCTTGCGCATTGCCGACGAGGGGCAAGGTTTCGCCTGGCGGAATTATCTGGAACTGGATCCGCGCCGCGCCTGCGACCCAAACGGGCGCGGCATTGCACTCACAAGGATGTTAAGCTTCAGCAGCATTCACTACGAAGGCTGCGGAAATGTCGCGGTAGCAACCATTGCGCCACTGAACTGCCAGTGAACTTGCCCAAAGAAAACTGTCAAAATTAATGTTTCAATATTACCCACCTCAGGAGGAAGACGATGCACTTTAGCAAACTCATTTCGGCAGCGTTGATCGCAACTGCGTTTGCCGCCACCCCGGCGCTGGCCCAGGAATCCGCCACACTGAAGAAAGCCAAGGAGACCGGGGCGCTGACCCTCGGCCACCGCGAATCCTCGATCCCGTTCTCGTACTACAACGACCAGCAACAGGTCATCGGCTATTCGCAGGAACTGATGATGAAGGTGGTGGAAGGGGTCAAGGAAAACCTCAAGCTGGCCAAGCTCGATACCAAGTTGATGCCCGTCACCTCGGCCAACCGCATCACCCTGGTCCAGAACGGCACGGTCGATATCGAGTGCGGTTCGACGACCAACAACCTTGAGCGCCAGAAGCAGGTCGGCTTTTCGACCACCATGTTCATCATCGGCACCCGGCTGATGACCAGGAAGGATTCCGGCATCAAGGACTTCCCCGATCTCGCCGGCAAGAATGTCGTCACCACCGCCGGCACAACCTCCGAACGCCTGTTACGCAAGATGAACGAAGAAAAGTCGATGGGCATGAACATCATCTCCGCCAAGGATCACGGCGAGTCCTTTCTGACCCTCGAAACCGGGCGCGCGGTGGCCTTCATGATGGACGACGCGCTGCTCTACGGTGAGTTGGCCAAGGCCAAGAAGCCAGGCGACTGGATCGTCACCGGTACGCCGCAGTCCAAGGAAGCCTACGGCTGCATGGTGCGCAAGGACGATCCGGAGTTCAAGAAGGTGGTCGATGCCGCGCTGACCAAGGCGATGACCTCTGGCGAAGCTGACAAGATCTACGCCAAGTGGTTCATGAGCCCGGTTCCGCCCAAGGGGTTGAATCTCAACATGCCGATGTCCGATGAAATGAAGGCGTTGTACAAGGCACCGAACGACAAGGCTTTCGAGTAGTCCGGACGGTTGTGGTCAACGGGCTGCCAGGGAAAATTTCCTGGCAGCCTTTTTAAGTCGGGGGGCAGGGCATGGCTTACAACTGGAACTGGGAGGTATTTTTCCAACCCAGTGCAACCGGCGAGGGAACCTACCTTACCTGGCTCCTGGAAGGCCTCAAATGGACAGTGACCCTGTCCCTAAGCGCGTGGATCATCGCGCTGGTCATCGGCTCGATCATCGGCGTGCTGCGTACGGTACCCAACCGATGGCTCTCGTTGATAGCAGCGATCTACGTCGAAGTCTTCCGCAACATCCCGCTGCTGGTGCAGTTGTTCATCTGGTATTTCGTACTGCCTGAACTGCTCCCGGGCGAGATGGGTAATGCATTCAAGCAGATGCATCCTCTGGCGCAGCAGTTCCTGGCAGCGATGGTCTGTCTGGGCCTGTTTACTGCGGCGCGGGTCGCCGAACAAGTACGCTCGGGGATCAATTCACTGCCGCGTGGCCAGAAGAATGCCGGATTGGCGATGGGCTTCACGCTGGCGCAAGTCTATCGCCACGTATTGTTGCCGATGGCCTACCGCATCATCATGCCGCCATTGACCTCCGAATTCCTCAACATTTTCAAGAATTCAGCCGTCGCCACGACCATCGGCCTGATCGAGCTTTCACGCCAGGCCCAGCAACTGGTCGACTTTACCGCACAGCCATACGAAGCCTTCATTGCAGTCACCCTGCTCTACGTGCTGATCAACGTCACGGTCATGTTCCTGATGCGTCACGTCGAGCAGAAGGTCAGCGTTCCCGGCTTTGTCGGAGGAAAATGAGCATGTACGAATTCGACTGGAGTTCGATCCCCGGAGCCCTGCCCTTGCTCGCCAAGGGCATGCTGGTCACGCTGGAAGTCACCCTCACCGCAATCGTCGTCGGCATCGTCTGGGGCACCCTGCTGGCCGTTGCGCGCCTGAGCAAAAACAGGGTTCTGGCATACCTCGCTACCGTCTACGTGAATCTGTTCCGCTCGGTGCCGCTGGTGATGGTCATCCTGTGGTTTTACCTGATCGTGCCTCAGGCGCTGAAATCGCTCTTCGGCCAGAATATTGGCGACATCCGCCTGACCTCGGCCTTGGTCGCCTTCGCACTTTTCGAGGCCGCCTACTATTCCGAGATCGCTCGCGCCGGTATCCAGAGTGTCACCAAGGGACAGGTGTCGGCCGGCTTGGCGCTCGGTCTCACGCCCGGACAGACGATGCGCCTGATTGTCCTTCCCCAGGCATTCCGCAACATGCTGCCGCTGCTCCTGACCCAGGCCATCATCCTGTTTCAGGACACCTCGCTGGTCTATGTCATCGGCCTGTCCGACTTCTTCGGCACGTCCTACAAGGTCGGCGACCGTGACGGTCGACTGGTCGAAATGCTCCTTTTTGCCGGCGCCGTCTATTTCGTCATCTGCTTCTCCGCCTCCCGATTGGTGAAGCATCTTCAAGCGAGATTCAGCCAATGATCGAGATCCAGAATGTTTCCAAGTGGTATGGCCAGTTCCAGGTTCTGACCGATTGCACAACCAGCGTCCAGGAAGGTGAAGTCATCGTTGTCTGCGGACCGTCCGGCTCTGGCAAGTCAACGCTGATCAAATGCGTCAATGGGCTGGAGCCGTTCCAGCAGGGCGACATCGTCGTCAAGGGAACGTCGATTGCCGATCCGAAAACCAACTTGTCCAAGCTGCGCGCCCATGTCGGCATGGTTTTCCAGAACTTTGAACTGTTTCCGCATATGAGAATTACCGAAAACCTGACCATCGGTCAGATCAAGGTACTCGGCCGGAGCAAGGACGAGGCGCGTGACAAGGGATTGAAATTGCTCGATCGCGTCGGCCTGAAAGCTCATGCCAACAAGTTCCCCGGCGAACTGTCCGGTGGTCAGCAACAGCGCGTGGCGATTGCCCGCGCGCTGGCGATGGACCCGATCTGCATGCTATTCGACGAGCCGACCTCGGCGCTCGACCCCGAGATGATCAACGAAGTGCTCGATGTCATGGTCGAACTCGCCAAAGAAGGCATGACCATGATGTGCGTCACCCATGAAATGGGCTTCGCGCGCAAGGTAGCCAACCGGGTCATCTTCATGGACGAGGGCAAGATCGTCGAGGATGCGACGAAGGAGGATTTCTTCGGCACGCCACGCTCCGAACGGGCGCAGCAGTTCCTCTCCAAGATTCTGCAGCACTGCTGAAAACAGAAAGGCCGGGAAACCCCGGCCTTTCTTCTTGCTGAACCTGATTCTCTGCAGCGCTCAGGCTGCCTCTTCGACTTCCACTGCCTCGGTAGGCTCGGGACGATCCACGAGTTCGACGAACGCCATCGGTGCATTGTCGCCGACGCGGAAGCCGCACTTGAGGATGCGCAGATAGCCGCCCGGACGGGTTGCGTAGCGCGGGCCGATTTCGGCGAACAGCTTGACGACGATGTCGCGGTCACGCAACCGGTCGAACGCCAGACGCTTGTTGGCCAAGGTCGGCGTCTTGCCGAGGGTGATCATCGGTTCGACAACACGGCGCAGTTCCTTGGCCTTCGGCACGGTGGTCTTGATGGCCTCGTGCTTGAGCAGGGAAACGGTCATGTTGCGCAGCATCGCCAGGCGATGGCTGCTGGTACGGTTGAGTTTGCGAAGTCCCAAACGGTGACGCATGGTTAATCCTTTCTATGTTCTACAGGCGTCCCTTGACTGCCCGGGTCGAAAAAATCCTTAGATCTTTTCCAGACCGGCCGGCGGCCAATTTTCCAATTTCATGCCCAGGGTCAGACCACGGGCAGCCAGCACTTCCTTGATCTCGTTCAGCGACTTGCGACCCAGGTTAGGGGTCTTGAGCAGTTCATTCTCGGTACGCTGAATCAGATCGCCGATGTAGTAGATGTTCTCGGCCTTGAGGCAGTTCGCGGAACGAACCGTCAGTTCGAGATCATCGACCGGGCGCACGAGCACCGGATCGACCGGCTGCACGCGCGGCGCTTCGGGGCTGGGCGAGGTGCCTTCGAGGTCGGCGAACACCGAGAGCTGCTCCATCAGTACGCGCGCGGCGTAGCGGATGGCTTCCTCGGGCTCGACAACGCCATTGGTTTCGATATCGACGATCAGCTTGTCGAGATCGGTGCGCTGCTCGACCCGTGCGGCTTCAACGGCATAGGCGACACGGCGGATCGGGCTGAACGAGGCGTCCAGAACCAGCTTGCCGATCGTCTTGGAATCGCCGAGGTTGCGCATGTTGCCAGGTACATAGCCACGCCCCTTTTCGACCTTGATCTCCATGGACAGCTTCCCGCCCGGAGAGAGGTGGGCAACGACGTGTTCCGGGTTGATGATTTCGACGTCATGCGGCAACTCGATGTCACCGGCACGAACCGCTCCTTCACCTTCCTTGGACAGCTTAAGGTTCACGACATCACGGTTGTGCAGTTTGAAGACGATACCCTTGAGGTTCAGCAGGATGTCGACGACATCTTCCTGAACACCATCAACTGTCGAGTACTCGTGCAGCACGCCGTCGATACCGACTTCGGTCGGCGCATAACCGGGCATCGAAGACAGCAGAATGCGACGCAGGGCATTGCCCAGGGTATGCCCGTAGCCGCGTTCAAACGGCTCCATGATGACCTTGGCTTGCACCGGCGAAACACTCTGCACATCGATAATGCGGGGTTTTAGAAGTCCACTGCTTTGCATGAGCTTTACTTCCTCTGTCAGTGATTACTTCGAATAAAGTTCGATGACGAGGCCTTCGTTCAGGGTAGACGGCAGCTCCGAGCGCTGCGGCATAGCCTTGAACGTACCCTTGCCTTCCTTGACGTCAACCGCGATCCATTCCGGAAAGCCACGCGATTCGGCAGCCTCAAGGGCTGCCTTGCAACGCAGGGAAGCGCGGGCACGGTCGGTCAGTTGGACCACGTCACCCGGCTTGACGATGTAAGACGGGATATTGACGCGCTTGCCATTGACCAGAACGCCGTTGTGACGAACGATCTGGCGGGATTCGGTACGCGAAGCACCAAAGCCCATGCGATAGGCAACCGAGTCCAGACGGGATTCGAGCAACTGCAGAAGGTTCTCACCAGTCTGGCCCTTGCGGCGGTCGGCTTCGGCGAAGGTGCGACGGAACTGGCCTTCAAGAACGCCATAGACGCGACGGATCTTCTGCTTGGCGCGCAGGTGCACACCATAATCGGACAGACGGGCGCCCGACTTCTGGCCATGCTGACCGGGGGCGTAGGAACGGCGCTCAATGGCGCACTTGTCAGTAAAGCACTTTTCGCCCTTGAGGAAGAGCTTTTCGCCTTCGCGGCGGCACTGACGGCATTTCGGATCGAGATTACGAGCCACTTGTCTTTCTCCTTAGATGCGGCGCTTTTTGGGCGGACGGCAGCCGTTGTGCGGCACCGGCGTCACGTCTGAAATCGACGTAATCTTCATGCCCAGCGCATTCAGTGCGCGAACGGAAGATTCGCGACCTGGACCTGGGCCCTTGATGCGGACTTCAACGTTCTTGACGCCGCACTCCTGGGCTGCCTTGCCGGCAGCTTCGGCAGCCACCTGGGCCGCAAATGGCGTGGACTTGCGCGAACCGCGGAAGCCGGCGCCACCGGAAGTCGCCCAGGATAGAGCATTGCCCTGGCGGTCGGTGATGGTAATGATGGTGTTGTTGAACGAAGCGTGAATGTGGGCGATGCCCTCGGCAACGTTCTTCTTGACCTTCTTGCGAACTTTGGTAGCAGTCTTTGCCATGTTCTGTCCTTATTACTTCTTGCCGGCGATGGCTTTGCGCGGGCCCTTGCGGGTACGAGCATTGGTACGCGTGCGTTGGCCACGGCTGGGCAGACCCTTGCGGTGGCGCAGGCCACGATAGCAACCGAGGTCCATCAGACGCTTGATGTTCATCGTCACTTCACGACGCAGGTCACCCTCGACGGTGAATTTACCTACTTCGTCACGCAGACGATCCATCTCCGTATCGGATAGATCTTTCATCTTGATTGCACGACCAACGCCGGCTGCATCACAGATCTTCTGTGCGCGGGTACGGCCGATGCCGTAAATCGCGGTCAGCGCGATTTCAGCATGCTGATGGTTCGGAATGTTTACCCCTGCAATACGGGCCATTGAATCACTCCACTATTTCGAAAATTGACAAATGCCGGACTCGACAGGGAATCAACCCTGACGCTGCTTGTGACGCGGGTCCTTGCATATGATGCGCACGACACCCTTGCGACGGATGACTTTGCAGTTGCGGCAAATGCGCTTCACTGAAGGTTGAACTTTCATCTTTTACTCCTCGTCTGCGAGGGCCTGGAAGCAGCCGTGATTCCGTGCCCTGCGGTTTATTGCGTAGAGACTGTTACTTGGCGCGGAAAACGATTCGCGCCTTGGTTAAAACGTATGGGATCAACTGCATGGTTACTTTGTCCCCGGGCTGAATTGGATGTAATGCATCCGCATCTTCCCGGAAATGAAGCTATGCACGATGTGCCCATTTTCCAGCTTGACCTTGGAGTCGCAGCGGGGAGGTTCTTAATGACCTATCCCTGCATTTCAATATAATCTTCCTTGGCCATTACTGGTTATTTGATCATTGGCGATCCCTTGAAGTTAGCTTTCTTCAAGAGGCTTTCATACTGATGCGACATGACGTAGGCCTGAACCTGGGACATGAAGTCCATGGTTACAACGACGATAATCAACAGCGATGTGCCACCAAAATAGAAGGGGACGTTCCACTTCAGAATCAGAAACTCCGGCAGCAGACAGACGGTAGTGATGTACGCCGCGCCAATTAATGTCAGACGCATCAGGATCTTGTCGATATAGCGTGCGGTCTGTTCTCCGGGACGGATACCCGGAACAAAGGCGCCACTCTTCTTCAGGTTATCCGCAGTTTCCTTGGAATTGAAGACCAGCGCCGTGTAGAAGAAACAGAAAAAGATAATCGCGGCCGCATAAAGCATCACGTAAATGGGTTGGCCGGGAGACAGGGTAGCGGCGACATCCTTCAGCCAGCCCATCGAGTCGCCGGAGCCGAACCAGCCGGCCAGCGTGGCCGGGAACAGGATGATAGACGAGGCAAAAATCGGCGGGATGACGCCCGACATGTTCAGTTTGAGCGGCAGATGGGAGCTCTGGCCGCCGTAAATCTTGTTGCCAACCTGGCGCTTGGCATAATTGACCAGAATTTTGCGTTGACCGCGCTCGACAAAAACCACGAATGCCGTGACCACGACCACGAGGAAGCAGATGATCAGTGCCGTCAGCGGATGCATGGCGCCGGTACGAACCAGCTCCAGAAGACCGCCGATTGCATTGGGTAACCCAGCCGCGATACCGGCAAAGATGATGATCGAAATGCCGTTGCCCAGACCACGCTCGGTAATCTGCTCGCCGAGCCACATCAGGAACATCGTGCCGGTGACCAGCGTCGAGACCGTGGTCAGGCGGAACATCAAGCCCGGATCATTAACCAGACCCGCCTGGGATTCAAGCGCGACCGCGATGCCAAGGCCTTGAAACACCGCCAGACCAAGGGTTCCGTAGCGCGTGTATTGCGTTATCTTGCGCCGACCGGCCTCGCCTTCCTTCTTGATCGCCTCAAGCTGGGGACTGGCCACGCTCATCAACTGCATGATAATCGATGCCGAGATATAAGGCATGATTCCCAGGGCGAAGATGGTGAAGCGCGAGAGGGCGCCACCCGAGAACATGTTGAACATGCCCAGAATGCCGCCCTGCTGCGAATTGAACAGATCGGAAAGAACATTGGGATCGATCCCGGGAACCGGAATGTGCGCGCCAATCCTAAAGACGACCAGCGCGCCGAGCAGGAACCACAGCCGGCGCTTGAGATCGCCGAACTTGCCGCCCTTGCCTACGGTATTGGGATTCGCAGCCAACGTTCTAACCTTTCCCTTGCTTACTCGGCAGCAACCGAGCCGCCGACCGCCTCGATGGCGGCCTTCGCACCCTTGGTTACACCAACCCCCTTGAGGGTTACCTTGCGCGTTATCGCGCCGGCAAGAATGACCTTGGCCGAAAGTGCATCTCCGGGGACGATACCGGCAACCTGCAGCGCGAGGAGGTCGATCTCGTCGATCGGCAGATTCTCGATATCCGCAAGACGAACCTGGTAGTTGCGGGCACGGGTCAGCGACTTGAAGCCGCGCTTCGGCAGACGACGCTGCAAAGGCATCTGGCCACCCTCGAAACCAACCTTGTGGAAACCGCCGGAACGGGATTTTTGTCCCTTGTGGCCGCGACCACAGGTCTTGCCGAGTCCGGAACCGATTCCGCGACCAACGCGCTTGCGGTCTTTCTTGGAGCCTTCGCCCGGCTTGATGGTATTCAGACGCATGGCTTAACCCTCAACCTTAACGAGATACTGAACCTTGTGGATCATGCCACGTACCGCAGGCGTATCGATCAGCTCGGATGAACTGTTCAGCTTGCGCAGACCCAGGCCGCGTACGGTGGCCCGATGATCCTGCTTGGTGCCGATGACGCTCTTGACGAGCGTAACCTTGATTTTCTTGTCAGACATGCCTTACCCCAGGATCTGATCAACCGACAAGCCACGCTTGGCGGCAATCTCGGATGGCGTATTCACCTTCGACAGACCGTCGATGGTGGCGCGCACGATGTTGTAGGGATTGGTCGAACCGTGAGCCTTCGCAACCACGTTGGTCACGCCGACCACCTCGAAGACGGCACGCATGGCGCCGCCGGCGATGATGCCGGTACCTTCCGGAGCCGGCTGGATCATCACCGTGGTCGCGCCGTGGCGACCCATAACCGTGTGATGTACCGTACCGTTTTTCAGGCTCACCTTGGCCATCTTGCGCCGCGCCTCTTCCATCGCCTTCTGTGCGGCGACCGGTACTTCGCGGGACTTGCCCTTGCCCATGCCGATGCTGCCATCACCGTCGCCAACCACGGTCAGCGCTGCGAAACCGAGGATGCGACCGCCCTTCACCACCTTGGTGACGCGGTTGACCGCAACCATCTTCTCGCGCATGCCGTCGTCACGCTCTTCAGCCTGCTGGGGCTTCTTGTTTCTTTCGGGTTTAGCCATTTCTTAACCTCGTCCTTTCGCCGTCGGTTAGAACTTCAGGCCGGCTTCACGCGCGGCTTCCGCCAGCGCCTGAACGCGACCGTGGTACTGCAGACCGGAGCGATCAAAAGCCACCTGTTCGATACCGGCAGCCTTGGCGCGCTCGGCGATCAACTTGCCGACTGAAGTGGCGGCAGCCTTGTTTCCACCGTTCGGAACATCCTTGCGCACACCTGTTTCCAGGGTAGAAGCCGAAGCCAGAACCTTGCTGCCGCAGGGAGAAATAATCTGTGCGTAGATGTGACAGTTCGTGCGGTTAACACACAGGCGTACAGCCTTGAGCTCGGCGATTTTGGCCCGGGTTTTGCGGGCACGGCGCAGACGCGCTTCTTTCCTGTTAAACATATCCCACCCTTACTTCTTCTTGGTTTCCTTGATGACCACAACCTCGTCGGCATAGCGCACGCCCTTGCCCTTGTAGGGCTCCGGCTTGCGATAGGCGCGCACTTCGGCAGCGACTTGGCCGACCTGTTGCTTGTCCGAACCCTTGATCAGGATTTCGGTTTGGGTCGGGCACTCAACTTTTACACCAGCCGGCATCTTGTGGGCCACCGGATGCGAGAAGCCGAGCGACAGGTTCAGGGTATCGCCCTGCGCTTGGGCACGGTAACCCACGCCAACCAGTTGCAGCTTCTTCTGAAAACCGGTGGTGACACCAGTCACCATATTGTTCAGATTGGCCCTCATGGTGCCCCACATGGCGCCGCCATTGACCGCGCCGTCCACCTTGGAAACCGAGACGTTCTGACCTTCGACGACCACCTTGACGGACGGATGTGCAGCCGCTTTCAGGATACCCAGGGGGCCCTTGACGGTGATCTGCTCTCCGACGCTGACTTCGACGCCAGCCGGAATGATGATGGGATTCTTACCTACACGAGACATGTTCGCTCCCTTATGCCACGATGCACAGGACTTCGCCGCCAACCTTGCTGGCGCGGGCCTTGCGATCAGTCATGACGCCCTTCGGGGTCGACACGATGGCGACGCCCAGGCCGTTCATGACGCGGGGAATATCTTCACAGCCCTTGTAGATACGCAGACCGGGCTTCGAAACACGTTCGATGCGCTCGATGACCGGACGGCCAGCGTAATACTTGAGACCGATTTCGAGAGTTGCCTTGGCATCATTCTGACGCACGGCGAAATCCTCGACGTAACCCTCGTCCTTCAGCACGGCGGCGATTGCCACCTTCAGCTTGGACGACGGCATGGAGACAGACGCCTTTTCGGCGAGCTGGGCGTTGCGGATGCGAGTCAGCATGTCCGCGATCGGATCGCTCATAGCCATTTCTGTATCTCCTCTTACCAGCTGGCCTTGACAACACCCGGGATCTCACCACTAAAGGCAAGTTCGCGGATCTTGTTACGGCACAAACCAAATTTACGGAACACGCCACGCGGACGACCCGTCAGTTGGCAACGATTACGAAGCCGCGAGGGGCTGGAGTTGCGCGGCATGGCCTGCAACTTCAAGCGAGCGTCGTAACGCTCCTGCTCGGTGAGGCTTGCGTCATTGATTATCGCGTCCAGTGCTGCGCGCTTCTTTGCGAACTGCGCGACCATCTTGCGACGCTTTTCTTCACGGTTGATCAGAGCAAGTTTTGCCATGACTGCCTCAATTCTTGAACGGGAACTTGAACGCGCCAAGCAGTGCTTTCGCTTCTGCGTCGGACTTCGCGGTCGTGGTGATGCTGATATTCATCCCCCGCAGGGCATCGATCTTGTCGTACTCGATTTCCGGGAAAATGATCTGTTCTTTGACACCCATGTTGTAGTTCCCCTGGCCATCAAAACCCTTGCCCGAGATGCCGCGGAAGTCGCGAACACGCGGCAGGGCGATGGTCACCAGGCGATCGAGAAACTCGAACATGCGCGGACCGCGCAGGGTCACCATGCAGCCGATCGGATAGCCGTCACGAATCTTGAAGCCGGCGATCGACTTGCGTGCCTTGGTCGTGACCGGCTTTTGGCCCGCGATCTTTTGCATGTCGCCAACGGCGTTCTCGAGAACCTTCTTGTCGGCCACCGCCTCACCAACACCCATGTTCAGGGTAATCTTGGTGATACGCGGCACTTCCATCGCTGACTTGTAGCCAAATTGCTTGACCAGTTCGCCAGCGATCGTGTCTTTATATACTTGTTGCAAACGCGCCATGACTGCCCCTTATGCGTGCACCAGTTCGCCGTTCGACTTGAACACGCGAACCTTGCGGCCGTCATCCAGCATCTTGAAGCCGACACGGTCAGCCTTCTTGGTAGCCGGGTTGAACAGCGCAACGTTGGAGAGATGAATCGGCATGTCCTTGTCAACGATGCCCCCCGCCTGACCCTTCATAGGGTTGGGCTTGACGTGCTTCTTGGCACGATTGACACCTTCGACGAGCACATGCTCCTCACCGACACGACTTAGCACAGTACCGCGCCGCCCCTTGTCCTTGCCGGTAACAACGACGACTTCGTCGCCTTTACGAATCTTTTCCATCACCCGTTCCTTACAGCACTTCGGGAGCCAGTGACACGATCTTCATGAAGCGCTCGGTACGCAGTTCGCGGGTTACCGGGCCAAAGATGCGCGTGCCGATCGGCTCGAGCTTGTTGTTGAGAAGGACTGCGGCATTGCCGTCAAAACGGATCAGCGAGCCGTCCGGCCGACGCACACCCTTGGCAGTGCGAACCACCACGGCGTTGTAGACATCGCCCTTCTTGACGCGACCGCGCGGCGCAGCATCCTTGATGCTGACCTTGATGATGTCACCAATGCCCGCATAGCGGCGCTTTGAGCCACCCAGCACTTTGATACACATTACCGAACGAGCACCGGTGTTATCGGCGACGTCCAGAGTCGACTGCATCTGAATCATTTAAATTAACTCCAACTTAATCCGCCAGAGCGGTCAGTCTTGGAACCCGTACGGGTCGAACATCATTGCCGTGCCAGGATGGCAGCCAGCAAAAAAGAAGCCGGATTATACCGGCTTCTTTTGCCTCTTGGCAAGCGCTTTCAACAATTTTCGTCAAACAACGATGGCCTTCTGCAGGACATTGGTCACCGCCCACGACTTGGTGCGGGAAACCGGACGTGTTTCAACGATCTCGACGAGGTCGCCAGCCTTGGCCAGATTGCCTTCGTTGTGCGCGTGATACTTTCTGGACCGAACCATCACCTTGCCGTACATCGGGTGCTTGACCTTGCGCTCGATGAGAACGGTAACGGTCTTTTCCATTTTGTCGCTGACCACACGACCGACCAGAGCACGTTTGCTGCTTGTAGTCTCGCTCATTGTTGCACCGCCTTTTCACGGATAAGCGTACGAACGCGAGCAATGTCGCGACGCACCTTGGACATTTGGCTGGTATTGGAGAGTTGCTGGGTAGCAATCTGCATACGCAGGCCGAACTGCGCCTTCAGGAGGTCCAGCAGTTCTTTTTTGAGCTCGTCCGCGCTCTTGGTTCTCAGTTCACTTGCTTTCATGATTACCCCAGATGACGAGTGACGAAGGTGGTGGAAATCGGCAGCTTGGCTGCCGCGAGAGCAAAAGCCTCACGGGCGAGCGCCTCATTCACACCATCCATCTCATAAAGTACTTTGCCGGGCTGAATCTCGGCAACCCAATACTCCGGATTTCCCTTGCCGTTACCCATACGGACTTCAAGCGGCTTCTTGGAAACCGGCTTGTCCGGGAAGATACGAATCCAGATACGACCGCCGCGCTTGATGTGACGAGTCATCGCCCGACGGGCAGCCTCGATCTGACGCGCGGTCAACCGACCGCGGCCGGTCGCCTTGAGGCCCCATTCGCCGAAAGAAACCTTCGCTCCGCGCGTAGCAACACCCTCGTTACGTCCTTTGTGCGCTTTACGGAACTTGGTGCGACTTGGTTGCAACATTTAGGCACCTGCCTTTCTTACACGCTTGGCCGGAGCGGCATCGCCTTCCGGCTTTTTCACCGTGCGGGTACGCGGCTTCTCGCCCTCGGGACGAGCCGGGGCGCGACGCGGCTTGCGCTCTTCGGCGGCCGGCTCAACAACTTCCGGCTGCTCGTTGCGATCAAGCATGTCACCCTTGTAAACCCAGACCTTGATACCGATGATCCCGTAGGTGGTCAGCGCTTCCGAAGTTGCATAGTCGATATTGGCACGCAACGTATGAAGCGGCACGCGACCTTCGCGATACCACTCACTACGGGCAATTTCCGCACCATTGAGACGACCAGCGCTCATTACCTTGATGCCCTGGGCTCCAAGGCGCATGGCATTCTGCATGGCACGCTTCATGGCGCGACGGAACATGATGCGCTTCTCGAGTTGCTGGGCGATCGAATCGGCGATCAGCTGCGCGTCGATTTCCGGCTTGCGGATTTCCTCGATCGACACATGGACGGGAACGCCCATGATGCGCTGGAGATCCGAACGAAGTTGTTCGATATCCTCGCCCTTCTTGCCGATAACGACACCCGGACGGGCGGAGAAAACGGTGACCCGGGCGTTTTTCGCCGGGCGCTCGATCAAAACGCGGCCGACGGAAGCGTGCGCGAGCTTGCGCTTCAGATACTCACGAACCTTGATGTCTTCATTGAGCATGCCCGGGAAGTCCTTGCTGTTGGCGTACCAGCGTGAACTCCAGTTTTTGGTGACTGCCAAGCGAAAGCCAGTCGGATGAATTTTCTGTCCCATGGCTCTTCCTTAGTTACCA
>Ga0209285_10000352_pt1 | contig 16255 bp, 14 predicted proteins | sample PPLLak3March2015_2_FD_187249 | JGI IMG/M metagenome (GOLD analysis project Ga0209285, IMG submission 187249) | Freshwater sediment microbial communities from Prairie Pothole Lake near Jamestown, North Dakota, USA - PPLs Lake P8 Core (3) Depth... | ecosystem: Environmental > Aquatic > Freshwater... | reverse complement strand
GACGTCCGATCCTGAACAGGAAGGAGGAACCATGGTCAAGGAACCCCTGAGTCTCTGGCAGATCGCCAAGTCGCACGGCTATTCGAGGCGGGATTTCCTGAAGGCCTGCGGCGTCATATCGGCCTCGCTCGGGCTCGAGGCGAGCCAGGCCCGGGCGCTCGTCCAGGCTTTGGAGACGAAACCGCGGCCCCCCGTCCTGTGGTACCACTTTCAGGAGTGCACGTGCTGCAGCGAATCCTTCATCAAGTCGACGCACCCTCTCCTCGCCGACATCCTGCTCGACCGGATCTCGCTCGATTACTCCATGACCCTCCAGGCCGCCGCCGGCGATCAGGCCGAGGCGGCCGCGGCGGAGACGATCAGGAAGTATCCGGGCCAGTACATCGTGATGGCCGAGGGGTCGGTCCCCATGAAGGACGACGGCGTCTACTGCACGATCGCGGGAAGGACAGCTCTCGACCAGCTGCGCGAGGCCGCCGGGAAGGCCATGGCCGTCGTGGCCTGGGGAAGCTGCGCTTCGAACGGCTGCGTCCAGGCGGCCTCCCCCAACCCGACCGGGGCGACGCCCATCCACAAGCTCCTGCCCAACGTGGTCAACGTCCCCGGCTGCCCGCCGATCGCCGAGGTCATGACCGGGGTCGTCGCCCACCTGCTGGCCTTCGGCCGCCTGCCCCAGCTCGATTCCCAGGGCCGGCCCAAGGCTTTCTACTCGACGCGGATCCACGACTCCTGCTACCGGCGGCCCTATTACGACGCCGGGCTCTTCGTCGAGGCGTTCGACGACGAGGGGGCCAAAAAAGGCTATTGCCTCTACAAGATGGGCTGCCGCGGGCCGCAGACCTATAATTCGTGCGGCATCATCCGCTGGAACGGCAGCACCAGCTACCCCATCCAATCCGGCGCGCCCTGCATCGGCTGCAGCGAGGCCGGCTACTACGACGCCGGGCCCTTCTACAGGTCTCTGCCGTCGTTCCCCGGCTTCGGGGTCGAGTCGACGGCCGACAAGCTGGGGATGTACCTCGCCGCGGCCGCCGGGGGCGGCGTCGCCATCCACGCGATCGCCACCAACATCCGCAAGCGCCGCCTGATCAAGAAGGAGCTCGAGGGCAGCCTCAAGGACAAGGACCTCAAGGCCGGGAAGCCGGCGGAAAAAGCGGAAAAGAAGGAAGGAGGTGCGTGATGGCCGAGAGGATCGTGGTCGATCCCATCACCCGGATCGAGGGGCATCTGCGGATCGAGGCCGACATCGACGGCGGCCGCATCACCGACGCCTGGTCGTCGGGCACGATGGTCCGCGGCCTGGAGATCATCCTCAAGGGCCGGGACCCCCGGGACGCCTGGGCCTACTGCGAGCGGGCCTGCGGCGTGTGCACGACGGTCCACGCCCTGGCCTCGGTCCGGACCGTGGAGAACGCCCTGGGCATCACCGTCCCGCCCAACGCCGAGCTCGTCCGGAACCTCATGTTCTGCGCCCACTATCTCCAGGACCACGTCGTCCATTTTTACGTCCTTCACGCCCTCGACTGGGTCGACGTCGTGTCCGCCCTGAGCGCCGACCCGGCCCGGACGGCGGCCATCGCCAAGTCCCTCTCGGAGTGGCCGAAGAACTCCGAGGCGTATTTCAAGACCGTGCAGGCGAAGGTCCGGGCGCTCGTCGCGAGCGGGCAGCTGGGCATCTTCGCCAACGCCTACTGGGGCCACCCCGCCTACAAGCTGCCGCCGGAGGTCAACCTGCTCGGCGTCGCCCATTACCTCGACATTCTCGAGTGGCAGAAGGAGATCATCAAGGTCCACGCCGTCTTCGGCGGCAAGAATCCCCATCCCCACTACCTCGTCGGCGGGGCCTACTCGGCGGTCGGGCCGGAGAACGCCATGGCCCTCAACGCCGAGCGCCTGGCCCTCGTCGGCACGCTCATCGACGACGCGATCCGCCTCGTCGACCAGGTCTATATCCCCGACCTCCTGGCCGTGGCGTCCTACTACAAGGACTGGGCCGCGATCGGGGGCGGGGTCTCGAACTACATGAGCTACGGGGACCTCCCGACGCGGGGCATCGGAGATCCCTCGGGATTCAAGTTCCCGCGGGGCGTCGTGCTCGACCGTGACCTCTCCCGGGTCCACGACATCGACGCCGGGGACCCCGCCCAGATCACGGAATCGGTCGCCCATTCCTGGTACGCCTACAAGAGCGGCGATTCGGCCGGCCTCCACCCGTGGCAGGGGGAGACGGATTTCAACTACACGGGGCCGAAGCCGCCCTACAAGAACCTCGAGGTCGAGGGCAAGTACTCCTGGCTCAAGACGCCCCGCTGGAAGGGATCGGCCATGGAGGTCGGGCCCCTGGCCAGGCTCCTCGTCGGCTACGCGGCCGGGTCGAGCGAAATCAAGCAGGCGGTCGACGGCGCCCTGGCCCACCTCGGCGTCCCGGCGACCGCGCTCTTCTCGACCCTGGGCCGGACGGCCGCCAGGGGGATCGAGACCCAGCTCATCGCCCGCTGGATGAAGGAGTTTTACGACACCCTCGTCGCCAACATCAAGAACGGCGACACCCGGATGTTCAACGGCGAGAAGTGGGACCCGGGGACCTGGCCCGCGGAAGCGAAGGGCGCCGGCTTCACCGAGGCCCCGCGCGGGGCGCTCTCGCATTGGATCGTCATCAAGGACGGCCAGATCGAAAACTACCAGCTGGTCGTACCGACGACCTGGAACGGCTCGCCGCGGGATGCCGGCGGGCAGCGGTCCCCCTATGAGGCCGCCCTCATCGGGACCCCCGTCGCCAGGGCCGACCAGCCGCTCGAGATCCTGCGGACGCTCCACTCGTTCGATCCGTGCATCGCCTGCGCCGTCCATCTCTATGATCCGCAGGGGCGTCGCCTCCACCAGGTCCGGATCGTTTAGGAGGAGGGCATGGACAAGAGCGGACACGCCGAATATTACCAGGTCTACGTCTGGGACCTGCCCCTCCGGTTCTTCCACTGGATCAACGCCGGGTGCGTCTTCGCCCTCGGCGTGACGGGGCTGGTCATGGGCTCGCCGCCGCCTTGGCAGGGGCCGGCGGCTGAGGCCTCGTCACGGTATCTCTTCGGGTCGGTCCGGTTCATCCATTTCGCCTTCGCCTACATCTTCCTCGTCAACTTCCTGGTCCGCGTCTATTGGGGCTTCGCCGGCAACGCATTCGCCCGGTGGAAGAACTATTTCCCGGGGTCCAGGGCCAAGTGGCGGGAGGTCCGTCAGGTCCTCTGCCTCGACATCTTTCTCATCTGCAAGCTGCCGGTCCTGTCCGTCGGGGCCAACGCCCTGGCCGGGATCATCTATTCGCTGATGTACCTGGCCATCCTGTTCCAGATCCTGACGGGCTTCGCCCTCTACTCGGCCATGAGCCCGGCCTGGTTCCCCCGGCTATTCGCCGGCCTCATCCCGCTCTTCGGCGGGCTGAGCGAGCTGCGCCAGTGGCATCACGTCTTCACCTGGATCTTCGTCGCCTTCACGACCTTGCACATCTACCTGTCGTGGTACCACGACTACCTCGAAGGGCGGGGGACGATCTCCTCCATGATCGGAGGCTGGAAGTTCATCGAGAAGTCGAGCTTCCCCCAGGTTCGCTGAGAAGGCGCCGGACGCGGGCCGCCGCCTCCGGGACGGCCCGGCCGACCTCCGGCGAGAGCTCGAGCGAGGCGCAGTCGGCGGCGGCGACGGAGACGGTCACGAGCACGATCTCGGGCTTTTCGTCGGCCCAGGCGAGGGCGTCGAGGATGTTCTTGAGGCCGACATCGTGCGGTGTCAGAACGGCCGGATAATCGTCGGCGAAGGCGGGCCGGGTCAGGCTCACTGTGCCCGGCGGCTTCCCGTCGTCGGCGGCGTCGACGATGACGACGAGTCGCGCGCCGTCGAAATACGGGAGAAGGCTGAACCCGGCGGTGCCGCCGTCGACGAGCTCGACGCCGGAGAGGCCCCCGCGGCGCCGCAGCTCTTCGACAATGTGGACGCCGACCCCTTCGTCGCCGAGCAGGATGTTCCCCACTCCGAGGACGACGGTCCTCCGCGGCCGGCCGGCGCTCGCGTCTGGCGTCACATCCCGGCCGGAGCGGCGGGGGCCGGCCCCGGCTGTTCCTCCATGTACTGGATGTAGAGGTCGGTCAGGTCCTCGTGGGCCAGGTCCTGGACCGTCTTCATCATGACCAGCTTACCCTTGCGCATGAAGCCGATCCGGTCGGCGATGAGCTTGGCCCGGAAGATGTCGTGGGTCGACATGAAGACCGACTTGCCCTGGTCGCGCATCTGGACGAGGATCTCCAGGAACTCCCGGCCCGACTGGGGGTCGAGGCCCGAGGTCGGCTCGTCGAGGAGGATGTTGGCCGCGTCCTTGACCAGGGCGATGGCGATGCCGAGCTTCTGGCGCATGCCCTTGGAGAAGTTCTTGACCCGGCGGTCGAAGGCCTCCTTCTGGAGGCCGACGCGGTCGAGGACCTCGCCGTAGTCCTTCTTGGCCAGGTTCCGCTTGCCGGCCAGCTTGCTGAAGTAATCCAGGTTCTGGATGGCCGTGAAGTTCCCGTAGAGCATGACGTTCTCGGACACGAAGGAGACGTGCTTTTTGGCCTTGAGCGGGTCCTTGGCCACGTCGATCCCCTCGATGAGGGCGGTCCCCGACGTCGGCGGGATGAAGTTCAGGAACAGGTTGATGGTCGTCGTCTTGCCGGCGCCGTTGGCCCCGAACATGCAGAAGATCTCGCCCGGCTCGACCTTGAAGGTCAGCCCGTCGAGGGCCAGCTCGCCGTCCTCGTAACGCTTGGTCAGGTTGATGGCTTCGAGCATATGGGTCTCCTTAGCGGACGTCGTAATGCAGGAACGAGACGTAGGCGCCGACGAAAAAGACGATGATCAGGACCAGGAGCAGGCCGAAGTCGGGGATGGCCCGGACGAGCGAGCGGCTCAGCCACTCCGGCTCGTAGACGTGCTGGGGCATGTCGTCGATGCTGATCTTGTTCTGTTCGCCGGTCTGGAAGTTGATGCTCTCGCCCATCTTGGAATTGATCCACTTGGTGTAGATCGGCTTATAGGTCCGGACCGAGGCCAGGAAGCGGTCGAACTCGTCGACCCCCGTCCGGGCCAGGGTCATCGAGCCGAAGGTCAGGGCCGAGGCCGGCGAGATCCGCGAGAGATTGACGGCCAGGCCCTGCTGGGCCCTCTTTTTCTGCTGGTAGTCCCGCTCGAGGGCAGCGTTGTTCTCGTCGATCTTGTTCGTCAGCTCCTGCTGGTAGTCCTGGATGAACTGCTTGAACTTGTCCTGCCAGGCCTTGGGGTCCTTGGCCGCTTCGGCCTGGTTCTTGGTGACCCACTCCCGGGCGCCCTTCTGGCCCTCGACCTGGACCTGCTGGAGGAAGGCGTCCTTCTTGGCCGTGATCTCATGGACCGAGGGGATGGGCCGGACCTGCCCGGCCGTGATGACGGCGGCCTTGGGGATGACCATGACGATGAGGACCCAGACGAAGAGGAGGACCAGGAACGACGTCGAGGAGCGCGTCGTCCGGGCCGAGACGAAGAGTCCCAGGCAGAAGAAGACCGAGAGGTAGAGGAAGAACATCAGGAAGATGAGGAGCAGCCGGACCCAATCCTGCCCCCCGAGCGAGACGTCGGGCACGATGAGCAGGAAGAGGAGGCTGAGCAGGAGCGGGATAAGCAGGGGCAGGAGCAGGCTGATGTAGCCGCCGATGGCCTTGCCCAGGATGAGCCGGTCGCGCGGCACTTCGTTCGACAGGGCCAGCTTGAGCGTTCCCTTCTCCTTCTCGCCGACGATGGCGTCGTAGGTGAAGAGGATGGCGAAGAGGCTGAGGACGATCTTGACGATGAACATGAGGTCGAGGGCGCCGAAGACGGCGAAGACCGGGTTGCTGCTGTACTTCGAGTCGACGAGGTTGGGGTCGGCGGCCACGTTGACCGGGGCGACCCGGCCGACGGCCTCCTCGATGCCCGTGACCACGGTGCCGAGGACCTGGGGCGGCTTGCTGATCTTGACGCCGATCCCGGCGAGCGAGCTGTAGTTCGGCTGGTTCTCCATGTTCTTTTTGTTGAGGGCCAGCGAAGCCGTGTACTCCTTCTTCTCGGCCCGGTAGTTCGCCACGCCTGTGTAGACCGAGAGCAGGATGAGGATGGTGCAGAGCAGGAAGGTGAAGACGAACTTCGGGCTGGTGATGTTGTCGAGGATCTCTTTGCGGATGATGTCTCGGAGCATGCCGGCCTCCCCGGGAGAGATTGACCGATCTCGGTCGGTCCGCGTGCGAATACCCGGTGTATTATACGTCAAACGGCGGGGCCGGTTCAGAAATAGGGGGACATGTACCGCAGGTACGTGTCCCAGCGACCGGCAAGCGATCCAAGGGACTGTCCCTTGTGTCGGAGCCTATTGGGGCCGTCTCTTATCCGTTCACCGTCCCGGATCGAGGAAAAGCCCCAAGTGCTCGGCCATGAACGGGAGGACCGGGCCCCGGGCGCCCAAGATGCGCACCCTCACTTTCGTTGTCTCGACCGTCGGGAACCGGAGAAGCTTCTTCCAGCCGATGGTCGTCCCCTTGGCGATCTCCCTCCAGCCCGTCTGCCCGAGAAAGTCTCGGTCGGTCACCGGACCGGCCCCGTCCCAGACATCCAGAGCGAAAGCTTCGACATGCTGCCCCTGGCGGATGTCTTCCATGAGCATGGCGACATTGAAGGATCTCGCCTCGCCGAGGACGCAGGAGAAGACATCTGGTCCGCGCTTCGAAAACCCGGTCGCACCTCCACGCCTGTCGATCCCGTCGACGAGCGGCCTTTCATGACCCATCTCCGTCTTCGCGCCTTCCGCCAGGTTCACCGCGAAGGTCGCCCTGAGCCTGTCGCCCAGCTCCTTAAGCCGCCGGGCGTCGTTCTCGTGGATGCGGCCGCGCTTGTCGGGCGGGATGTTGAGCAGGAGCTGGGCGTTGCCGCCGACCGAGGTGTAGAAGATGTCGAGGAGGTGGTCGAGCGTCTTGACCTGGTCGTCTTCGGCCGCGTGATAGAACCAGCCGGGCCGGATGGAGACGTCGACCTGGCCGGGATACCAGAGGAGACGCCCGCCGAGCCGCGCCGCCTCGGCGATCCTGCCGAACGAGCCGAGGTCCTTGGCCTGGGCGTCGATGTGGGCGATGCCGCCGGGACTCTTCTCGTCGGGCAGGTCATCGAAGCCGACGACGGGAATGACGCTCCATTCGCTCTCCCGCGTCACCCCCGCTTCATTCCCGATCCAACGGGCGTCCGGGCCCATGATGGAGATGACCGCGTTCGGCTGCAGCTCGCGGATGAGGGCGAAATACCCGGCCCAATCGTAGACTTGGCGCCTGCCGTTCGGACCTTCGCCGCAGGCGCCGTCGAACCAGACCTCGGAAACCTCGCCGTACCGCGTCAGGAGCTCGCGAAGTTGGTTCTTGAAGTGGTCGTTGTAGCGAGGCGAGTCGCCGTAGGACGGCTCGTGACGGTCCCAGGGCGAGAGATAGACCCCGAAAGCCAGGCCGCCCCTCCGGCAGGCCTCGGCCACGTCCCCGACCACGTCGCCCTTCCCGTCCATCCAGGGAGAGCTCTTGACCGAGTGCTCGGTGAATGCGCTCGGCCATAAGCAAAAGCCGTCGTGGTGCTTGGCCGTGACGATAAGGCCCCGGATCCCCGCGGCTTTGACCGCCTCGACCCATCGGCCCGCATCGAGGTCCGTCGGATCGAAGAGCCTCGGGTCCTCCCTCCCCTCTCCCCATTCCCGGTCGGTGAACGTGTTCATGCCGAAGTGGACGAAGGCCTGGAACTCGAGGGCCTGCCAGCGGAGCTGGCGTTCCGAGGGAACGACCCGCCACGCCTTCGCTTCGAGCTCCGCGACGGTGTCCGCCGGCCCGATCTCGACGGGTCCGGGGACGGACCGCGCCTCCGTACCGGGCCTGCCCGCCGCCCTATCGGCGGCCGGCTTCGAACATCCATGCCACGTCAGGACGACGAGGACCGCCGCCGAGACGACACGACGACGCGAGGTCTCTCCGTGACGCGCCATGAGCCTCTCTTCTACTTTGTATCCACGCGCGGCACGCTGAAGACGCCGTCCGTGACCTCGTGGAATCTGCCGTCCTCGTCGCAGAGCTTGCCGCTGAACGTCCCCGTGACGATCGAACCGGGCGGGCCGAACGCGTCGATCTTGAAACGGAGGATCATCCCCGCCTTGCCGCTGTCCAAGCTGGCCGTATAGACCTTGATCGTCTTGCCCTTCTTATCCTCGGTCGGGACGATCTCATACCAGCTGAAATGCACCGGGATCTCATCCGAGGATGCGGCTTCGTGCAGACCGACGATCTTGTCTTCACTCGTGGCCAGCTGAATGCTGATATCCACGGTCATCTCCCTCGGCTCGTCGTACAGACCGGAAGGATCAGCGGCCATATCCGTCCTCTCGGCCTGAAGCCAGACATAGCCGTCGTCCTTGTAATATTCCATCCGGCCGTTCTTGAAGGAAAAGTCCTTGCCGTCGATCTTATAGCTGACGGAGCCGCCCGCCTGGACCGCGGGCAGCGCGGCGCTCAACAGGGCCCCCGACAGCACGCCGATGGCGATCCAAGGAATCCTCATGGCCACCTCCTTCGCTGAACCTCGACGGGGTCGCGGCCGGTCGCCGCCCCCCGAGTCTCAGGATAGAACATCGGGACGGCCGATTCAAGCACCCCCTGGCGTTGACAACGTCCGGAGCGTGAATTATGCTCCTTCGCGGTCCAAGAGGACGATCGTCGTCCCGCCCGAAAGGAGAGCGCGATGGCCCCCGTCATCACCCTGAATTTCGTCGACTACGCCATCATCGGCGGCTACATCCTGGTCATGGTCCTGGTCGGCTACGCCCTCAAGAAGTACATGAAGACCGGCGAGGACTTCTTCCTCTCGGGCCGCTCCCTCCCGGGCTGGATCACGGGCCTGGCCTTCCTCTCGGCCAACTTGGGCGCCCTCGAGGTCATCGGCATGGTGGCCAATTCGGCCAAGTACGGCATCGCCACGGTCCACTTCTACTGGGTCGGGGCCATTCCGGCCATGGTCTTTCTGGGCATCTTCATGATGCCCTTCTATTACGGCAGCCGCGTCCGGACCGTTCCCGAGTACCTCAAGCTCCGCTACAACGAGGCGACGCGCGGCCTCAACGCCATCTCCTTCGCCATCATGACCGTCCTCATGAGCGGCATCAGCCTCTACGCCATGGCCCTGCTGCTCAAGATCATGCTCGGCTGGCCGCTCACGCAGAGCATCCTCGTCGCCGCGGTCGTCGTCCTCCTCTATGTCTTCTGGGGCGGCCTCTCGTCCTCGATCTACAACGAGGTCATCCAATTCTTCCTCATCTGGCTCGGCCTCCTGCCCATCGTCTTCCTCGGCCTCAAGGAGGTCGGCGGCTTCGCCGGGTTCGCGGCCAGGCTCCAGGAGACCCTCCTCCACTCGGTCAAGTACCTGGGGACGAGCAACAACCCCCTCGGCGTCGACTGGTTCGGCGTGGTCATGGGCCTCGGCTTCGTCCTGTCCTTCGGCTATTGGACGACCGACTTCCTGGTCGTCCAGCGGGCCCTGGCCTCGAAGAACATCAACGCCGCCCGGATGACCCCGATCATCGCCGCCTTCCCCAAGATGCTCGTCCCGATCATCGTCGTCATCCCGGGCCTCGTCGCCCTGCTCGTCCTGCCCGAGTTCGGCCAGGCCGCCCTGCCCACGGCCGATTACAACTCGGCCCTCATCCTGCTCATGAAGCACTACCTGCCGAACGGGCTCCTGGGGCTGGCCATCACGGCCCTCCTGGCGAGCTTCATGTCCGGCATGGCCGGCAACGTCACCGCCTTCAACTGCATCTGGACCTACGACATCTACGGCACCTACATCCGCAAGGGCCGCCCCGACGCGCACTATCTCAAGGTCGGGAAATACACCACCGTCATCGGCATCGCCATCAGCGTCGGCGCGGCCTATATCGTCCAGTCCTTCCCGAACCTGATGGACTACATGCAGCTCATCTTCTCCTTCTTCAACGCCCCGCTCTTCGCCACCTTCCTCCTGGGCATGTTCTGGAAGGGGGCCACGGCCTGGGGCGGGTTCTGGGGCCTGCTCGTCGGCATCCTGACCGCGGCCGGCCACTACATCCTCTACAAGGCCGGCGTCCTGACCTACCACAGCGATATGGCCGCCAATTTCTACCAGGCCATCTGGGCCTGGTCGGCCGACTTCGTCGTCACGATCGGGGTCAGCCTCTTCACGGCCAAGCGCGATCCGAAAGAGCTGGTGGGCCTCGTCTTCGGCCTGACCCCGAAGCCCAAGGCCGAGGCCCGCTGGTACGCCCGGCCCGCGGTCTGGGGGACGCTGGCCGTCATCGTGGCCGTCATCCTCAACGTCATCTTCTGGTGATCGGGCCGCGACCCAAGGAGTGAACCATGAACGACACCATCGAAACGAAAGACCAGGCGGCGGGCATGAAGCAGGGGCACGTCCTCGACCTCAAGCTCCCGATCGGCTGGCTCCTCGGCGCCTACGGGGTCCTGCTCACCGTTTACGGTCTCATGACCGAGAAGGAGATGTATGCCATCTCCTTCGGCATCAACGTCAACCTCATCTGGGGCATCCTGATGCTCGCGATCGGCGGCGGGTTCCTGCTGACGGCCTGGCTCAAGAAGGGCAAGGCCGGGAAATAGGGAGCGAACGATGAAAGCCGCCTTTCGCCCGCGCCTCGCGGCCGCCGTCCTCGCGGCTTCGGTCCTGATGCCGGCGGTCCCGCTCCAAACCTCGGACGCGCCGCAGGGCCCAGCCCCGGGCGAGCCCGAGATCGTCTCTCTTCTGGGGAAGCCCCTTTACCGGACGCCGGCCGCGGGCGAAGCCCTGGCCAAGCTCGAGAGCGGCCTCCGGGACGCCGCGAGGAAGCTCGAGGCCGGGCCGGACAGCGCCGACAACCTGATCGGCTACGGCCGGGCCCTGGCCGCGCTCTGGCGCTATCGCGACGCCATCGACGTCTACACCCGGGCGATCTCGGCCCACCCCGAAAACGCCATGCTCTACCGTCATCGCGGCCACCGCTACATCTCCGTCCGCGATTTCGACGCGGCCGTGGCCGATCTCGACCGGGCCGCCGGGCTCGAAACGAACGATTTCGACATCTGGTATCACCTCGGCTTGGCCCACTTCCTCAAGGGCGAGTTCGCCCCGGCGGAGGCCGCCTACAGGAAGTGCCGCGAGGCGGCCAAGGACGAGGGTTCGGTCATCGCCGTATCGAACTGGCTCTACATCGCCTTGATGCGCCAGGGGAAAAAGACCGAGGCCGCCGCGGTCCTCGACGGGATCCGGGCGGAGATGGACGCGGGCGAGAACGCGGCCTATCACGCCCTTCTCCTCTTTTATAAGGGGCTGAAGAAGGAGGCCGAGCTCGAGGCGGCCGCCGCGGCCTCCGACCTCGACTTGGCCACGACGGGATACGGACTGGCCTGCTGGCATCTCTATTCGGGGGATCCGGAAAAGGCCTTCGCCTATTTCGAGAAGATCCTGGCCATCCCCTACTGGCCGGCCTTCGGCTACATCGCCGCGGAAGCCGAGCTCCACCGGGCCGGCCGGCGGCCCGGGCGCTAGTCGCGGCCTTCGCGCAGCCGGATGTAGATCGCCGCCCCGCCGCCCTCCTCGCCCCGCGAGTGGACGTCGAAGAGGGTCTTCTGGCTGTTGATGAGCTGGGACAGCTGTTTGAAGCCGTAGGTGCGGGGGTCGAAGCCGGGGTCGAGCTGGCGCAGGTAGAAGCCGATCTCGCCCAGGTTGGCCCAGCCGTCCTCGTGGACGGCCATGTCGAAGGCGCCCTTCAGCAGCGGAACGGGGTCGAACTTGGCGGCCGCCTCGGCGCGGTCCTCCCGGTCCTCGTGTTCCTCGCGCTCCTCTTTCTGGGCCTGGGATTCCTTGCCGCCGCCCTTCCGGGCCGCGCCGCCCCGCTCGCGCCGCCGCGGCTCCCGCGCCTCCCGCTCCCGCCCTCCTCGCGGCTGGAGGTTCTCCGTGTAGATGAAGATGTTGCAGCCGTTGACGAAGGCCTTGGGCGTCGAGCGCTTGCCGACGCCCATGACGAAGAAGCCCATCTCGCGGATCCGGGTCGCCAGCCGCGTGTAGTCGCTGTCGCTCGAGACGATGCAGAAGCCGTCGACGAGGTGGCCGTGGAGGATATCCATGGCGTCGATGATCATGGCGCTGTCGGTGGCGTTCTTGCCGATGGTGTAACGGAACTGCTGGATCGGCTGGATGGCGTTGTCGTTGAGGGCGTTCTTCCAGCCCGACATGTTGACCGTGGTCCAGTCGCCGTAGATGCGGCGGATGGTCACGAGCCCGTACTTCCCCGCTTCGGTCAGGATCTGCCCGATGAGCGAGGGCTGGGCGTTGTCGCCGTCGATGAGCAAGGCGACCTTGCGTGTTTTTTCTTCGATGAACGGCTCGGCCATGGAGGTTCCTTTCGTAGGCGGGTAGATTCCCGCCTTATCTTAGCTCATTCAGGAGGGCCGTTCAATCGTCAGGCCTCTTCGAGGACCTGCCAGCCGAGGGCCTCGGCCAGCTCGAAGACCGGCTTCTTGAGGTCGCCGTAGACGGTGACACGGTGCCAGCCCCACTGGTCCCACTCGGCGAAGAGCTTCTCGATGTCGCCGACCGGCTCGGCCGCGATCTTGGTCCGGCAGGCCCGGTCGTCGGGCGAATTGGCCACGGCCTTGCCCTGGTGGAACAGAATGAGCTTGCGCTCCGGCGCGAACTCGACGGTCGTGGTCATGTAGCCCAGGGGCAGGATCGAGCGGACGGAAGCGCCCTGGCGGTCCTCCGAATGGGTCAGTATCTCGTAGGGGTTGGCCGGGCCCGCCGGGCCGAAGGCCCTGTTCGAGGCGACGCAGTGGGCATAGATGATCTGGCGGGAGGCCGTATCGATGACCGGGTCGGAGATGTACCCGGGACGGCCGTCGGTCAGGGCCGTCATCGCCACCATGCTCGCCGTCGAACGGACATCGCACTCGCAGGCGCCGACGAGCCCCTCGTTCAGGAGCTCGTGGAAGCCGAGGCAGGGGTAGGCATGGATGTGGCCGCCGTAGAAGCCGCCGAGGCAGTTGATGGTGATGGCGTTGGCGCCGTGCTTCCTCAGGACCGCCTTCTGGCCGAGGTACATGGCCGCCGAGGTGACGAGCGTCTCCCGGCTGACCCCTTCGACCTTGGACGCGATCTTGGCCCAGCGGTCGGCGATCGCTTCGGACTCGGCCTTGTCGGCCGCGGCCCAAGCGTCGTTGACCTCGGCGAAGGGCACATTGACGACCGCGATGCCCATGCCCTCCTGGATGGCCGGGGCGATGCCGGGCCAGCCGCCGCCGACGGCCAGGATCTTCGATTCCTTCATCTTCTTCAGGCAATCACCGGCCGAACAAACGGCCAGGTCGTCGGCCGCACAGGTGAGATCGCCGGCGGCCGGCGTCGCCGAGCGCCTGGCCGCGGCGACCAGGGCCCCGAATTCGTCGGCCGCCCCGCTCTTCTTCGCTTGTCCGAACGCCCGGCAGGCGGCGACGAGGTCTTCCGGCCGCGACGAAGCGACGAATCCGAGGTTGCCGATATTCCTGCGCAGGAAATCGGCCGTGTAGACGAGGAATCCGCCGCTGCCGCCGTACTGGAAATCGGCGTAGAGAGTGGGCCGGCCGGACGCGGCGATCGTCTGGACGACCCGGTTCCAGCAATTGAGCTGCATGACGACGTAGCCGTCGACGGGCGCCGCGGCGTCCGCGTCCAGGACTTTCTGGGCCTCCTCGGGCCCCTTGGCCATCGAGGTCGTGAATTCCCAGCTCGGGAAGGCCTTGACCAATGTCGCGGTCGTGCGGTCCATGACCGGCTGGAAATCGAAGCCGACGTTGGGCCAGTCGGGCCCCGGCTGGACGACCTCGTGGAGCGCGTAGACGATCCGCAGGCGGAGCTTCTCCGTCCGGCCGCAAGCCTGAAACAGACCGGCCGGGGCGAGGACACCCAAGGCCCCCGCCGAGGCGGCGGTCGTCAGAAAGCGGCGCCGGCTCAGGGGACAGCCGGCACAGCTGCGGGATCCGTGTCGTTCGTTCATGGGGGGCCTCCTTCTCTCGGTCGGCTTCGTTTCGCGCCGCTTCGGCCGTCCGGCGCAGCCTCGATGCTAATGCAGGGCCGGACACGTGTCAAGGAAGGGAGGATTGACCGGGGCCGGAGAAAGCCTTAAAGTTCCCGCATGAACAAGACGACACGACGGGCATTCCTCGAGGGTTCGCTGGCCGCCGCCGCGGGAGCCGTTCTGGCGCCCGCCGCGTCCTGCAGCGGCCGGACGGCCGCCGCGCCGGGCGGAGCATTTGGCTTCGAGCTCGGCCTGGCCTCCTACACCTTCCGCGAGTTCGGCCTCGACGAGACCCTGGCCATGGCCCGCCGCCTCGGCCTGGGCCGGATCACCCTCAAGGACATGCACCTCCCGCTCGACAGCTCCGCGGAGGCGATCCGGGCGGCGGTCGACAAGGCCCAAGCCAACGGCCTCGCGGCCTACGGCTGCGGCGTCGTATACATGGCCAGCGAAGCCGAGGTCGACCGGTCCTTCGAGTACGCCAGGACCGGAGGCATGACGATGATCATCGGCGTTCCCGACCACGGTCTGCTCGGCCGGGCCGAAGAGAGGGTCCGGGAGACCGGCATCCGGCTGGCCATCCACAATCACGGCCCGGAGGACCGCCGCTACCCCACCCCGCGATCGATCCTCGACCGCATCGCCGCCCTCGACGCCCGGATCGGCGTGTGTTTCGATATTGGGCACTGCGTCCGCTCGGGGCTCGATCCGTCGGAGGAAGCCGCCCTCTGCGGCCCCCGTCTCCTGGATGTCCACATGAAGGATGTCTCGTCGGCGACCGCCGAAGGCGGCACGGTCGAGGTCGGCCGCGGCGTCATCGACATCCCGCGGTTCCTGAAGACATTGGCCGGCCTGGGTTTCGGCGGGACGCTCGCCTTCGAGCATGAGAAGGACGGCCGGGACCCCTTGCCGGGCCTGGCCGAATCGGTCGGCTATGTCCGCGGCGCCGTCGATGCCCTCCGCGGGGGGAAAGTCGCGCGGCCGGCCCGGGGCTGAGGCCGGCGTGGAGAGACCCGAGCGGCTGGCCAGCCTCGACGCCTTCCGCGGCTTCGACATCCTGACGATGGTCTTCGTCAACTACATCGCCGGGATGAAGGCCATCCCGTTCATCCTCCGTCACGCCGCCGCGGACCAGGACGTCTTCACCCTGACCGACGTCGTTTTCCCCGGCTTTCTGTTCATCGTCGGGGTCTCCATCCCGCTGGCCCTCTCGAAGAAGCGGGGCGAGGGCCGGACCTCCCTCGCCCTCGCCGGACACGTGCTCGTCCGGACCCTGGCCCTCCTCTTTCTCGGCGTCCTGCTCGTCAACGAGGGCCGGTTCTCGGCGGCGGCCACGGGCCTCGGCCGGGACCTCTGGTATTTCCTGGCCACCTTGGCCGTCTTGGCGCTGTGGGCCGTCGTCCCGAAGAGCGCCCCGGCCGGGAGAAAACGCCTGCTGGCCGGGATCAAGATCGCCGCCGCGGTCGCCCTTGTCGTCCTGGTCGTCATCTTCCGGGGCCAAGGAGAGGACGGACGGATGACGATTCTGCAGACCTCCTGGTGGGGCATCCTGGGCATGATCGGCTGGTGTTATATGGCGGGGAGCCTTCTCTTCCTGGCCTGCCGCGGCAACCGGACCGTCCTGGCCGGGGCCGTGGGCGTCATGACCGCCCTCTATATCGGCGGGCGACACGGGGCCCTCGATCTTTTGGGCCCCGTCAACGGCTTCGTCAACGTCGGCAGCTTGTTCGGCTCCCACGCGGCCATCGTCACGGCCGGGATGCTCGCGGGGACGGTCTTCGTGCCGGGGTCCGACATCGCGTCGCCCGGCCGGCGCCTGCGCTTCCTGGGCCTCCTCGGCGCGGCCCTTGTCCTCGCCGGGTACCTGCTCAGACCGCTCCACGGTTTCAGCAAGATCCAGGGCACCGAGTCCTATGCCCTGGCGACGGCGGGGATCTGCTGCCTCGTCTTCCTGCTCTTCTATGCCGTCCTGGACGTCCTCAAGACGGGACGAAAGGCCGCGGCTCTCATCCTGCCGGCCGGCAGGAATCCGCTGCTGGCCTACCTCCTGCCGGGGCTTGTCGCGAACGCCGCCGGGCTCGCGGGATCGCTCACTCATGCCGATGTCGGCCGCCTGCTTTGGCCGTTTCACGG
>Ga0209285_10000351_pt1 | contig 16279 bp, 14 predicted proteins | sample PPLLak3March2015_2_FD_187249 | JGI IMG/M metagenome (GOLD analysis project Ga0209285, IMG submission 187249) | Freshwater sediment microbial communities from Prairie Pothole Lake near Jamestown, North Dakota, USA - PPLs Lake P8 Core (3) Depth... | ecosystem: Environmental > Aquatic > Freshwater... | reverse complement strand
ACCCAAGACCGGCGTTTTTACCCTCCGGGCGAGCCGATCCGGCCGCATCTGCTTCGTTCCAAAGGGCTCGCAGTACCAGGAGTACAGCTTCGCCCTTCGCGCCTCGCATCTGCAGCCGCCTCGGCTCGTGAATAATCCAGGCTAGCGCCGGCCGATGATCTCCCAGCCCCTTTTCCGGGCCAGGCGCCGCAGACGGCGGTCGCCGTGGACGGCCACCGGATGGCCGACGAGCTCGAGGACCGGCAGGTCCGAGATCCGGTCGGCCAGGGCCCAGGAGCCCGGCCAGTCGATGCCCTCCGGGGCTATTCTCTGGAACAGGGCATCGACCTTCATCCGGCCGTAGGGGAAGATGCCCGTCTTGCGGCCGGTGAGCTTCCCGTCGGCCACCTCGAGATCGTTCCCGATGAGGATGTCCGCTTCGAGCCGCTCTTTGAGCTGTTCGACCAGGAGCTGCAGGGACCCCGACAGGAGGACGATGCGGCAGCCCTCGTTCTTGAGGCTGAGGATCTTGGCCCGCAGGTCTTCGGGGACCGCATGCCGGAGAAAGAACTGACCGAACGTGTTGGCCCACTGTCTGACCTCGCCGGGAGTCTTTCCCCTGACGATGCGGGCGTTGGAACCGATGGCCTGCCTGAAGCCCAGCCGGATGGTGTCCGGGAGGAGGGACAGAAGGAAGCCGATCATCCGGAAGACCCCGATGCGGCCATGGACCAGAAGATGGAGATAGAACATCCGCTCGGCGTTCATCCCCTTGAGGAGCGTGCCGTCGAGGTCGATGACGGCCAGACGGGTCCCTCGGGGGAACGCGATCTTCGTCGGGGCAGCTGATGCCATGGCCAGTCTTCGGTCTCGAGGGCGGATAGGAAGAGCAGATATAACACACCTGCCTGGTCCAGTCAAAACGGGCCAGGGAGGGGAAGAGGGGACTAGCCTGGATTATTCACGAGCCGAGGCGGCTGTAGATGCGAGGCGTCAAAGGGTGAAGCTGTACTCCGGGTACTGCGAACCCTTTGCAACGAAGCAGATGCGGCCGGATCGGCTTGCCCGAAGGGTAATAACGCCGGTCTTGGGTTTTGATGTCCTACTGGGAAAACCGGCGTTTTATGAATAGTCCAGGCTAGCGGGCCCTGGGCCGCGTCTCTTTGGCGATGAGCAGGGTCGTCGGGTCGAGCTTGAGACGCAGGTCCTTGGGGGCCAGGCGGCCGTGGTCCTGGACGAGGTTGAAGTGGACGTGGTCGCCGTGGTGCTGCAGGGAGATGAGGACGTCGATGATGCCGAGGAAGTCCGCGAGCTCGCGGGGGATGCCCCGCTCGTCGAACAGCGGCTCGGCCCCCCGGAGCGAGGCGCTGAACCAGATCTCGAGCCCGAGGCGGCCGGCGAACTCCTTGAACTTCGCCAGGTCGTCCGGGCCGGCCTGGGCGAAGTCGAGGCCGTCGACGATGACCGTCTCGGCCCGGAAGTTGGCGTGGACGATCATGGCTTCGATGCTGCGCAGGACCTGCTCGGTCCGGGCCCCGTCCTGCTTGAAGTTCATGATGACCCGGCGGCGGATGAGATCGTCGAACTCGTCGAGCGCGGCCCGCATCTTCGGGGCCTTGGCGATCTCCTTGAAGATGTCCTCGTACCAGGTGACGATGTGGTCGACCCGGCTGGCGTAGGAGACGTGGATGACGTGCTGGTCCTGGAGGAGCTTGTCTGCGGCGATGTGGACGAGGCAGGCCGTCTTGCCGACGCCCTTGCGGCTGGCCAGGACGCCGATCGAGCCCCGGCCGAGGCCTCCCGAAATGGACCTCTCGAGCACCCGCAGGGGGCTTCTCTTGATGAGTTCTTCCTTGACGGTGAGAGTCATGGGCGTCTCCTCCGCTACCTCTGGGATCTCTTCCGCTCGGCCTCGAGGTGCTGTTCGGCGAGCATCTCGGCGACGTGGGCCGGCACGCGGCCGTGCTTCAGGAACTCCATGGTGTACTCGGCCTTGCCCTGGGTCAGGGACCGCAGGACGGTCGAATAGCCGAACATCTCGCCCAGCGGCACTTCGGCGTCCACCCGGGAAAAGGTCCCGTCCTCGACCGAGCTGACGATGACCCCCCGCCGCTGGCTGATCGTGGCGAAGACGTTGCCGGCGAATTCCGTCGGGCCCTCGACCGAGACCTTCATGATCGGCTCGAGGATCTGGGGGCGGGCCTTCGAATAGGCCTGCTTGAACGCGCCCTGGGCGGCCGTCTGGAAAGCGATATCGGAGGAGTCGACCGGATGATAGTTGCCGTCGGCGACGACGACCCGGACGCCGATGACCGGGAAGCCGATCAGCTGGCCCTTCTTGAGGACGGCCCGGAAGCCTTTCTCGCAGGAGGACATGAACTCCCGGGGGATGCGGCCGCCCTTGACCTCGCTCACGAACTCGAAGCCGCCCTTGGCCAGCGGCTCGAGCCGGCCGATGACCCTCGCGTACTGGCCGGCGCCGCCGGTCTGCTTCTTGTGGGTGTAGTCGAAACCGACGGCCTGGCTGATCGCTTCGCGGTAGGCCACCTGGGGCCTGCCCGTCCGGACCTCGGCCCGGTACTCGCGCTTCATGCGCTCGACGTAGACATCGAGATGGAGCTCGCCCATGCCCTGAATGATGGTCTCGTTCGACTCCGGATCGACGTGGGTCCGGAAGGTCGGGTCCTCCTTGGTGAACCGGTTGAGGGCCTTGGCGACGCGGTCGGCGGCGGCCTTGTCGACCGGGTCGATGGCCAGCGAAATGACCGGCTCGGGGACGTAGATCGCGGTCATGGCCAGGTTGAGGCCGGGACTGCAGAAGGTGTCGCCCGAGGCGCACTCGACGCCGAACAGGGCGACGATGTCGCCCGGGCCGGCCTCGGCGATCTCGGACATCGTGTCGGCGTGCATACGGACGAGGCGGCCGACCTTGATCTTCTGGCCCGAGCGGGTGTTGACGATCTCCTCGCCCTTGCGCAGGGAGCCCTGGTAGACGCGGACATAGGTCAGCTGGCCGTAGGGGCCGTCCTCGAGTTTGAAGGCCAGGGCGACCGTCCGGTCAGCCGGATCGGCGCTCAGGACCCGCTCGGCGCCGCCCGCGCCGAGATCGACGGCCCGGTTCTCGACCTCGCTGGGGTCGGGGAGATAGTGGACGACGGCGTCCAGGAGAGGCTGGATGCCCTTGTTCCTGTAGGCCGAGCCGATGAAGACGGGCACGAGCTTGCGGGCCAGGACGCCCTTGCGGACCGCGGCCCTGAGGAGCGCCTCGTTCGCCCGGCCCTCGAGCAGGGCCTCGGTGAGCTCGTCGGAGTGGAGCGAGGCGGCGTCGAGGAGCGTTTCGCGCCCCCGGGCCGCTTCGGCCGCGAGCTCTTCGGGGATCTCCTCGACCCGGACGGTTTCCCCTTCGGCTCCGTCGAAGTACAGGGCCTTCATCGTCACCAGGTCGATGAGGCCGCGGAAGGCGCCCTCGAGGCCGATGGGGATCTGCATCAGGACGGCCTCATGGCCGAGCTTGCCGGTGATCTGGTCGCGGACCTTGGCCGGGTTGGCTCCGACCCGGTCGGCCTTGTTGACGAAGGCGATGAAAGGGACGTTGTAGCGCCGGAGCTGGCGGTCGACGGTGATCGTCTGGGACTGGACGCCGCCGACCGAGCAGAGGACGAGGATGGCCGAGTCGAGGACGCGCAGGGACCGCTCGACCTCGATGGTGAAATCGACGTGGCCGGGCGTGTCGATGATGTTGACGGAGTGGTCGGCCCACTCGACGGCGGTCGTGGCCGAGGCGATGGTGATGCCCCGTTCCCGCTCGAGGTCCATGGAGTCCATGGTCGCGCCGACGCCGTCCTTGCCCTTGACCTCGTGGATCTTGTGGATCTTCTTGCAGTAGAAGAGGATCCTCTCGGTCAGCGTGGTCTTGCCGGAATCGATGTGCGCACTGATGCCGATGTTGCGCATGCGGGCGATCGCGGGCGTCATGGCGGACTCACTCTTTTCCAGGATAAAAGCTCACGCCTGTCGGGATGTTCGGGGTGTTGCCGGAAAGGGCCAACGGGCGGTCCGAAATCAACAGTCGAGCCGCCATTATAGCCGAAACACCCGTCTTCCTCAAGTCCCGGGGCCGGGCCCGGGCGCGGGCCGGTTTTCCCGCCCGCCGGGATTGCCGTCCCGCTTGAGGGGACGGAAGGTCCGGCGGACCCCGGCCGGGGCCGGCGTCTCCCCTGTTGAAATCGGCACGAAAGTTGCTTATGGAGGTGTAACAGCCATGACTATCCGGCCAGCTCGACGTTATGGGACGCCCGGCCTGGGCGAAGGAGAAGAACCATGGGAACCCTGAAACGGCGTCAAGGCCTGCTGCTCGTCTTGATCCTCCTCTCCGCGGGGGCGCTCGTCTCGTGCAGCTCGGACGGGAACGGCGGGAACGGCGACGACGACGCGGTCGATATCCCGGCGACCGATCTGGAGTATATCGCTCTCGCCTGGAACGACCTGGGCATGCATTGCCTCAACCCGACCTACGACAAGGCGGTCATCCTCCCTCCCTACAACAACGTCTGGGTCCAGGTGGTCAAGAGGGGGAACCCGCCCGAGATCGTCACCGCCGGGATCACGGTCGAGTACGCCATCCGGAACAACACCTTCTCGTACGGCAAGCGCAGCTACGGCCAGTTCTGGGACAACATGCCGCTCCTATTCGGGGTGGACCTGCCCAACGACTTCGGACTGAACCTCGAGGACCCGGCCATCAACAATACCATGTCGGGGACGATGGTCGTCAAGGGCGACCATTTCCAGGTCAACGGCATCCCGGTCGTGCCGGTCGACGACGACGGGACCTATGATCCCTACCAGGTCGCCGACATCACGGTGCGGAATTCCGGGACCAACGCCATCCTCGTCCAGACGAGCGCGACCGTCCCGACCTCCGACGAGATCAACTGCGGCAAATGTCACGGCGCCGACCCGCTCCTCGACGTCCTCGTCAAGCACGACGACGAAGAGGGGACGAACCTGGCGGCCAACCGCCCTGTTCTCTGCGCAGCCTGCCACGGCAGTCCGGCCCTGGGCCAGACCGGGCCGGGGAGCTCGGGCCATTACCTGTCCGAGGCGATCCACGGCTTCCACGCCTCGACGGGCGCGGCCTGCTACGACTGCCACCCGGGGACGACAGCCAAGTGCAGCCGCAGCCTCGCCCATACCACGGCCGACGGCAACTGCGTCACCTGCCACGGCACCCTCCAGGACGTGGCCAGCTCCATCGCCAACGGCGGCCGGGTGCCGTGGGTGAACGAGCCGCAGTGCGCCACCTGCCACCCGAGCGTGGCCGAGGTCAACACCGGCTCGACCCTCTTCCGCAACGCCAGCGGGCATCACGGGCTGTCCTGCCCGGCCTGTCACGGCAGCCCGCACGCCATGGTCCCGACTTCGGTCGCCTCCGACAACGCCCAGGCCGTCCAGTATCAGACGACCGTCGCGACGATCGGGACCTGCAAGGTCTGCCACGACTCCTCCCGGGGCGAAGGGATCGAAGAGTTCACCGAGGCCCACGGCGGCGGACGGGCCACGGCCTGTTCGGTCTGCCATACGGCCGCCCCCTCGGCGGATGCTTCCAAATGGCCCCACCAGTTCCAATGGAAGAACCGCTGAACGGGGAGTCGTTCGCGGATAGCGCCTGAGCGAGGGGGACCGGCCGGGGACCTGAAGGGGGCCCCGGCGGGCCCAGGCGTGAGCGCTCCCCGGATTTGTCCTCGTGCCCCATCCGGCCTATAATCCTCCGGAAGACCGGAGGATGCCCATGACAAGAACGCTCCTGGCCCTGGCCGCCGTGGTCCTCTCTGTCGCGGCCGCACCGCCCGCCGCTCCGGCGCCCCAAGCCGCCCCCTCGTTCGACGAGTTCTTCCTCGACAAGGCCCTGCGGGTCGACCTGAACCAGTCCGGCGACGCCAAGACGGAGAGCGTCACGGTCCGCCGCATGGTCGAGGAACCGGTCTGGCCCGAGTCGAAGGCCGGGCTCGTCCCGCCCTTCGATTACGGCCGCTATGTCTTCAAGGTCTACGACGCCGCCTCCAACCGGCTCATCTTCACCCGCGGCTTCGACACGATGTTCGCGGAATACAAGACGACCTCGCCGGCCCTCGCCGGGACGGCCCGCGTCTTCGAGCGCTCGGTCCGGTTCCCGCTGCCCAAGCGCCCGGTCCTGTTCGTGGTCGAGCAGCGCGACCGGCGCAACCTGCTCCGCCCCGTCTTCGACCGGATCGTCGACCCGGCCGATTATCACATCGTCCGCGAGAAGCCGGCGCCGGCGGATTGGGTCTACGAGGCCTGTCTCACCGGCGACCCGCACGACCGGGTCGACTTCGTGTTCCTGGCCGAAGGCTACATCGCCGCGGACCGGGATAAGTTCAAGTCCGACGTCGACCGCATGACGGCCGCCCTTTTCGCGATCGAACCCTACAAGTCCCTGCGGGACCGGTTCAACGTCCGCGCGGTCTTCCGGCCCTCGGCCGACCGGGGCATGGACGAGCCGCGCCAGCGCTCCTACCGGAAGACCCTGCTCGGCGCCTCCTTCAACGCCTTCGATCTCGACCGCTACTTGCTCATCGAGGACGACCACCTCATGCACGACCTGGCCGCCCAGGTGCCCTACGACGTCATCGCCGTCCTCGTCAACAGCCCCCGCTACGGCGGCGGCAGCATCGCCCTCGATTACTGTGTGACGACGGTCGACCACCCCTCGAGCGCCCAGGTCTTCGTCCACGAGCTCGGCCACTCCTTCGCCTATCTCGCCGACGAGTACTACGAGTCCGAGGTCTCCTACAACGACTTTTACCCGAAGGGCGTCGAGCCGCTCGAACCCAACATCACCGCCTTGCTCGATCCGGCCCGGGTGAAGTGGGGCGATCTCCTTGCGCCGGGGATCGCCGTGCCGACGGAATACGGAAAGGACAGGGTCGAGGCCCTCCAGGCCGAGCGCCGGGAGAGCCGGGCCGACCGCGAGAAGGCCCTCGAGGGAGCGAAAAAGCGGAAAGCCCCCGCCAAGGAGATCCGGGAGATCGAGGCCCGGTTCAAGGCGGCCGATGAGGCCCTGACGGCCAAGATCGAGGCCGTTCGCCGCGAATACGCGCCCCTCGCCGACAAGGTCGGCGTCTTCGAGGGGGCCGGCTACGCCTCCAAGGGGCTCTACCGGTCCATGATATCCTGCCTCATGATCAGCAACCAGAAGAACGAGTTCTGCCGGGTCTGCCAGCGGGCCATCGCCCGGATGATCGATTTCACAAGCGGCCGCTCCTGAGGCGCGCGGCGCCTACTTCTGCCCTCCGGTCATCCCCTTGAAATCGATGACCGGGATGACCTTGTCGGGCATGATGCCCCACTGGACGTTCGGGGCCAGCTTCTGGACGAATTCCCACTGGATGATGGTCGGGTTCTTGGTCAGGGCGGCCTGGCGGATCTCGATGCTCTTGGCGTCGCCCTCGGCTTCGACGATCTTCTGCTCCTTGCGGATCTTCTCCTGCTCGAGCTTGTTCTTCTCGGTCGTGATGTTCTCGAGGGCGATCTGCTTCTCCTCGAGCGTCTTGGCGTATTCGGGCGTGAAGGTGATGTTGCGGATGACGATCTCGTCGAGGATGAGCCCGTTCTCCTCGAACTTGGGCGCGATCTCGTCGAAGAGGGCCTGCTGGGCTTCGTAACTCTTCTTCGTGTAGAGATCAAAGGCGGCGAAGCGGGTCGGGACCCGGCGGCCGGAGCCGCGGATCTCGGTCTTGACGACCTTCTCCACGTACTCGCGCTCCGAGCCCAGGTTCTGCAGGATCCAGGCCGCCTTCCCCGGCGCGATCATGAACCGGGCGGTCAGGCCGATCCGGATCTGCTGCCCGTCCGAGGTCAGGGCGCTGACGATGATGTCCGGATAGTCCGCCTCGCTCGCTTGCGGCTGTTCGGAGGCCTCGTAATTCTTCTTGAGGGTCGGAAAGATGACGACCTTGTCGATGAACGGGACGATCAGGTGCAGCCCCGGGTTGAGCTCCTGGCGCACCGCCCCCAGCCGCTTGACGACGCCCACCGTCCCGGCCTGGACGGTGACCAGGGACTGGACGAGCAGGGCGACGGCGATGACGCCGACGAGGCCCCAGACGGCCAAGCCTTTCTTGGCCCTGAGCCAGGCGTTGAAGCCAGTGCTGCCGAGCTTTTCTCTCTGGGCGATAAGGGCGCCCATGATCATGATCCCCAGAACGAACGCGATCAGATAACCGGCCATGATGTTCCTCCTCCGAGTGATGGACGGGTCCGATTATAGCCCGAATCGGGCGGGGACGGAAAGCCGGATCATCCGGCGGATCCGATGACCCCGCCGCCGATGACCGTATCGGCGTCGTAGAAGACGGCCGACTGGCCCGGCGCGACCGCGGCGACCGGCTCCGCGAGATCGACCCGGCACAGGCCGCCGGCGAGGGGCGAGATGGTCGCCCGGGCGAGGCGCCCGGCGGAGCGAACCTTGACCAGGACGGCCGCCGGCGCGGAGAGCGCCTCGAACGGCCCCCAGACGCAATCCCGGACGACGGCCGACCGCCGGAGGGTTTCGCTCTCGGGGCCGACGACGAGCCTGTTCCGCGGGGCGTCGATGCTCAGGACATAGAGCCGGACGGGCCAGGCGATCCCCAGGCCCTTTCGCTGGCCGACGGTGTAGCGGCAGGCCCCGCGGTGCCGGCCGAGGACCCGGCCCTCCTGGTCGACGATGTCGCCGTCGCCCGGGCCGGGGCCGACGATGTCGTCGAGGTTCCCGGCGTAGAAATCCTGGCTTTCCCTGCGGTCGTGGACAGCGAGTCCGGCCTCGCGGGCGATCGCCCGGACCCGCGCCTTCGTGAGCCCGCCCAGCGGGAAGAGGGCCGCGGCCAGTTGGGTTTGGCCGAGCCGGTACAGGAAATAGGATTGGTCCTTGGCGGCATCGACCGCGCGCTTCAGGACCCAGCGTCCGCTTCGCTCGTCGCGCACGACGCGGGCATAGTGGCCCGTGGCGAAGCGGTCGAAGACGAGACCGGCGGCGCGGGCGCCCTCGGGGAGGGCGCCGAACTTGACCAGGGGATTGCAGCGGACGCAGGGATTGGGGGTCGTGCCCGCCGCATAGCCGTCGCGAAGGTCCTCCAGGACGAGCCGTTCGAAGTGGCCGGAGCAGTCGATGACGTGGAGCGGTATGCCGAGCTTGGCGCAAACGTCCGCGGCCGCCCTGATGTCCCCGGCCTCGTCGGGCCCGAAGCAGGCGCTCTTCACTGCGGCGCGGGCTTCGGGTCCGGGCCAGAGCTTCATCGCGACGCCAGCGACCTCGTGGCCCTGGCGAAGGAGGAGAAGGGCGGCGACGGACGAATCCACCCCGCCGCTCAGGCCGACGGCGATCCTCATCGGCTCTTTCGGACCCCCCGTCCCCGGCCCTCGACGGCCCGGTTGAGGCTGCCCATCCGGTAGCCCTCGATGTCGAGCGCGGTCCAAAGATAGCCCAGGGTCCTCAGCCGGGCCGCGATCCTGCGGGCCGTCTCCGGACGCAGGATCCGGGGGAGGTCGCGGGCCGGGACCTCGACCCGGGCCAGGTCCCCGTGATGGCGGAGCCGGACGACCGGGAAGCCGAGGCCCCTGATGAACTTCTCGCCGGCCTGGACGCGGCGGAGCGTCTCGAGGGTGATGGCCGTGCCGTAGGGAATGCGGCTGGCGAGGCAGGGGTTGGCCGGCTTGTCCCAGGACGGGAGGCGGAGCTTCTTCGAGAGGGCCCGGACGTCCTTCTTCGTGAACCCCGCTTCGACGAGCGGGCTGACAACGCCCCGCTCCTCGGTCGCCCGCCGTCCGGGGCGGTAATCGGAGAGGTCGTCGGCATTGGAGGCGTCGTAGACCTTGTCGACGCCGAGCTTCAGGGCCAGCGCGGCGATCCGGCCGAAGAGCTCGTGCTTGCAGTGGTAGCAGCGATCGGCGGGGTTGGCCGCGAACGAGGCGCAGGCGAGCTCGTCCGTCTCGATGAGGACGTGCCGGACCCCGAGCTCCCGGGCGGCCCGCCGGGCCGTCCTCTTTTCTTCGGGCGTGTAGGTCTGGGAGACACCGGTCACGGCGACGACGTTCTCCGGGCCGAGGACGTCGCGGCAGACCTTCAGGAGCAGGGTGGAATCCACGCCGCCGGAGAAAGCCACGAGGGCCTTCGGCCGGGACCGGATGACGGCCTCGAGCCGGGCTCTTTTCGATGCCTGAGGGGTCATGGGAACCGCCAATATACCACAGCCGGCGGTTCGTCGCTCACTCGCCCTGGAGCGGCAGGCTCTCGGGGGCCTCCAGGAAACGGATGAGGTCCTTGGTGAACCGGGCGGCCTCGGCGCCGTCGACGACCCGGTGGTCGAAGGCGAGGCAGAGCGGCAGGGTCTTCCTGACGACGACCGCGCCGCCGGCGACCCGGGCCCGGTCGGCGATCTTCATCGTGGCCAGGATGGCCACCTCGGGATAGTTGATGATGGGTGTCGCGAAGTCGCCGCCGATGACCCCGACGTTGGTGATGGAGAACGTACCGCCCTTGAGGTCGGCCAGGTCGAGGGTCCTGTCCTTGGCGGCCTGGGCCAGAGCCTGGATCTCCGCGGCCAGGCCGGCGACCGACTTCTGGTCGGCCGCCTTGACCACCGGCACGATCAGTCCGTCGGGGATGTCCACGGCGATGCCGATGTTGTAGTACTTCTTGACGACGATCTCGTTCTCCTCCTCGTCGAGGGTGGCGTTGAGGGTGGGGTGGAGCTTGAGCGCCTCGATCAGGGCTTTGACGATGAAGGGGAGGTAGGTGAGCTTCGCGCCGGCCGCCTCGACCTCTGGTTTCATCTTCTGCCGCAGGGCTTCGATCGGGCCGGCGTCGGCCTCGTCGCAGTGGGTCACGTGGGCGGCGTGGTCGAGCGATTCCCTCATCTTCTTGGCCGTGGCCCGGCGGACGCCGCGCAGGGGGATCCGCTCGAGCGTGCCGTAGAGATCGTACTTGGCTTTGATCTTGATCGCGGGCTTCTTCTCGGCGGGCGCGGGGCGGAAGGCGCGGACATCGTCCTCGGTGACGCGTCCGTCCGGGCCCGTGCCGGGAACGGCGCCGATATCGAGGCCGAGCTCTTTGGCCAGGGCGCGGACCTTGGGTGTGGCCAGGACCTCGCCGCCGGTCCGGGCGGGGGAGGGGGCGGCGGGCGCAGCCGGCGCCGCGGGCGCGGGCCGGGCCTCGGGGGCCGGGGCGGCGGACGGAGCGGCCGCGGCGAGCGCTTCGCCCTTTTCGCCGATGGTCACGAGCGGCTGGCCGACCTTGATCAGGTCCTTCTCCTTGAAATGGACCTTGAGCACCGTTCCCGCGTACGGGGACGGCATCTCGACGACGGCCTTGTCGGTCTCGATCTCGGCCAGGGTCTGGTCGACCTCGACCTGGTCGCCCTCCTTGACCAGCCAGCGGACGATCTCGCCTTCGGTGATGCCCTCGCCGACGTCGGGGAAAAGAAAATCCTTGGCCATGTCAGTACTCCATGAGTTTGCGGACGGCTCGCAGGACGCGGTCCGCGTTCGGATAGTAGAGGTCCTCGCTTTTCGGCAGAGGCACGGTGATGTCGGGGGCCGTCACCCGGATGACCGGGGCGCTGAGGCTCAGAAGGGCGGATTCGGCGATCGTGGCCGCGATCTCCGCGCCGAGCCCTCCGGTCTTCGGGGCCTCGTGGAGGACGAGCGCCCGGCCCGTCTTGCGGACCGAGAGAAGGACGGTCTCCCGGTCCATGGGCGAGAGGGTCCTCAGGTCGACGATCTCCACGCTCGTTCCCTGGGACTCGGCCGCCTTGGCGGCCTCGCGAGCGACCGGGATCATCGCCCCCCAGGCCACGATGGTGACGTCCCTGCCTTCACGGACGACGGCGGCGCGCCGGAGAGGCACCTCGTAAGGCTCTTCGGGGACCTCCAGCTTTTCGGACCGGTAGAGCTTGGTCGGCTCGAGGAAGAGGACCGGGTCCTCGCCGCGGATCGCGGCGATGAGAAGGCCTTTGGCATCGTAAGGATTCGATGGAACGACGACCGTCAGCCCCGGGATGTGGCAGAAGAGAGCCTCCGTGCTCTCGGAGTGATGCTCGAGGGCCTTGACCCCCGCGCCGTAGGGGGTCCGGATGATCACGGGCGCCGTGAAGCGGCCCCGCGTCCTGTTCCTCAGCCGGGCCAGGTGGGAGACGATCTGGTTGAAGGCCGGATAGATGAAGCCCATGAACTGGATCTCGACGACGGGCCTGAGGCCGCCGACGGCCAGGCCGATCGAGGCCCCCACAAACCCTGACTCGGCCAGCGGGGTGTCCATGACCCGGTCGGGCCCGAACTTGTCGAATAGCCCTTCGGTCACCCGGAAGACCCCGCCGTCGCGGCCGACGTCCTCGCCGAGGATGACGATCCGGTCATCCCTCGTCATCTCGCCCGCGAGGGCCTGGTTGATCGCCTGGACCATGGTCATGATCATCGGCGTCCCTCCGGGAGAGACTCTTTGAGCGCGTCCAGCTCGGCGGCGAGGTCCGGCGGCATCGTGGCGTAGGTGTAGGCGAAGACGTCCTCCGGGGTCGCGGAGGGCTTGGCCTCGGCTTCAGCCACGGCCTTCTCGACCATGTCCGCCGCGGCGGCCCGGACCTCCTTTTCGAAGGCCTCGCTCCAGAGCCCCTTGAGCTCGAGGTGGAGCCGGAAGCGCGCGAGCGGGTCGCGGCGCTCCCATTCCTGGACTTCCTCCTTGGCCCGGTATCGCGAGGCGTCGTCCGCGGTCGTGTGGTCGCCCATGCGGTAGGTGAAGGCCTCGATGAGGGTCGGACCGCCGCCGCTCCGGGCGGTCGCCAGGGCCTCGCGGACCGCGGCGAAGACGGCCAGGACATCGTTGCCGTCGACCTGGACGCCGGGGAAGCCGTAGGCGACGGCCTTCTGGGCCAGCGTCGCGGCGGCCGACTGGCGCGAGCGCGGCACGGAGATGGCGAACTGGTTGTTGACGCAGACGAAGACATTGGGCGTCCGGAAGACCCCGGCGAAATTGAGCCCTTCGTGAAAATCGCCTTCGGAGGTCCCGCCGTCGCCGAACGTCACGACGACGGCGCCGCCGAGCTTGCGGAGCTTCAGGGCCAGGGCGGCCCCGGCGGCCTGGGGGATCTGGGAGGCGACGGGAATGGCCACGGGGAAGACGTTCAGCCCGTCGGGCGTCCGCAGGCCCGCCTCGTTGCCCATCCAGAAATGGTAATAGTCCGCGAGCGGATAGCCGAGCGTGACGTAGACGCCGAGGTCCCGGAAATAGGGGAAGAACCAGTCGTCCTTGGTCATGGCCGAGGCCAGTCCGACCTGCGCGGCTTCGTGGCCGAGGCTCGGCGCGTAGGTGCCGAGCCGGCCCTGGCGCTGGAGCTTGAGGGCCTTGGCGTCGACGGCCCGCGTCCGGACCATGCGCTCATAAAGGGTCCGGAGCGAGGCGTCGTCCAGCCCCGGATCGAGGTCCGGGGCGGCCCGGCCGCTCTCGTCGAGGACATGGAGCCGTTCCCCCTTGAGAGGGTCAAAGCGCTCGATCATCGGCGAACCTCACCCTTGCTTCTGCGCCCAGTCCTTGAGCTTCTCGAAATCGACCTCGCCGCATATGGCGTCCTTGGTCTCGGTGTTGAGGAAGGTCGGGACCCGGAGCTGCTGGCCGCACTTCGGGGCGATGGCCTCGCGGAAGCTCCGCATGAGGTCGGCGTTCTTTTCGTCGTGCCAGACCTCGAGCCTCTCGAAGCGCACGGGCGTTTCCTGCTCGAGCTTGTCGACGAGGGGCATCATCTTCTTGCAGTGGGGGCATTCGCGCCCATGGAACATGACGAGACGGGCCATTATTGTTTCCTCCTGGTGAAAAGCCCGCACCAGCACTCCCCGTCCTTGACCCCTTTGTAGGTCTCGTGGATGGTGAAGTGGCAGGGGCAGACGAGCTTGAGGTCCTCTTCCCAATCCTTGGTCTGCAGGCGGCAGGGACAGTACTTGAGGCTGTGGTTCTTTTCGTTCTCGAAGATCCCGGTGAGGAGCAGGGCGACCTTGTCGGCGTCGGGGTTGACCTCGAACTCGTTGCCGGCCGTGAAGCGCTCGATGGCCGCCCGGAAATCCTCCTTGGCCAGGACCGTATCGGGGCCGCCGCCCAGGATCTTCCGGGCCTCTTCCGCCGAGATCTCGACGTAGGCGTTGAGGACCTTGCAGGTCGGGCAGAGCTCGGGCGGGGCGACGCCGTAGTGGATGTCGTTGCAGACAAAACAGCGCCAGTAGCGTTTCTTCATCGGCACCCTCCGGACTGAATTCTCTATCATATTACTAGGAAATGGGGAGCCGGTCAAACCGGAAAAAGAAGGTACCGGGTCTTCGCCAGGGGACATGTACTCTTTGTACGTGTCCCCTCGTTACTCAATCGGGACACGTACCGACGCGGTACATGTCCCGAATCGATGCGACGACCCGATCCCCTCTTTTTTCCCCTTCTTAGCCTGGATTATTCTTTGCAGCGAAGCAGATGCGGCCGGATCGGCTTGCCCGAAGGGTAAAAACGCCGGTCTTGGGTCTTCTTGTCTTACTGAGAAAACAGGCGTTTTTATGAATAGTCCAGGTCAGAAATTGATGACGATCGAGGTGGTCAGGAAGGCGTCGAGGTTCTTCAGGGGATAGGGCACGAACAGCCCGGTCGGGTCGCCGATGGGGTCGAAGAGCGGCAGATTCTGGAGGGCGGGGATGTGGGTGTAGAGCGTCCGCAGGCTGACCTTCAGGGCGAGGGACTTCGAGATCGAGGCGGTGACCGAGTTGTTCCAGTCGAATCGCCAGTCCGACGTCTGATTCAGGTTGTCGTCGAAGACGAACACCGTCGCGACCGCCGAGTTCTCGAGGATCTTCTGCTCGCCGTTGACAGTGAAACGGAAGCCGGCGAACGATTCGCTGTCCTGACCGACGTATTCGCGGACGGTGTAGGTCATGCCGGCGGAGGTCTTGACCTGCGTCCGGGGCTTGTCGACCCAGTTGAAGCCGATGCCGGTCGTGACGATGACCCTGTCGTCGACGCCGGCGAAGCGGTTGCGGTCCCAGCTGAGCCCGGCCTGGCCGAGCAGGCACTTGGAGATGCGGCGGTCGTACTGGCCTGCGAGGAGATAGTTCTCGGCGACCTTGCGCGTGATGGCGTCCTCGAGGATGTCGAAATCGTCCACCGTCCCCTGCGCGGTCCGGGTCGTCGTCGTCGAGTTGCTCGTCAGGATGTAGCTCTTGAAGAGCAGGGTGTCGTTGGTCCACTTCCGGGACGCCGTGACGCCCAGGCTGAGGGCCGAGGTCGAGGTGTTGCCGCTGGTCACGACATAGCTGACTTCGGCCGTGGCCGCCCAGGGGCCCAAAAGGCCTGTCTTGCGGTCCTGGCCGCTGACCGGCAAGGCGCCGGCGGCCGAGAGCATCAGCAGTCCGATGGCCAGGGTGGTGATCCGGCGGTCAGGGGCCGAAGAGAACTTGGTCATCGTCAAGACTCCTTCGAAGAATGCCTAACGGGTTATTAAAACCGCCCGTCGGAGCACTGTCAAGGATTTTCAGCCGCCAGGCCTCTTTTTTCCCCCGCGGCGGCCGGACGGCTAGCCTGATTTATTCACGAAGCGAGGCGGCCCCAGTTGCGAGGCCCGAGGGGTGAAGCCGTACTCTTTGGTACAGCGAACCCCGAGAACGAAGCAGATGGGGCTGGATCGGTTCGCCCGGAGGGCAAAAACGCACAAAAAGAAGAGAGATGGTGAAGAAACAGTGCGTTTTTGTGAATAGGTCAGGCTAGCCGTGCGCGGCGTCGAAGTAGAGGGCGGCCGCGCCGAGGATGGCGATGTTCTCGACCTCCGAAACCTCGATCCTGAGGCGCTCCTTGGCGACCGAGTAGGCGTAGGTCCCGAACGTCTCCCAGAGGGCCGCCCGGAAGAACCCGTACGACTTGCTGACCGATCCCCCGAGGACGATGATCTCCGGGTCCACGGCGTAGCAGATGGCCTTGAGGGCTTCGCCGAGGTGGCGGCCGAACTCGGCGAAGATCTCGAGGGCTTTGGGATCCCCCCCGGCCGCCCGTGCCGCCAGCTCGCGGCCCGGAAGTCCGTGGACCCGCTCGAAATACTGCCCGCTGGCATAGGCCTCGAAGTTCCGGTCGAGGTAGGGGAGCATGCCGAACTCTCCGGCCCCGCAATTGACGCCCGAATAGAGCCGGCCGTTGGCGATGATCCCGGCCCCGAGGCCCGTCCCGACGATGAGCCCGACGCCGTGGTCGAAAGGCCTGAGCTTGCCGAAGTGCTTCTCGCCCGCC
>Ga0209285_10000350_pt1 | contig 16279 bp, 12 predicted proteins | sample PPLLak3March2015_2_FD_187249 | JGI IMG/M metagenome (GOLD analysis project Ga0209285, IMG submission 187249) | Freshwater sediment microbial communities from Prairie Pothole Lake near Jamestown, North Dakota, USA - PPLs Lake P8 Core (3) Depth... | ecosystem: Environmental > Aquatic > Freshwater... | reverse complement strand
CCCCGGCCATATCGATTTTACTCTTGAAGTGGAACGTTCTCTGCGTGTCCTGGATGGTATCATAATGGTTTTCTGTGCCGTCGGCGGAGTCGAACCGCAGAGTGAGACGGTCTGGCATCAGGCTGACCGCTATAAAGTGCCGCGGATTGCTTTTGTCAACAAAATGGACAGGACCGGCGCCGACCTTTATCACACCGTCGAGATGATGAACGAAATGCTTGGGGCCAATGCGGTCCTGTTCCAGATGCCGATAGGGGAAGAGGAAAAGTTTGAGGGAATCATCGACCTGCTCAAATTGAAAGCGACTTTCTACGATGGGTTACAAAGGGTCGAAAAGGATATCCCTTCCGACCTTCTGCCGAAAGCGCAGGAACTGCATGATAAACTGGTATCGACCCTGGCCGATTTCGATGAAAATCTCGCCGAAAAATACCTCAACGAAGAAGATATCATGCCCGAGGATTTAATAAAGACCGCTCGGACTGCGGTACTGGAAAACCTGATTACCCCGGTTTTTTGCGGAACGGCTTTCAAGAATAAGGGAATTCAGCTTTTGCTGGATGCCGTGGTCAATTACCTTCCCTCGCCCATTGATCGCGGGATGGTCACCGGAGTCGATATCGACGACCACGAAGCCACGCTTTCCCGCCGTCCTACCTTAAAAGAGCCGTTTTCGGCGCTTGCATTCAAGATTATCAATGATCCTTTTGTAGGGCAGCAAACCTTTATTCGGGTCTATTCCGGTGAACTGAAAGCAGGCAGCTACATTCTCAACGCCACCAATGGCGAGCGGGAGCGAGTAGGACGTATCATGCGGATTAAGGCCGGGACCCGGCAGGATATCACAGAAGTACAAGCCGGGGATATCGCGGCGCTAATCGGCATGAAAGCAACCTCGACCGGAAATACTCTCTGCGATGAGGAAAACCCGATTCTGCTTGAAAGTATCAATTACCCTGAAACCGTTCTCGATTTACGCATCGAACCGGTCGACAAGAAAGACCGGGGCAAGCTGGGGATGGCGTTGAATAAATTAACGCTTGAGGATCCCTCGTTTGCGGCCAAATTCGATGATGAGACCGAGGAAACGATTATTTCCGGTATGGGAGAATTGCACCTTGAAATTATTGTCGACCGTATTAAAACCGAACACAAAGTAAACGTCAATGTCGGACAGCCTGCGGTCGCTTTCAGGGAGACAATTACCTCCGAAATCCAGCATGTTTATAAATACAAGAAGCAGACCGGCGGCAAGGGGCAGTTCGCGCATATCGAATTCCGCCTCGAACCGAATCCGAGAAAGGGGAACGAGTTCATCAATCATGTTGTTGGGGGCCACATCCCTCGGGAATATATCCCCGGAGTCGAAAAAGGCTTTATTAACGCCGCCGAAAAGGGGCTCCTTGCCGGATTCCCCATGGTCGACATGAAATTCGTTTTGCTCGATGGGTCCTACCATGACGTCGATTCCAGTGAAATGGCTTTCCGAATTTGTACGTCCCGTGCCTTGAGGGATATCGTCCACAAGGCCGGCCCGCAACTGCTGGAACCGATCATGAAAATTGAAATCAATACTCCCGATGAATATATGGGAGATATCCTCGCCGATATAAATCGCCGCCGGGGCAAAATCGAGCGTCTCCGCCGTTTCCGCAAAGGATCGCAGAAACTGAATGGAACTGTCCCCCTGATGGAAATTTTCGGATACGCCTCCACTCTCCGGACTCTTTCCAGCGGACGAGCCAGCTTTTCAATAGAATTTCTGAATTACCAGCCATTGCCCAATAATATTAAAGAAACGGTTATTGAGGAACAGCAGGAAAGGCAGAGACAGCGCGCCTCGGCCTGATTTTGCTTGTTGATCGGCCGTTCAATTATGCACTCTGCAATTTCGGGCTGTCTTCGTATATAGTGCATTAGTTGTGGTGGGATTTAATTTCTTCCGGGGAAATCGCATATCAGGTCTGAGTGCGATTGCCTTGCTCCGGCCCGAATTTCACCCGATGAAGACCCCGCCCGATTTTAAAGGATTAAATGAAATATGAGGCTGAATAGCATAATAGTTAATTCATTGACCGCCTGTATCCTGATTTTCGGTTTGGGGCAACCGGCTGGTGCTCAATGGACGAAAGTGACCGGATTGACCTACGGGGAGGTCCTTGACCTTGAAGTCAAAGATGATTCCCTTTATTTCACTTTATGGGATGAGGTTTATCGATTTAATCCGGATGTAAATACCCCCTTTCTGATGGGTTCACTGGGTGCGGGAAAGGACATCTGGTCGTTGTCGTTTGCCGGTGACCGTCTTCTCGCGGGCACTTTCGGATACGGGGTTTACGAGTCGTTTAATAAGGGAGTCAATTGGACGGCCAGAAACGCCGGCCTGAGCGGGGCCGCCGCCCGTTCGGTATCCTGCATCGCCACGCGGGGAGACAGCGTTTACATCGGAACCAGCGGTGCTGGGATTTATGTCTCTACGCTTGCAGGAAACCTGAGTTGGGTCCCCTACCGTAAAGGCCTAGATTTCGAAATTTCATGGGACATATACAGCCTTTATAATTGGCAGGGCATTTTGTTTACCGGGGCAGGAATTAATGCCTTTATATCGAGAAACATGCCGGATTCGGATAACTGGGAAGGATATCAATTCGGAAAATTTCAACCGATCGGTTTAGCCATGTTCGGTTTCGGACACTTCGGGAATCTTTTAATCGGAGCCGCGTATAATGGAATTTATACCAGCCTCGATAGCGGAAAAACCTGGTCGTATTACCCGGCCCCCATAATTATTGCGTTAAGCGGCAGAATCCTGCAGTTCGAGAACCGGACACTGGCCATGCTCAGTCATTTATCCCGGGGCACTTATATCTGGGAATTGAAAGAGGGCAATTGGGAATTATTCGATTATCAATCCGATCTGAGGGTATTCGATTTGGTTTATTTCAAGGGTCGCTTGTACGCCGGATGTCCTGACGGGCTTTACTACTTGAAGCTCGATTCTACGGGACATGAACCGAACGATCCCAATCTCCCCTCGGAAATATCGCTGGAACAGAATTATCCGAATCCTTTTAATCCCGTTACCAATATTGAATACCGCCTTCCCGAAAGAACTTCGGTATCAATCGAGGTATTCAATTCGGCGGGACAAAAGGTCGCGACTCTCGTGGACGGGGAACGACCCGCCGGGAGGCATTCGATAAAATGGGATGGCACCGACGACTCCGGAATTCGCGTATCATCGGGGATTTACCTGTATCGTCTTAGTGCCGGGAATAATAGCGAATCCAGAAAGATGCTGCTTTTAAAATAACCCGGGAATATTCTAAAGAATCAGGCGAACAGATGAGTAGATTCAGTCCAATTGTCGGATAAAATTTAGAAGTAAAACAAAATGGAGGAATCCTCGGACGGCAATCCAAACAGCCGAGGAATTTCGGGGTTATCCAAAACGACGCGACTGTATCGCTACTTAAGCCGCCGCCCGGTATTTCTGCTTTTTTCGAGCTTCCCGAAAACTGATTAAACGGCCGGAATCCTCGTCCCATAGTCTGAAAGTCAAAGATTTCAAACTGGATATTAATCCGATCGGTTTGGCAAGTTTCAACGCCGGTATATTTTTTTGGCATTTAGGCAATTTGTAGTTGGGTATACATGAATTTAAATGATGAACATGATGATAGCCGATATTGCCGGTAAACCATCTCAATATGCCCGGGAGTTTATAAAACGATCCCCCCAAAATGGAAGCCGTGACAAAATCCCATTGCGGATTTCTTTCCCAATATACACCTTCGAACTGGTGCTGAACATAGAAAAGCCATACTCCGGCCACATGAGCGAAAAACAATGACAGGAATTGTATTAATAGAAAGGCTTTCCAACCGATCAGAAATATCATCCCCGCGGTCAACAGGGCCAGGGCAAAATTGGTAGCATAGACGCTGATTCGTTCGGTCCGGGCGACATTTTTCCCGGCGATCCGGTTACTAAGCAGGGTAATAGCCAGCGGACCGAACAGGAACATGATAATCGGGTTCCGATACAGCCGATATTTAATCCGTTCTTTCCACGACGCCTGTTCATATTCGTTAAGGGTCATCAACCAAACATCCCCCTGGCCCCGCCTGTCAAGATTGCCGGAAGTGTTATGGTGTCGAGCGTGACTTGCTCGCCAGCGATGATAGGGAGTAAAGGTCAGAATTCCGGTCAATACGCCCCAGAAATCATTTGCTTTTTGGGACCTGAAAAAGGACCGGTGGCCGCAGTCGTGGAAAATAATGAATATTCTGATTAGAAAGCCGGATAACAGGATAATTATCGGAAGAGCTATCCAGAAAGAATAATCCAGAGCCAGGTATGCCCCGTAGAATAAAATGACGTATGGTCCTATCGAATTTATCATTTGCCAGATACTTTTCAAGCGTTCCGGTTTTTGATAAACCGCCATATCTCGATGAAGTTTCGATTGATCGATTGCCTGCATGCGCGCCAGTGCGGTATCTTCATTTATTGATTTCAAAAGTCATCCCTTTATAAAGCACTTAGTTTAAAAGTATACGTATCCGAATTGATTCTCGTCAGTCTAAGGAAAGCCGAGATATAAAAAAAGGGGACCGAATCGAATCCGGTCTCCTTGATAATCAATTCCCGGGTTAACTCGCCCGGGAATTCCCAATTTCCTGCTTAATAGGGCCTGCGGCTGCGGTTTTCGACACGAGGCTTTGCCTCGTTGACGTTCATCTCGCGTCCGTTAAGCTCATGGCCGTTCAACCCGCTGATAGCGGCGGAAGCCTCTTCCTTGACAGGCATATCGACAAACGCAAAACCTCTCGGTCTTCCGGTTTGCTTGTCCATGATAACGTTGACGGTTGAGATTTCACCATAGCTCTCAAAAGCCTGGCGCAGTTGATCTTCTGTCGTTTCGAACGACAAGTTGCCGATGTAGATGTTCATTCTACACTCCGTTTTGAATATTCCGGAGTGAACCTCTATTCATATAAATCGATTCCTTCGGAATTAAATACAATTTGCGCACCATTGCGCGATCAATTCGAGATTGTGCTTTAACGGAGAGTTGTAGATTAGGACAAGACTTCGGTAAAGATCGAACTCAAATTAATACCAACATACTAGTATACGTTATTCTTCGACACAATCCTACATTTAAATTAGCATGATTATGTTTATTATTTGTAATAATATCTGAAGGTTTTCCAAAGGCTGGCATATAGTTACCGAAACGGCAGGTGGTTTCTGATAACCTAATACAGACCTCGGGAAAATCCAAGCAACCACATTTATTGGGATTATTCAAATCGAAGAAAAGCATTTCTCTGCAAAATAGTGCCGATTTTTTGGCCCAAACGACAGGCGATTTTTATTGCGCCGGCTCCTGATCGTGAAGAAAGGTCGATTAGTCGGTTCGCTTCTTCTTGAAATCTTCGATCGCCTGCTGGATACGGCTCTTGAATCCATGAGGAGCTACCCGGCCGCAAAAGCCGGTTCCATCGCTATTCGGTTTACACATGCGGAAACACCAGGGAGACCTGTTTTTGGTCAATGGGCAGCCCAAATAAGTGTATTCTTTCAGACCCTTTCGAACGTTGACTCGATTGCGGAATTTGCGGGGAGTTTTTGGTGTCATTTTGTATCCTCGTTGTCAAATATAAAAGCGGATTATGTTCCCGTTTTTGCCTTACCACTGTTTTGTGTCCGGATGATTCCGGCTATCAGAGGCTGTAACCGGAAAAAAGGGGTAAAAGTTCGCTGTCTTATACGGATTTTTCGTCAAAAAAGCGCCGGGATTGCTATTTGGCGAGCCGTGGTGCAGGATAAAAGATAAGCAGAGGCAACCCCACCGCATCGGTGAGTTTCCGTTGGATACTTATAATTCCGGGTAAATTAAAAATAGCGGTGCAGGGACTTGAACCTTTATTACACTTTTCTCTACCGATAGAAGGAACCTGGCCGGAGTCCTTTGAAACGTCTAAAAAAACTGGTTAAGTTACTGAAAATTGGTCTCTTATATATACAAGCCTTGGGAATCTTCCGAGCAATGTAAAGATTAAGATGGGTCCCTATCCTTACCCCCCTACCCCTGTGTCAGAATAGACGCGTATCTTGTTTATTTTCTTGCTTTTATGGTGCGGCGCACAATGGTTTTCCTTATCAATCCCCTTATATATGGAACTTAAAAGCTTGCTATTTTTATTCAGTACATTTGGATCCCGCCACCGTTTCAATTTTTGCAATGAGCTGTCTGCTGATTTCGGTCGCCTTTTGGAATTAATATTAAATCACCATAGTATAAGCCAAATTCTGCCAAGGTTATTGACTACCTACTGCTCCAAGTTGTATATTTCCCGCGTTCGACTAAGGTTGTTTCAACAAATGGGAAGACATGGCAGCGAGAGATAACTCCGATGCTGAAGTAATTCGGGTTTTTCTGAAATGTCCCGGGAGCAGGTCCGCGTTTGATGCCTTTTTTCAATTATGCTTCCGGGTTACCTTAAACTACCTGAGATATAAGAAGCCGCAGTTCAAATCCTTCTCAGACCAGTATAGCGACTTCAATCACTTTTGCCGCGATACCGCAATCGATATACTTGGCTATCACTTCGAAAGCAAACCGGGTCGTCCGTTTTACCTGATAATCGATTATTTTCGGCATCGAACCAACGGCGACTATGATTCCATTGCCGATGAGGACCTGCTTGACCTCTTCAGAGTTCAGCTCTTGCGATTTATCCGCCAGAAGATAAGCCATTTCAGAGCCGAGGAAGACCCGCAGATAGAAAACCTGAAACGGCGCTTTAAGGATATCCTCCGCGAATCATATTATCATTCCTTGAAAATCGGAGATAGCCCTGAAAATATTTGTCTGGAAAGTGAACAAGACAATTTGCGACACGATAAGCTCCCTGTTTCATTTGAAGCATTGAAGGGAATCGCGGGAGAAGCCTTCTATAACTCCAAAACCCGCACCGAATGGTGTCGATTAATTTTCGAGCTTTTAAATAAGCGGACCGACTTGCAGAATTTTGTCAAGAAGTATGAAATCCTGACAGCCGTGATAGTTATAAATTCGAATTTCGTCAGCGAAGTTTTCGGGGATATCGCGGATGCACCTCATTTCAATATTGAAAGAGCCAAGCGGCTCGCCTACCGGGAGATTCCTGATATATTGGATTTAATAGAGCGCGAACATATCGAGCGATTCAAAAGGAAAGGGCGGCTTAGCGATCAGGAAGCGGGCTGGGCTCGACAGGCGGTGGAGCTTTATCTGAATGATATGGCAAACTGCGGCGGGACCGATTCAATCCCGACATATTTTTGTGAGACATTCCCATCCGATTATCATGAAAGGTATCTGAACGATTATAAATACATTTTTGATACCACTTTGGGGGCAGCCCGCCAGAAGCTGCTGGATTTTTTGAGGGATAATCTATGAATTTCGGTTTCGGGCTCTATATTATTGCAGAAAGGCAGGGGTGAAATGCATCCGTTGCGCTCGAAATTAAGAAGATATGTCGATGGCACCCTTGGTGATACCGAATTACGGGAAATCTCGGCACATATCGCGGAATGTGAATTTTGCCGAGAATTCTGCGATGACTACCGTGAGCTCATAAATTCATTGAATGCCGAGGCAGATACTTCTGAAATCGGTAAGTTGGGAGATCGGCTGTTTTCTCAGGCTTTTCCTCCGAAAATAATCGAGCTAAAGCCGGTTCTGGATGAACCCCTCAAACCCAAATATTCCCTTGCCGCCGATGCGGAGCCGGAAAAGCGCTGCGGAATCTACAGCCTGGCTACCCTCGGGTCCGAAAATCCCGAGGTCGTCCTGCGAGTCATGCGCAATGCCGATCATAATCGGGATTATCTGGAACTATTGGGTGCTGATTCCCAGTACGTATCGAATGTTCTGATTGAAATCCCGGAACTGGGGCGGGAGGTGTTGACCAATGCCGAAGGTCGTGCCGATCTCGAAACGCCACTCCCCGAACAGGTCGCCGGAATGAAATGGCGGATCAAGCTGCCCGAAGCGTCATTTTCTCTTTCTCCCTTGAAGTATGACCCTGAAAAGACTGAATATGCTCAGGAACAAATCCTTCAGACAGACAGGCACGACAAGGTCCAAATTCGTTTCGAAGGGAAAACTTCCGGCAAGAAGCTGAGCATCAGATTACTTGAGATCGAGGGACGCAAGGATTTCGGTCCGGTTCGAGTTGTCATCGCCCAGAAGCAGATTTCGCAATCTCATTTGGTGGATAAAACAAATCAAGAAATCCGCTTCGATATGTCCGACTCCTCGGAGGAAATTCATATCAGGCTGTTCAGCAATGGGTGAATCGATCCTTCAATTTGCCAGGGATTTCGAAAGGCTCAAAGTCGAATTCAACGACGCGAAGCCTCACTCCGCGAAATTGAGGTTACTCCTGAACTTCTGGCCGAAAATGTCGGTCCATCTCAATGATCCCAAATACAATAGTTATCTGCTTGAATATTTCCCCATGTACGCCAGGTGCTGTTCAGACAACGTATTGGATGATATCCCGATCAAAGATCATTTTCAGATTATTGACCTGCTTGAACAGGGAGAAGGCCGGGTAGCTCAGGCAGATACCGTTGCGAAAGTCCGCCACGCACTGATTAAAAAGTACTTCTATGTCGGCGACCTCGAAAGCGCCGTTAAGCAGCTGGAAGCTGCGACCGGGCATGATTTCTCAATCGATAAGGACTTAATTTTAAGCTCGTCATTCGATGAATATGATATTTTTAGTCAGGTATACGAAAAATCCCGCGACAGCCATCCTGAAATCCATGAAACTCTCAAGAAAATATATATCGAATGGGAGGGAGAGCGGGAATCGGTCAATTTCGAAGGGGCCAATTGTCTGCTGGTGGAAAAGGACGGTTCGGGCCAGGCAGGCTGCGGCAAGCTGCAAACCTTGACCGGGCAGGCCGAGTTACGTGCAAAGCATTATACTCTGGACGATCTCTCATTCAATGAAATGCAGAGGACACCGGATGACAGGTTCGTGGGGGTGATATATCGAGGATTCAATGCCGTCCGTAAGATATTCAATTCTCAGCGAATAAAAGAAAAAGGGGAGTACAAGTATCACGCTCATTTTTATCTGGAGGACACGGATGAAGAATATACTGGCGATTCCATTGGCCTCGCTGCGGCGCTTGTTACTTATATTCAATTGTTAAAACCGGACACCACCCGCTACGATAAGTACATATCGGCCGAAGCCGCCTTTACGGGAAGCATCGACAGCGAAGGTAATATTCTACCGGTGAACGAAGACACTCTTCCTGCAAAGCTCGATCGGGCGTTTTTCTCGCCGATAAAGTATCTAGCAATACCTTCTTTAAATATGAAATCGGCCGAGGCCGCGCTCGCTGAATTGAATCGAATTTATCCATACCGCAAGTTGTACTTAATACCGGCAGACACTCTGCATGACATTTTAAGTAATCATAATATTAACAGGGATGAAAAGCTCTGCCTCGGCCCGTATCTGGCGAGGAAGGCCAAGAAATATAAGCTGCGTAGTGCGGTTGGGTTTGCAATGATATTCTTCCTGATCGGCTGGTATATTCTGGCGGAACTCGCCCCAAAGACATTTGATCCCTGGTTCGACTGGCGGATTGATCATTTGGAATTTTATGGGGCAAAATTCAATGTTGTTAACAGGGATGGTTACATATTCTGGACTTCTCCCGAATTCCCGCAGCCATTTAAAGGCGAAAATTTCACAAGAGAATTAACCAGAAATTACTATTTTAATTATAATGTGGACACCGATGGGCAGGAAGAATTATTTTTTACACCACCAATTCTCGGAACTGAAGCAAAACTATACCTGTATGACGACGATGGGACAATCATATGGGAGAAATATGCATTTGCAATTTCCAGTTATCCAGGAGATTCAAATAACCAATTTTATATTACGCCATCATTATTGCCGTATAGGGATTACCAAGATAGGCAGTGCATATTGACTGTTTCAGGAGCGTCCTACCCTATGAGAAGTCAATTTCTGTGTTTCAATCAATCAGGCGATATAGTATCAGGACCGTATATAAATACCGGAGCCGCCGCCTTTTCCTATGGAAATGATTTTGATTACGATGGGAATAATATTCAAGACATATTGATATTTGGTATCAATAATAGAGCAAATTGTGCTTTCATTGCAGTAATTGACCCAAACAATTTATCCGGTGTAAGCCCCCCTTTTGGCGACGATTTATTCAAAACATCAGGAATGCCGAGGGGGAGCCAGCTGGTTTATGTTTTATTCCCAAAGACTCGTCTATCTTTAGGGGAAAATATACGCAATGTCGTCCTCGACGTAACGCCTATGAAGAAAAATGGGGGATTTGAGGTTCGTGTTTCTGAAGGTGCCGGAATTCTTGTTGAAGGAGAAGTAATTATCTCACCCGACAGATTACCCATTTTATACTATAGGCTGGATAGAAATTTTATACCGACATCCGTTGCCTTCGGCGACAGACAAAAAGAGCTCGAAAACCAATATTTATCTCGATTAAATATAGAGCAATATAATGACGAGCAAGCCCTTTATGACTCGCAAATAAATGAAATTATTGTCTACCATGGCGATTCCATTGTACATCATCCAACTTCAGGTGTTAATTATTATCATGATACGCAGTAGCCTTACTACTTTCCCGAAATAATTCTACAAAAGCCCAAAATAGTCACTACGTCCTAATTGATTCTACAACAATCAAATTCGGAGGTTTAAATGAATATTGTGAAGAATCGAATCTGGCTATTTATTTCATTCTTGGTTTTGTTACAAGCATATGATGTGGGATATGGACAAAATTTGATCAATAATCCTGATTTCGAAGAAGGATTAAGTAATTGGAACCCTTGGCACTTTCCAACTGGCTGGACGACTGATAACTCAAATCCAGCTTCGGGGAATTATTCTCTTATATTTTCATTTCCAAATGGTGCAGGATATTATGATGCAGCTATTAGATCGTATGAATCCTTAATGCCGATTGAATTAAATAGGCAGTACCTAATATCATTTTGGCTTAGGGAAAAAGATACACACGATACCTATGAGCAAGAAACAACTATACTTGATTTAGTGTTGCTAATCGATGGCGAAATATGCCAATGTCTTCCCGCTAGCTTCCCGACTACGCAATTCGAACAATGGACATACCATGAAGCCATCGTTGAATTTGATGACGAAGGCCATGTCCAAATCGAAATTCAAATACATGGCTATGCGACATCGGAAAATCCAGAATTTTCTATTGATAATATTTTTTTGGGCCAGTATATCAACAATAACATTTTCATACCGCCAATCCAAACCTGCCTTACCGAATCCGTCCTTGAATATGGCCTTGCAGTCCCGATTTATTATAACTCCCAAACTACAACTGCCGGGTTGCAATTGCCATTCTCTTGGGACAATCCTTTTATAACATTGGATTCGGTTTCGTTCATAAATACCGCGTTAGAGACCTGGACTGGCAATTATACGATTGATAACATTAACCGGACTCTGTGCCTTGGCTATGCGGATTTAAACGGTGATGTTATTCAAGCGGGAATGGATACGGTTCTGGCACGGCTTTATTTTTCCGTGTCCTGTACTCCCGGTCATACCGGCGACAGTGTATATATCAACTTCAGCACCACCAATCCCAATTGCGATGATTTGTTATTCGCCGATGACAGTCAACCTGCAGTTGGTTTTACTCCAACTGTCGCTTTCGAAGATATCCTGATAGAGGACTATGTCCCCGGCGATTTCAACAATGATTGCTTAATAAATATACTGGATATAGTAAATCTGATTAACTACAAGTTTAAGGGCGGTCCTGCGCCGATCCCTTATCGTTCCGGCGACGTCAACGGCGATTGCGAGATAAATATTCTCGATATCGTCTACCTTGTGAACTACAAATTCAAAGGCGGGCCGGCACCGGTTTGCGGATGTGCTGTTGAAGGTGAGGAGGGGATTTATAAGCAATTCGCGGGAAAAACCAGCGGTGAGTTGGTATCTCAAATCAATAGTGATATTACTACTCTGACAATAAGCACCTCGGTTCCCATCAGCGGCCTTGAAATGATTCTGAAATCTCTCGACGGTAAACCGATTGAGATCACCCGTCATCCGAATGGGATGGAGGTCTATTATAATCAGGTTGGCCAGACCATCACACTTGGCCTATTAGATCTCACCGGGAATATTTCAATCGGACCCGAAGACCACGAACTGCTGACGATCAAGGGCAATATTGAAGTGGTTGAAGTCCTCGGAGCCGATGAAGAAGCTCAGGCAGTTCACCTGAACATTGTCAACAGAAACGCAGACAATTCCAATCTCCCCACCGACTTCGCCCTCGAGCAGAACTATCCCAATCCCTTCAATCCTGTCACCGAGATTTCGTTCAGTCTCCCGGTTGCTTCGGATGTGAAGCTGGATGTATACAATATCATGGGGCAGAAAGTGGCCTCGCTTGCCGAAGGTCAATTCGAAGCCGGACGGCATTCGATCAAGTGGGATGCCTCAACCTCGGCCAGCGGAATCTATTTTTACCGCATCAAGGCCGGAGAATTTGTCGAATCACGTAAAATGCTTCTCTTGAAATAGGGGGGTATTGATTTCGGAAACTCACCCTGGGGGCGGGAGCACCGCTCCGGGTGGGGATCCGCTTCAATCGGCGCAATCGCCATAATTAAAACACGCGTGTTCCCGGCGGGATCAGTGCTCTTCCCGCCGGGTTTTTTGTGTCGTTGGAATTATTGAACGCTAGGAATCTTCGCCCAAAGAGAAATTAGTTTAAGGGCGGGCTCAACCCTTTTTCAGAGCCTTCAGCTCTTCCTTGGATAATCTATAAGGGAATTTCTTAGAGCTGTTTTTCATTAAAGACTCAGCCAATTTTTCGGCGGAACTCCGCACGGAACCGGACGCTTCATGATCGTATTTCCAGACCAAATCGCCGTTCAGGTTTTCATGGATATTGATTGTGGCATTGACTTTGTTAGTACTGCCCCAGACACCGAATAGCACCCCCAGGCCAACCGCCAGCTCGGCTAGCATCGGTAGCTCACGATAGATCGAACCGGCCTTCATAACCACCATCATAAATTCCATTTTTCAAATCTATCAGCCGATTCGAATAGGGCGACCTTATTATCGGGCAGGCCAGATAAAACAAACAGCCGGAAGCAGGTGATCGCCATTCGTATCGTACCCACCCCCGCCCCTGAAACGGACCGGTAACAACCGGCCAATCGGAGGGCATATCCTTTTGCCGCCGGATTTTTGCTCCCGTTACATTGGGATGACCATTATTATTTTAATAAGAAATCATATCATTGAAATTATAGCGACCATTACGCAGTAGGAAGGTGGTATTCCGATAACCGTTGATTTGAAATTGTGTGCATTCGGCAAGAATTATCTCACCGCTGAAACCGCCTAGACGATTAAGAATCAAATCAATCAGTCCCATGATACAGGCACAATTTGTCCCACCCTGGGCCAGCTTTTGACCGTTGGGATTGATGACCACGACGTCATCATTTCCAATAAAATTTCATATACCACCAAAACGCATTTGGATAACTTTCTGGATATTCTCGGCCGGAGTTCCGTTTATGGCAACAAGGACACTGATTGAAATCGACGCCCATAGGTTGCTCGGCTGTAATAAAATGGAGTCAAGCAGATATCCGCCGACGAGAAGGCGGAGGATGTCTTTCCCGCGTCTTTCAAGAAATTGCGCCTGTTTATTAGTTTTTAATCTTTTATATTCTGCCCTCGATTACTTCAAAAACCTATCTTGTGCGATGCTAAGTTTTTACCAACCTTAATTATTATAATTTGACCGGCGAATGTCCAATCGGACGGACGATTGGTTTTGGATCCATTTCCAGCGATGGATTGCGTAAGATTGCAGCCGTTTAGCAGTAATCAGCGAGAAAAGCATAGACAATTAAAAGACAAGGCCTTAGGCCGCTTTCCCCGGCATTCCAGTCAACTTTTGGGTTGACAACAAATGGAGGCCTTGTATATTTTGTAGGTTATTCGACGATTTATTAAGGGGAATTCTTAGTGCCTAAGATAAGCGTGCTCTTGATTGAAGACAATCGCCTACTTCGCGAAGGAATCACCAAAATGCTGAACATGGAGGCAGACATCAAGGTGATTACATCTTCAGGCAATGGCGACACCATTGAAAAGGCCAAGAAGCTGGCTCCGAATGTTGTCCTGCTGGACTTGGGTCTCAAGAATCAAAACAGTTTGAAAGTCGTTGAATCAATACTAGAACAATTTCCGGAAACCCACGTGGTCGTCATGGATTTGATCCCGGCACATGCGGAAATTGTCGAATTTATTAAAGCGGGAGTTGCCGGTTTTATCCTTAAGGACGCGAATCTTAAAGATTTTTTGCACACTATCAGATCGGTGGCGAAGGGGACTAAGGTTCTCCCTCCGCCGATGACCTGTTCACTTTTTTCCCAGATCGTGGAGCACGCGATTCAAAGCGGTAAAATAAAAGATTTGATGTCAGGTGTTAGAATGACCAAACGGGAGAATGATGTAATCGGCCATATAGCCGCCGGAAAGAGCAATAAAGAGATTGCCAGCAGCCTCAACATAGCCGTCCATACTGTTAAAAGTCATGTGCACAACATTTTAGAAAAGCTGGCTCTCCAAACTCGCCTGGAGTTGGCGACTTTTGCCCATACTCAAGGAGTGAAGCAAGAGATTCCCCCGCGAACTCCCGGAGAGAGCGATTAGCAAACCTATCAAAAGAACTAACTCCTTTTTCATCCTTTCGAGCGATTGATTCCTTGAAATATCGGCCGTATACTTAATCAAGGCAGACATATGCCCTGTTTTTCATGCGCAAATCATCAGCCCTGAAAAGACGATCGGCCAATTGATGAAGGAAAAGAGTCGTTATGGCAAAGATAACAGTCTTGTTGATCGAAGACAACCGGCTTCTGCGCGAAGGGACAACCGCGATGCTCAACCAGCAGGAAGACATCAGCGCGGTTTCGTCGGCCGGCAATAGAGGCGCCCTTGAAAAGGCCAAAAAACTGGTGCCGGATGTGGTCCTGCTCGATAAGGGTCTAAGGAGTCTTAGCAGTCTGAAAGTGCTGGAATCGATAAAGAAATTATGCTCTCGAACAGAGGTAGTTGTCATGGATCTGATCCCGGCCCGCATAGAGATAGTTGAATTCGTCAAAGCCGGCGTCTCCGGTTTTATTTCCAGAGATGCGACTCTAAGCGATCTTCTGCACGCTATCAGATCGGTCGTCAAGGGAGTCAAGGTTTTACCTCCGACCACGGCCAATTCGCTTTTTTCTCATATCGTGGAGCGCGCCATTCGCGAAGGAACGGCAGATCGAGTGATTGCCGCCGTCAAATTATCCAGGCGGGAGCGGGATGTGGTTTCCCTTCTTGCAGAGGGAAAAAGCATTACTGAAATCTCACTTAAACTCAAAGTAGCCGTCTTTACCGTCAAAAGCCATATTCACAACATATTGGATAAACTTGCCCTTCACACCCGACTGGAATTGGCCAGTTTTGCGCTCACCCACGGAATGGTCAAACACTGAAGCGGCCAAAACTTCAGGGCGCAACAACAACATCTCAGTCCAAAGAGCTAACTCTCTTTTCAATCCTTCGACGAATTGATTTAAGCATCCATATAGACGAAATTGTTAGAGAGCGGAAAACTCGCCCCTGGTGGTGCAAGGAGCCGCCAGGAAGGACGCTCATGATCACGGGGAGCCTGGACCAAAGGGATTCTCATCAACGATTCGAATCCCCCTCGCGCCCTAAACCAGAAAGAAGCCGGATTGGAACAGAATTTCGGCATATCAGTAGAGGCGAATATGACGAGTGAAAACGCGAAAAGGTCGAACTTCAAGGGCAAAGTCCTGCCGGGTCTCGAATACCTTTTGCAGCTCTCCTTATGTCTGACCAATAATGGACGCGATGCCATCGGACTTATCCGGGAGGCGATGGCAGAGGCTTATTGGTACTGGGATGAGTCGATATCGGATGCCGCCTGTAAAATGTGGCTACATACGATCATGACCAGACGGTATTTTGACGGTTTCATGCAGCGTGCCCGTCCTCATGTTCCGAACTCTGGCAATAATGTCGATGAAAATCCCGGCGAGAATGCCCGGCCCTGTCCGACTACAACTATAAATAACCGGGAGGATTTCTTTCTAACC
>Ga0209285_10000348_pt1 | contig 16285 bp, 14 predicted proteins | sample PPLLak3March2015_2_FD_187249 | JGI IMG/M metagenome (GOLD analysis project Ga0209285, IMG submission 187249) | Freshwater sediment microbial communities from Prairie Pothole Lake near Jamestown, North Dakota, USA - PPLs Lake P8 Core (3) Depth... | ecosystem: Environmental > Aquatic > Freshwater... | reverse complement strand
GCTTATATCATTGACATAAACAAACTTTTTCATTTGAGAGTTTTTACATACCCCAAACATGAAACGCGTGTCTACAAACGTGTCATCATTTTTTTTATTCCATTGTCAGCGTACATATTTTTTTTTGAAAATTTTTCATGATGAATCATTGTCAGTTACAATAAATTTTAATACATGTTTTTTAATATGGGTTACGTAGTGAGTCTTTTATAATGAAAGGGATAACCACATGGATTTGACGGGCCTTCAAACTGAAGATGAGCCCCCACCTCTCAATGGTGTTGGAGATACTCTTTTTTCTCGAGCCAGGAATCTTGAGCGTGTGATTGGTTTTGGAAACATCTTCCTAAAATTCGAGGGTGGGAACCCGACTGGTACGCAAAAAGATCGAATCTCTCAATATCATGTAAAGAAAGCAATACACGAAGGCTACGATACCCTCACGGTGGGAACTTGCGGTAACTATGGTGTGTCGCTTGCGTATTTTGCAAAACTCGCAGGATTGAAAGCAAAGATTCTCATTCCTGAGCAGTACTATGTCGCACCAAAAAGAAAAGAAGAACTGCAAAGCATGAACGCAGAGATTCTTACGATTGATGGTAAATACGAAGATGCAGTCGAAGAAAGTAGGAGGCTTTCACGTATGGAACATGTATATGATGCGAACCCTGGAAATGGGAACGAGGGGTGGCGCGGGTACATGTCCATCGCCTACGAGATTTATCGCCAGCTTGGTCGCACACCGACCGCGGTCGCAGCACCCGTCGGTAATGGAACAACACTCGTTGGGATTTATCACGGGTTCAAGAATCTGCTGGACCACAATATCATTGATCGCATGCCGTACCTGGTTGGTGCATCAACACCTGGGGGAAATCCTATCATTAAAAGCTTCAAAACCGGTGCTTCGAAAACTCAGGATCTCCAGCCAACCGAAATCAAAGAAAGCAGCATCAATGAACCGCTCATCGCATACCATTCCTACGACGGCGATGACGCACTGCAAGCGATTTATGAGACCAACGGCTGGGCTGATTATGCATCTGATTCCTGCATGCTAAAATTCCATACCATGCTGCGAGACTTGGAAGGACTCAACGTGCTTCCCGCATCAGCAAGTCCAATTGAAGCGCTGATCAAATTCAAAGAACACCGAGTCCTGAACAGCGATTATGTCATTGTTCTCACGGGGAGAAAATTTAGGTAACGATTCTACCATGGATTGATTTCTTTATGGCTAAGATGCACGCTTTGGTCTATGCAGACCGACTCTACAGTTGTGCTGATGGGAAGACCGCTCATGGGCTTGTACGGTTTAGTAAAAAATTCGATATCGTTTCCGTAGTTGACTCTACGTTACCAATTGGTGATGCCGCAGAATTTTTAGATGGACGAAAAAAAGGAATACCATTATTGAACAACCTTGATGATGCATTATCATCGACACATCCAGATACCTTCATCATCGGTGCAGTATCAGAAGGTGGCGTACTCCCAGAAGGATACGATACAGCAGTGAACTGGGCGTTATCAAATGGACTCAATGTGGTTTCCGGCCTTCATCAATTTCTCTCAGACGATCCAAGATTCATAAAGCAGGCAGAACAACATCATTGCACCATCATAGACGTTCGGAAGATTTTCCGTGACCACAAACGTTTCTACACCGGTGAGATTACAAAAGTGCCATCGATGCGCATCGCCCTCATCGGCACCGATTCCGCAATCGGAAAACGAACCCTTGCAGTCCTGCTTGTTGAAGAACTACAGAAACGCGGAAGAACAGCAGATATGATCTTCACTGGGCAGACCGGCTGGTTGCAAGGCTGGCCCCATGGGGTAGTCTTGGACGCGATGATCAACGATTTCGTCTCAGGCGGAATCGAAGGGGCTATCCTTGATTCATGGAACGATCTTTACCCAGAGTTCATGATTATCGAAGGACAAGGAAGCCTAGTGCATCCCTTCTTCCCTGGAGGTTTTGAGATTTTAGCAGCAGGTCAGGTGCATGGGTTCATCTTGGTTGACGCACCAAAACGACCGCACCTTGATGGATTCCCCGGCTACCCGATGCCAGACCCGACACGCGTCGTAAAAATTGCTGAGATGCTCACCGAAAAAAAACTCATCGGTGTCGGAATCAATCATGAGAAGATGAACACATCCGATATTACCCATGCAAAAACCATGTATCAGAAGATGTTCAACGTCCCCGTGTCAGAACCACTTTCGCAAGGAGTGAACGTTCTCGTCGATGCGTTGGAGGCGATGTCTCATGACAAAAAATAGTCTTGTGTGTCTGTCATCGATTTCACTTTCAGATCCGGTTATCAAAAAAAATACAACACAAGCAGAGGTCATCCTCAATAAATATGACGGAACAGAAAATCGTTTTAAAATCGTAAATAAATATGAGCACGAACTACAGGAATTTCATTTGCCGTTACTGCGACTTGCATTCTGCATGCCGTTACTCAATTACGGCCTCTTCTCAAAAAAAATTCAGTTGAAGTTCCCGATCAGCAAAGCAGATTTTTCATTACTCAACGATCTTAATGTCGTCTTTTGTCGCGATATCTTCGTTAACAAAATAGCCGAGGGAACCAACCCATACATTCTCCCAGAATTTTTTCCAGACCCTGAAAAAAATACGCCAAATGATGGAGATCCTCAGGCGGTCATTCAACCAAAACAAATCATCGATGACGCACCTATCACTAAGAATATGGACGCGAGGAAATCAGGAGTCCTTTCAAGCGGAGGAAAAGACAGTCTACTGACCTATGGATTACTCAAGGAACTTGGTTCAACCGTATATCCGTTATATATGAACGAAAGTGGTGGTCATTGGAGGACTGCATTGACTGCGTATCAATATCATAAAAAAACCGATCCACATACACAGCGGGTGTGGACGAACGTCGATAGGTTCTATAGTTACATGCTTGACAATCTGCGTTTCATACGACCGGATCATCGGAAGATATGGCATGACACTTACCCAATACGATTATGTATCTTCCCTTTCTATATATTCAGCCTTATGCCGATTTTTGTTGAGGAAAAAATAGGGAATCTCTTGTTAGGCAGCGAGTTTGACGATCTCCGCTATGAGATTCAATACAAGGGAATCAAGCATTATTTTGGTGTCTACGATCAACATCAGGACTATGATGTCCGGATGAATCAATGGTATGAGAAACGAATCCCCACTCTGTATCAGTGGTCTGCGCTGCGAAACATCTCCGGTCTTGTCGACCAGAACATCCTAGTTCGTCGCTATCCAGCACTCGCGAAACTGCAGCGGTCCTGTCATTCCTGTCATCTCAGAAACGGTATGGTGTACCCCTGTGGCACCTGTTCGAAATGCCTCGGGATTTTGCTATATCTTATGGCAAATAATCTCAATCCAACTTTCATGAAATATCGACGTAAAGACATCGAGGAGTTTTACACAAACGTTGGAGCTTCACACCTGAAACTTGATAAAGATGAAAAAGACCAGTCGTTTTTCTTACTCAAACAAAAAGACTCAGTCCCCAAGATACAATGCGTAGACCATGTTCAAAAAATCCATACCCATCCATCGACATGTGAACCTCGTCTTTATCCTAAGCAATTCCGGAATGGCTTACTCAAGATTCTAGAAGAATACACCACCGGGTATTGTACCTTAAAGAATGAGAAATGGGTGCCGACGAACAAATGGCAAGAGCAGACCGCTACTGTAAAACCTTGATCATTCGGTAGGCGTCACGAGAACCTTCATGCTCAAAGTGATAATATTTCTTTAGCAACATTGTGTGTTGAAACCCTGCATGTTCATAGAGCATTATTGCAGCTGTATTGGTAATTGCCACCTCTAGTCTAATCCTGTGGATCCCTTTTTTCCTTAAGTGTTCTTCCGCAGCAGAAAGCAACTGCAGACCAATACCTTGCTTCCGAAATGCCGGGTCAACGTTGATGGTTTCGATGCCGGCAACCATAGTACCTCTTCGATAAAGGATAATAAGAAATCCTCTAACAGATGCATCCATTGTCCAAACAAAGACGGTGCTGTTTGCTTTCGTGAGTAGATAACGGAGTTGCCGTCTTGAATAGGCTTGTTCTTTGGGGAAACAGATGCTTTCAAGTTCAATGATTCGTTCGAAATCATCAAATGTTGCGACTCTAATGTGACCAGTAGATGACATGATAGGAGAGTACGCGGATCAGTTCAAATAGTTTTTTTCCCTTGAGACACGCTGCAGAGATTTTTTATATAGAAAATCATGTATCGTTCATATCGGTCTAGGGGGCAGAATTATGGCAAAGGCGAAGAAAAAGGCGGAAATGAAAATTTCTGGTATGACCTGTTCAATGTGCTCATCGACAATAGAGAAATCTCTTGCGAGCCTCCCCGGAGTGTTCAAGGCACAAGTTAATCTTGGCAATGAGCTAGCCTCCGTGGAATACGATCCAACACAAGTCAAGCTTCATGATTTGGAAAAAGCAGTCACAGATGTCGGGTATGGTACTGTTAATGAAAAAGTGATTCTACGTATCGGTGGGATGACCTGTGCAATGTGTGAAAAAACCGTCACCGAAGCGTTATCGCACCTTGATGGTGTAGTGAGTGTATCGGTGAATATTGCCACTGAAAAAGCAACGGTGACATATAATCCGCGGATGGTCAGTCTTGCTGATATGAAAAAAGCGGTGGAGAATGCAGGGTATCAATATCTTGGTGTAGACAGCGAGGATACTCTCGCAAACCAGATTCGAGAAAAGGACCTTCGAGCAAAACGACTCAGGATTTATGTCGGGTTCCTCGTCGGTATTCCCCTGATGATATTGATGTATGTTCATCCGTATCTTTCGATGGAACTAGTCTCGTATGTGTCTCTTATTCTTTCGACGCCAGCGTTCATCTATATCAGTTCTCCGATTTTTCGGGCTGGGTTCTACGCGCTTCGGAACAAATCATTAACAATGGATGTGATGTATTCCATGGGGATCGGTGTCGCGTTTGGTGCAAGCGTGCTGGGGACGTTTGAGGTGGTGCTGACGCGTGAGTTTATGTTTTATGAAACCGCTGTGCTGCTTGCTGCGTTTCTAATGTTAGGACGATATCTGGAAGCGAAAGCGAAAGGCAGAACATCTGATGCGATAAAGAAGTTAGCGGGGCTGCAGGTGAAAAACGCAATCGTTATTCGAGACAGACAGGAAATCGAGGTTTCCATTGAGGACGTGATCGTTGATGATGTGACGATCGTGAAACCTGGGGGGAAGATTCCGGTTGATGGTGTCGTCATCCGGGGGGAAAGCTATGTTGATGAGTCAATGGTGACCGGGGAATCGTTCCCTGTGGTGAAGAATCAGGGAAGCAACGTGATTGGAGGGACGTTGAATACAAATAGCGTGCTGCAGATAAAAGCGACAAAGATCGGCAAAGACACCTTACTTGCACAGATCATCCGACTGGTGGAGGACGCTCAAGGATCTCGTCCCCCGGTGCAACGTATCGCTGATACCGCGGTGAGTTATTTTATCCCCGTGGTATTGACCATTGCTCTTGTGTCGTTTCTCGTCTGGTATTTTATAATGGGAAGTACGCTACTTTTTAGCCTGACTGTTTTAATCTCCATATTAGTGATCGCATGTCCCTGTGCACTCGGTCTTGCGACACCAACCGCAGTAACGGTGGGTATCGGTCGAGGTGCTGAACTGGGGATTCTCATCAAAAATGGAGAAGCCTTAGAAGTCTCAGAGAAGATATCGACCATCATTTTTGATAAGACAGGGACGTTGACAAAGGGAAAACCAGAGGTGATCGATATCGTTGGTATCGATATGGATGAAACCACGCTGTTGGAAAACGCAGCAAGTGTTGAGAAAAACTCTTTACATCCGCTAGCAGAGGCAATTGTTAATAAAGCAAAAGAACGAGGCATCAACTTGAAAGATACCACTGGGTTTGACACGTTTGCTGGCAAAGGAGTACAAGCGACCGTCAACGGATCTGTTGTTTTGATTGGGAATCGGCTACTTTGCAAAGAACGAGATATCATGACACCTTCAAAAATTGAGGAAAAACTGCGCGAGTTAGAGCTAGAAGGTAAGTCAGTGATGTTTGTTGCGGTTGGTTCTCAACTTGTCGGTCTTATTGCGATAGCTGATGTGCTGAAGGAGACCACCCCATTAGCAATGAAACAATTCAAAGACATGGGATTGCAGTTGGTGATGATCACCGGTGATAACGCGCGGACCGCACAAACAATCGCCAAACAGATCAATATTGATACAGTACGTGCCGAGGTACTACCGCAGGACAAAGCAAAGGAGGTAAAACAACTTCAAGCAACTGGTGAGGTGGTTGCCTTCGTCGGCGACGGGATTAATGACGCACCTGCGCTTGCCCAGGCGGATGTCGGAATCGCGATTGGAAGTGGAACCGATATCGCGATTGAGAGCGGAGAGATCGTACTGGTCAAAAGTGATCTTTTGGATTGTGTGGCAGCAGTGCAGTTAAGTCGGAAGGTGATGGCACGCATTAAACAAAATCTGTTCTGGGCGTTTGCCTACAACACAGCTCTTATCCCGGTTGCTGCCGGGGTGTTGTTTCCCGTCTTCGGGATTATGTTTCGACCGGAGTTCGCTGGGTTTGCGATGGCGATGAGCTCTGTTACAGTCGTTTCACTTTCGCTACTCTTGAGAGGATATGTACCGCCAGCAAAGGACGTGAAAAGCCATGGCAATTGATCCGATTTGTAAGATGACAGTTGACGAAAAAACCGCGATGTTCACCAGCAGCTATAAGGGAAAAACATATTATTTCTGTGCACATGGTTGCAAACGAACATTTGATAAGAACCCTGAACAGTTCATCTCTATAGATTAGCAATTTTTCTAAAAAATTTTTAATCAAATTCAATCGACTCGAGCTTTGATAAATTCTTTTTCTATGAACGCTCTTTAGAAACAATCAACCGTTTTCTCTTCAGGGCACGTTGTATCTCAGCATCCATGTCTTTTGTATCGATGCTGACCCAATGAACTCCATCATGTTCAAAGAGCTCCTGCACCGGGAACCGTCCGTCCCAGGGCTCCCAGGCTTTCTGCAGGGTCATCCCGCTGACCGTCCGTAAGTTTGTCGCGCCAACCTGCCCCATCGCGTCAGCAAATGCAAGCAACCGGTTCTGTGGAATCGCAATACCCACGGTTTGTAAGAACGAACTCAGTGATCGGACTTTCTGTGGAATATCCATGATATCGGTGACCGGTTTAATACGGATCACTCTGAACAGTGGCGACGGTTCACAGTTCGGGTTGCTCTCATCATAGATGACCAGCCACTGGTTTTCCTTGGAAGAAAATATCTTCACTGGTTCCCCCATGGTCTCCTTCGTGAAATATTGATAATATCCATCTAGCACTTGCATCTTCCCGGAGTTCGTCCCCTTCGGCAGCGCACGGGTTGTCTTCTCCATTTCCTTTGCAAGCAACCCCGCGAACTTTTTCGGTGACACTTCACCGTCGGTCTCAACGTATATCTCTTGAGGGGAGAAGCACCCCTGCTGATCCCACGCGCAGACATCAAGGGATACCAACTCCGCGATTTCAGAAGCCTGTCTTGTGAGAAACTCACGGGCGATTACAATAAAACTGAACTTATGCCAATGTCCTGCAAGAGGAACATGATGTTTCTCAGCAAGCGGCGTCAGATTTCTTCTGGCCTGTTCTCCACCGGTCGCGCGGACAAGATCCGATTGAGAAAACAGGTACTCCTGGACCAATATATCCTGGCTGCTGAAGGGAAGCACCGCGATGCTATACGCAAGTGATGGATCCACCTGCTCAATCGATTTTGCGTACAGTGCCCCAAACACCGGCTCTTCTGTAGGGACCTTTACCCAGGTCGCCGCATCAACTAGCTTGTCCATGACCATCTCAAATGCAGCAAGACCAAGGATGTTGCCTGCACAGATATGACCTATCAGCTCTGGTTCGTAATTCGAATGCGTAACATGTGGTTTGCCATATGCTTTGACAAGACCATCTCCGCAGGCTGAAAATTCCCGGAAATTATTTACTTGAAGTTTCCCTGCGAGCGGCAGATTCTCTTTTTTGATGATGTCGAAAAAATAATCAAAACCCCACGATTCGATCATCTCAACTGAAAACCCAGTCACTGTCGGCAAGACCTCCCGTGCGATTTTCCTCCCCTGATACATGGGGTCTCTCCATAGCGCATTCACCTTGTCGATTACATCAAGAACCGCGGGGATATCATGCGTACGCAGATACTCCTGACGTGCGGTTTTTACCCGGTCAATGATTTTGGTTAACGCATCTATGGTAAACACTGGTTTGCGCAGAGAAATTCCTTTGCCGATCTCCTCGGAGGTATACCTTAACTCCTGGTCGAATCGTATCGCAGGATCCCAGAAAAAACAGTCAATAGCCTGTCCCATATTCAACCCTTTAGAACACAACCGGTATGGTACTTGCGATATTCACCAGTTCTTGAGCTGCCTTGGCTTGGTCCAGAATCACCCGGGAATCACCATCAACGGTAAACATCCCACGGATTAAGCCTCGGATGGGGTCGAGTTCCTTTCTGATAACCTTCTTCCAGTTTGAATACGGTCCTTTGAACACAAACTTCGCTTGTTTTTCTCCTTTCACAAGATATGCGTCCCTGCATTTTCCATGCCAGAGGTCGATGTAGAACACTGTTTCTTTTTTGAGTTCTTCATCAGGAGTGATCACAAAGAGGAAATCCCCTTCCCAGTCCTTGGCAACTTCCTGATAGGTTTTGTTTTTATTGAGTTCTTCTTTGAAGGCTTTAATCCATTCATCCGATGGGAAACGTAGCATGTTCTTCACCATCCTGTTTCATCAACTCTGCCATGACTGCTGCACATCCTCGTCCCTCGAACCCTGGCATTCGTGTCACTTCGACATCCAAGACTGGGCCTTCCCGCTGGCATTTCGGGCAACGCTCGAGAATCTTCACTCGGTCCCCGGTGATAATAAAACCCGGGTAGCTGTCGGGTAACGGATCAAGGAATGCAAACCGTCCGACTTGTTCAAAATCAAGTTGGTTGAGGTCTTCATCAAGGACCAACGGGACCACTACAGGTGGGATATGTTTATAATGACCTTCACAGCTGAGAAACACAGAGCTGCACTCGGACATCGCATAGACATCGTGATAGCGCTCTTGAGGAATTCCTAGGAGTTCTGTTATTTTCTCCCGGAATGAATCCTCGGGGAGACGTTTGTTCTCCTCTGCTTTCCATCCGCCACCTGTGAGAATCTGGCTCTCGGGTAAATGAACAGATTTTCCTTCTTTTTTCATCCGTTCTAATATTCGATCAAGCCAGAACGGTGGACCTGCAAGGTTCACTCGCTTTCCTGTTTTTTCAATCTGTTCTAACAAATGAATGATCTTGATATCTGAGTTCCGCTGCACCAGTGGGCTGATTGTTGAGAGTGCTTTTGCTTTTAATTTCTCTGAAATTCCGATTGTTTCGTCCCGCTGCATGCGTAGAAATTGCGTGGTGATTTTCATGTCTAATGCAACATGGATATTTGATGGGTTGTACAAATCATAGGCGATACCAAAGAGACTCGCGATCGTTAGGTTCGTCTGTCGCGGGTCAGGGATGAGGAGGATAACTTGGTCTGTGGGATTGTAATCCATCAGTTCGATGACGGATTTCATCGCACTGTATTTCACCCGGTTCCATGAGCGAGTGTCACGAGGGATGAAGCTGAAGCGACCACTTGTTCCACTTGTAAACATGATGCTAGTGCCTTTTTTGTTAAACTCCTCGATGATCTCATCATGGGATGGGTTATCTGTCTTAAATATCGGCTTGGGAAGCGAACCTGAAAAAATGGTTTTGAGCCAGTTCAAAAACCCTTTTCCATCAGGGTAATCCTTGAAAAATGCATCGGGGAGTAAAGGTATTTTCTGCACATCTTTTTTTGAAGCAATCGCCTCCGGGGTCACCCCATTGACTTCGCAGACGCGGTGGTATAGGAAATTGTTCTTGTAATGATGCGTGAAGGTATGCCGAAGTGCAGGAAACATGTAATCCTGGGCTTTTTTGTAATCTTGGAAGAATGTTTTTGGGGTATGTAAGGCGGTGTCGACCGGTGTCCACTGATTTGTGGGTGGTATGAATTTATGTAAGCATTCTGTCAAATCCCTTGGACCTGATACATCTATCATTTTTACTCCACTCTCTGCCTTAGAATTCGGTTTGAAGCTTATTAACACAGCCATTGTACGTATCGATTGGTTTTGTAATTGTCAATGCCTTCATTTTATTCCCTGTCATTTTCACCCGGTTCTTCAGCAATGCCATTGCTGAACTCATTTGTCCACTGCTTATCTGAACAAACGTCGTATAATCCCCGGTGACGATAAAGTCAGATTCTTTCTGCTTTATGGATTCATCTGACCCAGTGATCAATTCCTCCAGATTGCCTTCAACGAATTTTATATAGTAATATATGGTTGTGTTGTCCGGGGGAACGTTTTGAACGACGTTCAGTAATGATGCGTTCATGTTCTTCAAATCTTTTGCCTTATCTAGTTCTGTTAATACTTTTTTCTTGGCTTGTTCAGCCCATTCTTGTGAAAGAAATTTTACCACGTGTCTTCACCTCCGAAGAGAGTTTCTATTAATTCCTCGAAATGCCCAAGTTCCTCCTCTGATAACCCTGGGAGGAACGGATAGAGGATATGTTCTTTCCGATGGAGCCCTTTGCTACAGATGAATTCAAGGGGGGTGACTCCTTTGATGGCGAATTGTCTCCTCCAAGACTCCACGATTGCTTTGTTGAGGCGATGGCGAGCATCAGGATCGGTATGGTCATAATAATAATCGTACTCTAAATGGCAGAGCTTTCCCCGTTCTAGATAGCTGAGGAACCCAAACGCACCGTCGATACCGTACTGCTGCGCTGGTTTTTCTAACGCATCTACCACCTTGAGGATGGTTTTCTTATCCCCTGGCATGTACCCTCCACGGTACATCCACATGTGTTTCCGTTCCATCCGGCAGGGTAGAATGCGGAAGGAATGAAGCCAGATCGGGTCGGTTAATTCAGGTTTCGAATACAGTTGTTCATAAAAATCACGGAGGTCTTCGTCAAAGACCTTTACAAGCTCCTTTGGAGAGTTCGCAAGACCTTTTTCGAAATGTTTACGCATTGGACCACCAAAGACTGCTTTGAGCGGGTTTTCCTCCTCAGCGATCATTTTGAGCAGACTACTGTCTTTCATAGAGGCTAGTTTTGATGAGCCAAGAATCAGGCTTTTAAGCATCTCACGACCAAAAGAAACAGGGGCGAGATCCTCTATGAATTTCTTGCTGTGTGCATCACAGATGACATCAACTACGTAGTTGAGTTTGAGGTATTTTTCTGCAATATAATTGAAATCCTCCGCGATCTCATGAGTAGGAGAGATAAACTCTGTGAGGTATTTACGTGAGAGTACCGCGAGGGAAACACCAATATTTCTTTGTGCGAGCTCATGAGCCAAATCGAGCGCGTCAGGGAGATTATCGAAGGGGACGAAAATTGCTTCTTCATCAGGCAGTATCTGATGGAGTTTCAGCGTCAGTTTTGTGACAATCACCGATGGGATCAGGGAGAGGCTCAAGAGGCCTTGTTCGGCTGCATAGGGGTTTGGTATTTCTTTATCGCTGAGATGCTGGATTGTACCGGTGGAGTCGATGAATTCAGCGTCAATGAAATTATCAGTCCCCCACCCATAAGTGTTACTCCAGGTGGTCACGATACCAAGATTCTGAGCGTTCGCAATCACACAGGATTCCGCCTCTGCGACATTGGCTCGTAACTTATGAGCATGTGCTGCTTTTTGCAGCTCAAAGGATGTCACACCTGGTCCAATGGTTGCAGTGATGGAATCAGGGTCTACCTCAAGGTCTTTCATCCTCCACAGGTCAATGATTATTCCTTGTTCTATCGTCGCTGGTTCGGCAAGAAGGGTTTGCAAGGCTACTCCAAAGAACGTCCCATTCCCTCGAGGAAGGTATGGGATTTTATGTGTATTTGCGAGGTTGACGATTGCGACGATATCTTCGGTAGTTTTCGGCATCACAATGTAGTATTTTCCTTGGGATTTTTGTTTGATAATCGATCGTTGATAGGAAGCGATAATAATAGGATCATTGGTCGCCCAGCTGTCACCAACAATTGCACGTAACCCCTTAACGATGTCGTCCTCAGGCGTTGGCCTCAATGCTGTTGGTGGTAATGATTTGAGATAGTCTTGCAATGCTTTTTGAGCTTGTGTCGGTCGACGTTGTGTCACAAAGTAACATTGCCGATCGCATATTCCGCACAGGTTACATGAATTAACAATATCGCGAAGAGCCTCCGTTGGTTCGACTTCGTGTTCTGCTAACGCTCGTGCAAGTTCCATTCGACCTTCAGGCCAATAAGCGACAAACCCATGTTTTTTTCCAGCAGCACAGACGTTTGTCCCAAGAAAATCAATCTTACATAACCCGCAATGTGGCTCTTTTTTTGTCATTTCTAAGACATCAGACAACTTCATATTTATCCCCTATGGTCCTTTCGGATTGTAAGCTTGAAGTCCTTCTCCCTCTTAAATGTTTTCAATAGATTTTTATGAAAAACAATTGACTTCTTCTAATAATTCTTTCATAGTATACTATCATTAAAGACAGTAATCTTTTTTGCATAGAAAATTTATTCAATCTCTTATAACATCGCCTCTGAATAGATATTTCAGAAAAAAAGATGAGAACTATGAGACAAATACTATCAACTATTCTAATTATGATTATGGCCGGAACCTTCATATCCGGTTGTCTACAGACACAACAGCTGCAGGAAGAACAACCACCTGTGAAGACCTTGGAAGATATAGCTACTGATGTTGTCACTCTGCTTATGGAAAATAATTTTTCCGGTGTGTATGGTTTTTTTAACACGTCGATTACTTCGCAGCTTACTGTAGATAATTTTGTGAATATCTGGACGCAGCAAATTGTGGCTTCAAATGGGAACATCACAAGAATTGTGCGGACGCGTTTAACGAATGAATCAGGTTATTCGGTGGTCTATGTCACCTGTAATTTTTCCAAGGTTTCTGTTCTTGATGTGAAAATTTCGTTTAATATTCAGGAGAAAATTATTTCTCTTCTGGTTGTTCCGACGCTGGAGGCATTTGAATATTTGCCACCTTCGTATGTCAATCAGGATACATTTTCAGAGCAAAATGTGAGTTTCACTTCAGAGGAACATTGGAAATTGCCTGCGACGTTGACGGTTCCATATGGGGCGGGTCCGTTTCCTGCGGTTCTTCTGGTTCATGGCTCAGGGCCAAATGACCGTGATGAAACATATGGTCCAAATAAACCATTTAAGGATCTGGCTTGGGGTCTTGCCTCAAAGGGTATCGTGGTGTTACGTTATGAGAAGCGGACCTTGCAATATCCCGATGAGATCGCAGGACTTGAAAATTTTACGGTGCAGGATGAAACCATTGCAGATGCAGTAGCAGGGGTGAATTTCTTAGTTGCCTCGTCTCTTGTGGATCCTTTCAAGATTTTCGTTCTGGGTCATAGTTTAGGAGGAATGTTGGCCCCACGTATCGCTCTCCAGAATGACCACATTACTGGTTTGGTCATCATGGCAGGGCCAACCCGCCATCTTGAGGATCTCATATTAGAACAATCGCGCTACCTAGCGAACTTAAGTGGTTTAAATCAATCTGTGGAGATTGCCGAGTTTGAACGACTCGTGATGCAAGTAAAGAATTTAGACATGAATCAAAGCGAAGACGTCCTTGGTGCACCAAAATCGTATTGGGCGGATCTGGCGACGTATAATCCTGTGGCAACAGCGCAACTCTTGGATGTTCCCCTGTTCATTCTTCAGGGGGAACGAGATTATCAGGTGACACTGACGGATTTTGCTCAATGGAATGAAACCTTTTACGAAAGTCCATCAGTGACATTACAGACCTATCCGTCGTTGAATCATTTCTTCATAGCGGGGACCGGAGTACCGACCAATGCGGAATATCTGATCGAAGGGCATGTCGCTGAAGAAGTCATCTCAGATATCGCATCCTGGATAACCACGCACTAAACGGTTCTTGTGTCTCTGCAGCTCTTCGTTATCTGTTTCGAAGCATCTACACCCATTGGCCTTCTGCTTTCAGAGCGAACCCCGACACAAAAAGAAATGATTTATGGTTGTTGATTGGTGGTATATTGATTGTAATCCCGGTAAACCCACTGAGATTTACCCCGTAGGATTCCTCTCCAACAGTGAGTTTTTGAAAACCATTCGCTCCCCGTGCAGATACCGTACCATTTTTCAGTGCTATCACACCAGCTGGAGAGAAGATTCGAAACGGTATCAAATCTGTAAACAGCATCGTAAGAACAATAAATGGCAATAAAATGATGTATAAGATCAGCGCTCCAATGGGATTTGACACATTATTTATTGCATCAACAAGTTGCTGTACAAATGTCAGACCAATCCACCAAAGCATCGCTCCTTCGCCAATCGCGTTGAAATAACACATGCTATTGGAGATGTTCTCATCAGTCATGGATGGAGCCGAGGAGGAGAACCCTGCCTTTTCCAGCAAGGTGAGTCCATTGATGTTCGAGGAGAACCGTGGATGGTTTGCCCCAAAGAGGCCTTTCTCATATAACAATGATTCATAGGTTGCAATCGCTGCACAATCATTTCGCTGTTGGGCTTTATACAATTCAGTAAGATAGAATCGGATTTGTTCTGCTTCATCTGTCGTGACGGTCAGTTGGTTCCGCTCTGGCTGTCGGCCCAGGTAGTGGTTTACTTCGATGCTGACAAGCTCTGTTTTCACAGCAAATATATTGTTTTCTGAGGACGCAAGAGCAGGAGTAAATCCTGCTAAAAGGATGACAACAGCTGAGAAGATACTTAATGAGATGATTTTTTTATTCATGTGTTTCCTCTCCATGTGATAATAATCGGTATCCTCTATTTAATTCTTTATATGGAGAAATTTTAGATAAAAATTCATGATGATAAAACCTCATATTTTTTATGTATTGGAACATCAAACGACACATTTTTTTACAAAAGAAACATCAATAGAGCAATCTTCGATGATAATCGATAAATTTTATCTTTTTAAAAACATTTAAATGGCTCGGCCCTTTATTGTCTCTAAAGGAAGGAACTCTTATGAAATATCGTAATTCAAAAAAGAATCTAAGCGCAGGTCTTGTGATTAGTGGAATATGCTTTTTGATCTTTTGTGTCACCCTCACGCCAGCGATGATAACGACTAACAAAGGTTCTATGCGTATCAGCGAAGGGGACATCCCTACCTGGGCGATAGGGGATTCTTGGACCTACACGATTAATCCTCTTTCGTTTTCAAGCCCGAACATGTCATTTTATGGTTCTATCGATAATTTTCAACAAACTGTTGTGGAGAAAAACGATGATACATATACGATTAGTATTTCTGGGGACATCGCCGGTGATGTCGTTGTCAACGATATCCAAGGAGAACTGACTGGGATAATTGTTGGGGAATCCCAAGTACGCGTCTCAGATTTGGCGGATATAACTACGGAGTTACATTCGTTTGGAGAAGTAATCATTATATGGATGTCGTTTGATTATACAATGGATATGTTTATGAGCTCCTCTCCTGCTCTCGAGATGTATGACTTTCCTCTACGGTATGAGGAATGGCAACTGAATGGTCTAACGACCATTGCAGGTACTTTTTCCATTGAAGGACTTCTTACTCAGCCCTTTGATGGAAGCCAGTGGGTCGATGAGACTGTGGAATGCCTCACCCAGGAACAGATCACTGTCCCTGCTGGGACGTTTGAGTGTTACAAGATCGGACGGGAAACCACCTTTAGCTGGTTCTCCACCCATGTCGGCAATATGGTAAAAACAACGGTTGACCAGTCTGATGATAATATGGAGATCCATTTGATAGCCACCCTCAACACTTACGCAAGGGTCAATCAGCCCATTACTGTTACCATGGACCTTTCTCCGTCAATGACCGTCCCTGGAGCATCTGTATTAATTTCTGGTGACGCTGTCGAGACCGGCTCTGGTGATCCGATTCAGAACGGCGCCATCCTTATTGAGATTCCCACTCTTGGTTGGAGCTGGACCATCACAACTAATTCCGAAGGGCAGTACACATTAACATTCAACGCTCCTACCATGACAGATGATACCGCATGCGGAAGAGAAACCG
>Ga0209285_10000344_pt1 | contig 16369 bp, 12 predicted proteins | sample PPLLak3March2015_2_FD_187249 | JGI IMG/M metagenome (GOLD analysis project Ga0209285, IMG submission 187249) | Freshwater sediment microbial communities from Prairie Pothole Lake near Jamestown, North Dakota, USA - PPLs Lake P8 Core (3) Depth... | ecosystem: Environmental > Aquatic > Freshwater... | reverse complement strand
CGGATGCTGTGATCAATGTGCCGGTTCCGCTGGCAGATAGGGTCAGGCTGCCGATCCGGGCCGTGGCGGTTTGAAGGGCGGCTTGCTCCGTGCCTGTATTCTGGGCTGGCAGGTATACGAACTGGTAATAAGCATAGCCTCCTGCGCCGGACAGGATGAGCACAAGCAAGATCACCCATAACAGGCGCTTGGATCGTTTCGACCGGTTCTTTTGCGACATTGTCTCTCCTCTGTAGACGGATTGTGATTTTTTAGACGATATGGAAGTATAAAAGGCGGCTGTAAAGAACTGGTCGACAAGTTGTGAAGAAATTGTGTGGGTTTGTGCTGCTGGTAAGCGCTCTAGGGGATTATGGATACTGCCTCTTGAGTATGGTTTTGATGGGCATTTTTGGGCGAATCCGTTGTAGCTTTTTAATACCGGAGTATGGCAATGGAAATTAAATTAAGTACTATAATTACTTAATATGTTCCCTTACCAGAAGGAGGTGATTTCTATCATCAAGATTTACCTAAGAATATAACAACTTGTAACCCTATTCACTATACAATCTTGTTCAGGAGGAGAACAATGAAACGAAATCTACATGTTTTGCTAGCCGTCTTTCTTATGACGGTATTAGTATTGTCTGCGTGCAAACCTGCAACGGAGACAACGCCGGAACCTACCGCTGCACCTGAAAAAGTCACCATCATCATCGGCGTGACCGACCAGATTGCCAGTTTGGACTCAGCGGATTCATATTCCACACACGACTGGGAATTGATCAAGAATATTGGTGAAGGGCTGCTGGTCTGGAAGCCCGGTTCGGCGGATGAACTTGTCCCCGGCATCGCACAGGATATGCCCGAGATTTCTGAAGATGGGCTTACCTACACCCTGAAGCTCAAACCAGGCATCAAGTTCGGCGATGGATTGGAATTGACCGCCACCATGTACGCGGCACAGCTCAACCGGTTGCTGACCATTGGCCCATCCTGCCCGAATGATGTAGCCGATTCACTGGCCATACCGTATGTGGAAAGCATTACAGCCCCGGATGACAGCACCCTGGTCTTCCAACTTAAGGCCCCGATCGCCTACTTCCCGCAGATCCTGGCCGATGCTCCGTATCTGCCTTCCCATCCGGATATCTTCCCGCTCACAGAATGTGTGTTGTTCCCAGAAGCCCCAATCTATGGCGTTGGACCCTGGTACATCAGCCAGTTCACCCAGAATGAACAGGTTGTACTCGAGCCCAACCCCTATTACACCGGTGAACGCACTCCCCAGGTGGATCAGATCATCATCCGCTACTTCACCGATCCACAGACCCTGGCCCTATCTGTCCAGAATGGAGAGATCGATATCGCCTGGCGTTTCTTGGATCCTGAGCTGATCGAGCAACTGCGAGGAGTTCCCGATCTGACCGTCAGTGAAATCGCGGGTGGTTTCATCCGCTACCTGATCATCAACCATACCATGGCCCCCATGGATGATCCCAACGTGGTCAAGGCATTCGCATCGGCAATCGACCGCAATGAGATCATTGACACGGTTTACAATGGCGCAGCATCTCCGTTGTACTCAATGAACCCTCCCGGTTTCCTGGGAGCTACGGATGTCTTTGATACCATGTACCAATCGCCTAACATCACCGCCGCGAACGATTTCCTGGCTGCCTCGGGCTATACGGCGGACAACAAATGTGCCATCGAGCTCTGGTACCCGCCTGACCATTACGGTGCCGCCACAGCGGCCTGGATGGAAGTGATCAAGCAGCAGCTGGAGAGGGCCAACTTCATAGTTGATCTGAAAGCACAAGAATGGAGCACGTACTCGACTGCTCTGACTGGTGGTGAATCCTACCAGTCTGGTGTGTTGGGTTGGTTCTACGACTATCCCGATCCCTCCAACTATCTGGATCCCTTTGTGTACAACGGCGGCATGGGCACCAACGTGGCTTTGGCAGTAGAAGGCAGCACGTACGGTGAAGCGATCAATGAGAAAGCCCAGTTGCTGCTCGACTTGCTCGCTCAAGCTGATGTGGAAACGGATATAGCTGCCCGCACGGCTCTTTATGAGCAAGCCCAAGAGGTCTATGCCGATCTGGTTGTTACTGTGCCGATCATTATCCTGGCTGAACATATTACCTACCGGCCCAATATCCACGGTTCAGATGCCTATGGAGCAGTTGAAACCCTGAACATTGCAACAAACCTTGAGTTCAACTACTCTACCCTAATCAAAACACCATAACGTAGATTTTTGAGGGCGGGGCATCCCGCCCTCAAATTACAATCATCATAAACCATGACTCCTATAGCCTTTATTCTGTTAATTATAGGCGTGCCATTAGTACTCATGCTCCTGTATGTTTTCATCAGGGGCTCTATGGGCCTTCGCAGGTATATCCTTACCCGCATCGGGCTGACGCTGCCGATGATCTTTATCCTGGCTTCCCTGGTTTTTTTCATTATGCGGATCTTGCCTGGCGATCCGGTTCGCTCGGCTTTGGGCCCGCGTGGAACAGCAGAACAGGCTGAAAATATGCGTCGGACACTTGGCCTGGACCAGCCATTGATTGTCCAATATGGTAACTTCTTGATAGATATCATCACATTGGATTTTGGTACATCCATGGTTGGGGGGCATCGCCCGATCATCGATGAAATGAGCGAACGTTTCCCTGCTACGCTCGAACTCATTATTCCTTCGTCAATATTAGCCCTTGCCATTGGCATTATCGGAGGATCTCTAGCAGCTTCAAAGAGGAGAAAGTTCCCGGATTACTCGCTACGAGTTTACTCCGTGATCATTTATTCGTTGCCCATTTTCTGGTTTGGGCTTATGTTGCAATTGTTATTTGGCATTCAATGGAAATTACTGCCGGTGGCAGGACGGATCGACCCTGTTATCCGCACCAGCCTGCAGCCGGTTACCAATCTGTATTTGATTGACTCTCTGATCAGTGGTAACTGGCCTGCCTTTTGGTCCGGTGTTCAACATCTTATTTTACCTACCATTACGCTGGGGTTGGTTCTGTCGGGCGTGTTTGTGCGTATGACCCGCATCAATGTGATCGAAACTTTACAGGCCGATTACATTGCGGCTGCCCGGGCGCGCGGTATTCGAGAACGCGTGGTGGTGTATGGGCATGCACTCAAGAATGCCATGATCCCTGTCATCACCCTGATTGGTTTGCAAGTAGCCATTCTGCTGGCAGGTGCGGTGCTGACCGAAACCATCTTCAACTGGCCAGGCATGGGGGGATATCTGGTGCAAAGAATCTCCTCCCGTGACTATACCGCTGTCCAAAGTGTCATCGCTATGTTCGCCTTACTGGTTGCCCTTATCAGCCTGGCAGTGGATTTGGTTTATTCCCTACTTGATCCACGGGTGAGGTATTAATATGTCTTCTACCGAGGGAAGTAATACCCCAACCAAGCGTGAGACCGAAGGTTGGCAAAATGACCTGCAGCGCGTTGGTCTTGTACGCCGCCTGCTCATGGCACGTAAATGGTATGGCGTGGATTGGTGGTTTGTTGCCATTTCTGCTGTCATGGTGCTTGCCTTTATCTTCATAGCCTTTTTTCCCGGTTTACTGGCACCCTATGAGCCCGATCAGATTGTCGGCACCAGTTTTCTTCATCCGGGAAAATATCCCGATGTGCCTGTCTTGGTTGTTCGCACCGAATCAACCGTGGAAACTTTGCTGGACCTGGCGACCCCCGAAGGAGAAGATCGCCCCTCTGTGGGAGTTGTTCAGGGCGGAACGGAGGCCACTGCTGTCCGCGAGCATTCCCAGGAATTGGATGACCAGCTGATTCAGGATGGCAATGGCTTGCGTTTACGCCCCCGCATTGAGCGATATGACGATGTTCAGGAATTATTGAATGCTGTCAATGATGGCACTATTCTTGCCGCGGTTGTTAATAGCAATGAATTTAACCAAGTCAAGTCTGATTATCCAGATCTGCGTAGCGGCGACTCTATCTTGGGTGAAACTGCGTCTGCCGGGGGTTTTATCATGGGCACCAACGAGATTGGACAGGATGTTTTCAGCCGACTTCTCTGGGGGACGCGCATTGCCCTCATCGTTGGTTTCAGTTCATCCATTATTTCATTGCTACTTGGCTTACCCCTTGGATTGCTGGCAGGATATTTTGGGGGGGCGTTTGACCGTCTGCTCAGCCTGGTGATGGACAGTTTATATGCCTTTCCTGGTTTGATTCTCGCCATTGCGATCACATCTGTTCTGGGACCCAGCATCTATAATGTTATTGTGGCTATTGCCGTTCTATATATTCCCACCTATTACCGCATTGTGCGAGGGCAAACATTGACGGTTAAAGAGGAAGTTTATATCGAAGCTGCAAAGAGTATCGGGGCCCGCCGCTGGGAGATCCTTTGGCGGTATATCTACCCCAATGTAATCCCTTCGGTTGCCATTATCTTCTCGGTCAACGTGGCGGATGCTATCCTGACCAGCGCCGGCCTATCCTTCCTTGGCCTTGGTCTGCCTCCCACGATGGCGGATTGGGGTATCGACCTGGCACGCGGGCAGCGATTCATACAGACAGCCTGGTGGTTGATCACTTATCCGGGTATTGCCATCATGCTGATCGTCCTGGCTTTTACCATGATGGGGGAAGGTTTAATGGAAATCTACAATCCAAAATTACGGGAGCGCTGATGTCTGCTGAAACATTGTTTTCGATCCGTAATTTGACTGTTGAATACCAGACCCGTGCCGGTGCTGTAAAGGCGGCAGATGATGTGAACTTTGATATCCGTCGCGGCGAGATACTGGGCTTGGTGGGGGAGTCCGGATGTGGAAAATCCACCCTGGGCAAGGCACTCATGCGTTTGCACCGTATCCCGGCCCGCATTGCTGGAGGCGAGTTGTGGTTCGATGGCCGTGATCTCATGACGTTATCCGAGAATGAGATGCGTGCTGTACGCGGTGCAGAGATCGGGATGGTGTTCCAGGATCCGATGACCTCCTTGAACCCCGTACAACGGATTATCGATCATTTGACAGAAACGGTTCATGCGCACGAACCAAAAACTTCGGATGAAGAGGCTCGAGCCCGCGCCAACGTTTTAGCGGAGAAGTTGGGCATCCGCGCCGAGCGTCTGAAAGATTATCCTCACCAGATGTCCGGGGGGATGCGACAGCGGGTGATGATCTCCCTGGCCCTGGCCCTGAGGGCGAAATTGGTTATTGCCGATGAACCGACCACATCGCTGGATGTGATCGTGGAAGCAAAATTCCTGGATCTGCTCCGGGAACTTCGCCAGGAATTTGGCCTGACGATTTTGATCATAACCCACAACATTGGCGTGGTGGCTGAAGTGGCCGATCGCGTGGCGGTCATGTATGCTGCCCGCCTTGTGGAAATCGGCGGTGTGAAGGAAATATTCGCAGATCCAAAACATCCCTATACGCAGGGATTGTTGCATTCCGTTCCAAATATCCAACTGGACGGGGCCGAGTTGTATAAGATGGAAGGTATACCTCCCAATCTGTTGTACCCTCCATCAGGTTGCCGATTCCATCCACGCTGTCCGTTTGCAATGGAAATTTGTGGTGTTGAAGAGCCCACGTTCGAAGCGGTTGGCAATGATCATTTTGCCGAATGCTGGCTATATCACCAAGCAAGCCAGGTGGAGGTGGAAAAATGACTGAAACACGCCTCCAAAAACCAAGCTCCACGGAAGCCGGGGCTGTGAAGGAACTTGTCAAGCTGGAAAGTGTCCGCAAGTATTTCCCGATCCAAAGCGGATTTCTCGCGGTTCTTCTCAGTAAAGGTCATGTTCCGGCTGTCAAAGCGGTGGATGATATTAGCTTTTCCATAAAGAAGGGGGAGGTGTTCGGCCTCGCTGGGGAAAGCGGATCTGGAAAATCCACCGTGGGAAGATTGGTGTTGCGTCTCCTCGAACCAACCTCCGGGCATGTTTATTTTGACGATATTGATATCGCCAGCCTGCCAGCAGAGGAAATGCGTCGCTTACGCTCACGCATGCAGTTTGTGTTCCAAGACCCCCTGGCTTCGCTCAATCCCCGTATGACCATTGGACAGGCAATCCAACACCCGGTCAGCATCCATATGAGGGAATTATCGCAAACGGAGCAAAAAAGCCGCGTAACGGATATCCTCGAAGCGGTGGGGATGAATCCCCCACAGGCGTTCTATGATCTCTTCCCCCACCAAATTTCCGGTGGTCAGCGTCAGCGCATTGTCCTGGCCCGTGCCATCGTCACCAATCCGGAGTTGATTGTTGCAGACGAGCCGATCGCCATGGCGGATGTCTCAGTGCGCGCCCTTCTGCTCGATCTGATGATGAAGCTCAAGGAAGAGTTTAACCTGACCTATCTTTTCATTACGCATGATCTGGCGACGGCCAAGTATGTCTGTGACCGCATTGCCATCATGTACCTGGGCAAGATGTGCGAGATCGGACCCCTGAACGAAGTGTACCGTCACCCCGCCCATCCGTATACGCGTGCCCTGTTGGAGGCTGTTCCCGTTCCGGATCCTCTCTACCGGCGCACCGAACAGATGCCGGCCGGCGAAATTCCCAGCGCCATCAATCCGCCATCCGGTTGTCATTTCCACCCACGCTGCCCGGTTGCGATCAAGCAATGCCAGGAAATCGATCCGGAGTTCGTTGACTTGGGGAATGGTCACAAAGCTGCCTGCCTGCTGTTAAAGTAATTGCGAACGAAGAAGGGGCTGTCCTTTTTAGGAACAGCCCCTTATCTTTTTAAACCGCCAGCTTCTCCCATTCTGTAAGCAATTCATCCAGGGTTGCCTGGGTTTTCGATACCTGCCAGCTCAACTGGTGGACGCGGTCGAAGGATTGGCTTTTCCCTGCCTTCTGCATCTCAGCAGACAGGCGTTGGAGAGCCTGTTCCTGTTCGCGGATGCGCTCTTCCACCTGCGAGATGGATTGCATCCGTTTCCGGGTCTCCTTGCTGTTATCGCGCACCAGCGGCTTGGGCGTCAGCAGGATGCGGTGAGCCGTGTCAGCCGTGGTTGCAGTTCCCCGGCGGAGCACGAATTCGCGGTAGGTGCCCTGGAAATCATGCATTTTCCCGCCGCGCAGTTCCCAGATGCGGGTTGTCAGGCGGTCGATCAGGTAGCGGTCATGCGAAACCATCAGGATGGTGCCGTTGAAATCCTCCAATACTTCCTGGAGGGCTTCCCGGGCCGGGATATCCAGGTGGTTGGTCGGTTCATCCAGTAATAAGAAATTTGCCCCATCCAGTGCAAGGATGGCCAATGCCAGCCGGGTGCGCTCTCCACCGCTCAATGCCCGCACAGGCTTGTCGATATCATCGCCCCTGAACAGGTAAGCTGCCAGGTAATTACGCGCTTCGCCGGGATCCATGCCTTTGTGGTGGAGCAGTTCTTCGATCACGGTATGTCCGGCATCCAGGTGATCGTGCGCCTGGGCCAGGTAGCCGATCTTCAAGCTGGCGCCCAGTTTAACCTCGCCTGCCAGGGTTTCCAGTTGCCCCAGCAATACCTTGAGGAAGGTGGTCTTGCCGCTGCCGTTGGGACCGAGCAGGGCGGCACGTTCGCCGCGCTGCAATTCGATTTTCCTGGCTGTGAAGAGCGGATTACCGGGATAGCCGATGCTGGCATCCGGGATGCGCAGGACGATATTGCCGCTGTTGCTGCGGACAGCCAGGCGCGGCCGGATGCGCGGCGGACGGTTGCCGGGCAGCGTCAGGGCGTTGACCTTGCGGATGGCCTCGACCACATCAAATGGACGCAACGCGCCGATATCCATCTCGGACCACTTCTTGCCATTCCGCAGGGCCATCACGCCATAGGTTTCGGCAATGGTCAGGTCACGCGTCAGCAGGCGCAGGCGTCCAAGCGCCCGGGCGTGGGTGCTGGCGCGGATCCAGTTCTTCTGGATGAAGTCCGCTTCTTTCAGCATGCGGCTCTTCTCTTCTTCGAAGACGCGTTCATAGTACTTCCAGCGTTCCTGTCGTTGGAGCAGGTAGGCACTGTAGTTGCCGGAATAGGTTTCGATGCCATCCGCTTTCATTTCCCAGATGGTGTTGACCGTGTTATCCAGGAAGTAACGGTCATGGCTGACGATCAGCACCGCCCCGTTCCAACTCTGGAGGGTCTTCTCCAGCCATTCGACAGCGTCGATATCCAAGTGGTTGGTGGGCTCATCGAGCATCAGCAGGTCGGGCTTTTCGAGCAGCAGGCGCGCCAGCAAGGCGCGCGTCTTCTGGCCGCCGGACAGGTGGTTGAGCGGCATGTTCCAGGCCCCTTTGCCGAGTCCCAGCCCATCCAGGGTTTGCTGGATGCGCAGTTCGTAATCGTAGCCGCCCATCCGTTCGAACGCTTCCTGGAGCGTGCCATAGGCTTCCATCAATTCATCCGACCAATCGCCGTCCGCCATCCGGGCTTCCATTTCGTGCAGGCGGGTTTGCTGCTCCTGTAAGGCAGTGAAGACGGTCAGCATCTCGGCATAGACGGTGTTGTCGCGGTCGGCGAAGGCATCCACGGCCTCCTGGCGCAGGTAGCCCAGGCGCTGCCCGCGGGCGATGTGGATCTCCCCCGTGGTGGGGGTGTTGATCTCGGCCAGGATGAGAAGCAGGGATGTTTTTCCGACCCCGTTCGGACCGATCAGCCCGATCTTGCTATCTTTGGCGATCTTAAGGTTGATGCCGCGGAACAGGTCAAAGGCTCCGAAGGATATTCCAAGGTTGTGGGTGGTTATGATAGACATGGCAAACTCCGTAGTACAGATTCAAAATCGTTTTGTTACGATTTCTCTCGAACGTGTCGCTGCGAGGCGGTGCTTTACCGCCGAAGCAGTCTCCCAGTCGTGTTTGGATATTGCTTCGCCGCACAGAACGCGGCTCGCAAAGACACGGAACAAAAACGGCCACGGGGCGCCCGCGGCCGGATGGGGGAGTTGCTTGTCTGGGTTGCGACAAACGAAAAGGCCACGGGCAGAGCGCACCGTGGCCTGGTATTATTCGTATAGATTAATGGTCAACAGGTGCACTCCGACAAGGTATGGGCAGCCCCCCCTGTGCGAGCACTCAGAATGTAGCTTACCTTGTTCATGCAGTACACCATTCCTTCAAGAATATGATCTTACGAACGGCAGTGTAACACAGGTTTTGGATGGGCGCAACCTACTTTTGGAGTATTCTTTATGTTACCCACTGAAACTTTTCAGGTGAATGGTGGTCGAGTAGCCCGGCGCGAGAGCGAAGGGCGTATCGAGACCACATTTGATGTAATGGATCATCCTGTTGGTCTCGATATGGCGGAAAAACACCGCCGACTCAACCAACTGTGTTCTCAAGAATAATATTGTCGGGTGCTAGCTCCTTTTGTCCAATGGGATTTTTGTTCTCATCCAAGCGTATAATTGCTGCATGCCGAAAACTCGCCTTGACCTCCTGCTGGTCGAACGCGGATTGGCCGAGAGCCGCGCCAAGGCCCAGGCCGTGATCATGGCTGGACAGGTGCGCGTGGATGGCCAGTTGGTGGGCAAACCCGCCACCCTAGTCGCTCCCGGTGCGCGCCTTGACCTGGAAACTGGTCCGCGCTTCGTCTCGCGCGGCGGCGAGAAGTTGGAAGCCGCCCTGGTTGCCTTCGGCGTGGATGTGGCCGGTTTGATCTGCGCGGATGTGGGTGCATCCACAGGCGGATTCACGGATTACCTGCTCCAACACGGCGCGGCCAAGGTTTATGCCATTGATGTAGGCAAGGGTCAGTTGGATTGGAAGTTGCGCAATGACCCGCGTGTGATCGTGATGGAGGAGACCAATGCCCGGCATGTGGAGAGTCTGCCCGAGCCGGTGGATTTGGTAACGATCGATGCGTCGTTCATTTCATTGAGGATCTTGTTGCCGGTGGTAAAAAACTGGTTTGAACCTATCCCCCCGTTCCCCCCTTCCCTTCAAGGGAAGGGGGGCGAAGGGGGGGTAGGTTATGTTATTGCCCTCATCAAGCCCCAGTTCGAAGCCGGGCGGAAGGAGTCGGCCAGGCACAAGGGCGTCATTCGTGACCCGGAAATCCACCGCCAGGTGCTAACTGAGGTGCTGGGCTTCGCGGTAGGGGAGGGCTTTTCCGTGCGCGGGCTGATCAAAAGCCCCGTGCTGGGGCCAAAGGGCAACGTGGAATTCCTGGCATGGCTGGGGGTGGACAGTAATCCAGTTGATTGGAAAAATATGGTTGATCTCGCTTTAGGATCTAGGCAACAACGTGAAGAGCGCTGTTAAATTTCTCCGTGATTCTTTGTGCCCTTCGTGTTTAAATCTTTATCGGGTATACTTCCCCGCGCTTACAAGAAGATATGACTGAGAATATCCGCAACTTCTGCATCATCGCCCACATCGACCACGGCAAATCCACCCTGGCCGACCGGCTGCTTCATTTAACCGGCACCGTCCCCGAGCGTGATACCACCGAGCAGATCCTCGACACGATGGATCTCGAGCGCGAGAAGGGCGTTACCATCAAGGCCTCGGCAGTGCGCATGAGCTACACGGCCGGAGATGGCAAAGCCTACGAACTGAACCTGATCGACACCCCCGGCCACGTGGACTTCGGCTACGAGGTCTCGCGCGCTCTCAACGCCTGCGAAGGTGCGCTCCTGGTGGTGGATGCATCCCAGGGCATCGAGGCCCAGACCCTCGCCAACCTGTACCAGGCCATCGAAGCCAACCTGGTCATCATCCCGGTCATCAACAAGATCGACCTGGTTACCGCCCGCCCCGACGAGGTGGCCGAGGATATCGGCAGCCTGCTGGGTGTCCCGCCCGGGTCGGTGCTGCGCGTCTCGGCCAAGGATGGGCGGAATGTCGCAGCCATCCTGGAAGCCATCGTTCAGAACGTTCCGCCGCCCAAAGCGGATGAAGATGCGCCCCTGCGTGCCCTGGTCTTCGACTCGCATTACGACTCCTACAAGGGCGTCATCACCTACGTGCGCGTGCTTGAGGGCAGATTGACCGCCAGCAACAGCATCCACCTGATGTCCTCCGGCGTGGATGTGAAACCGATCGAGGTGGGCATCTTTGCCCCGCTGATGAAACCGGTGCCGGGCCTGACGGCAGGGGAGGTGGGTTACATCGCCACCGGGCTGAAGACGGTCCACGAGGCGCGCGTCGGTGATACGATCACCAGCACCGCCCGTCCCGCTACGGACCCGCTGCCGGGTTACCGTCATCCCAAGCCGATGGTCTTCGCCGGCATCTATCCCTCCGATGCGGATGATTACCAGGACCTGCGCGACGGCCTCGAAAAACTCCAGTTGAACGACGCCTCGCTGGCCTTCGACCCGGAGACCTCCCAGGCGCTGGGTTACGGCTTCCGGTCTTGCTTCCTGGGGCTGTTCCACATGGAGATCATCCAGGAACGGATCGAACGCGAGTACGATTTGGATGTGGTCTTCACCGCCCCGACCGTGGCCTACGAGGTGCTGCTGCACGATGGGACCACGAAGATCGTGGATACCCCGGCCGACCTGCCTGACGAGGGCGAAATCGAGGAGATCCGCGAACCCTGGATGACGATCGAGATCATCACGCCTACCGATTACTATGGCCCGATCATGGAACTGGTCACCAAGCGGCGCGGCACGTTCAAGGGTCCGGAGTATCCCGCCCCGCACCGCGTCCAGTTGAATTACGAGATCCCGCTCTCCGAGATCATCGTCGATTTCTTCGACGAACTGAAATCGCGCACGCGCGGCTATGCTTCGCTGGATTACCAGTTCCTCGAGTACCGGGCGGACAAACTCCAGAAACTGGAGATCTTGGTCAACGGCGAGCCGGTGGATGCCCTGGCGACCATCGTCCACACCAAGGACGCCTTTCATAAAGGCCAGCGCATGATCACCAGGCTCAAGGAACTCATCCCGCGCCAGTTGTTCGACGTGGCCATCCAGGCTGCCTCGGGCGGGCGCGTGATCAGCCGCGCCAACGTCAAGGCCATGCGCAAGGATGTGCTCGCCAAGTGCTACGGCGGCGATATCTCCCGCAAGAAGAAACTGCTCGAGAAGCAGAAGAAGGGCAAGAAGCGCCTGAAGATGATCGGCAACGTGGAAATCCCGCAGGATGCCTTCATGGCGGTACTGAAATTGGAAGAGGAGTGATTCTTAACACAAAGGACACCAAGGATCACGAAGGAAAAGATTCACGAAGGTTTTCTTTCGGTTTTCTCCTTTGTGCTCCGTTGTGTCCTTCGTGGTGAAGGGTTTTTATGTCTAATTTCTGGGAATCCGCCCGCCGTTGGCTGCCGGGGGCCATCATCAGCCTGGTTGCCATCGCTGCCATCCTCTATTTCATCGACCCGGACCGTTTCGTGGAAGCCATCCGCACGGCGGATTATTGGCTGCTGCTTACCGCCTTCTGCGGTTCGATGGTCTGGCTGGCGGTGCGGGCGCAGGTTTGGCGGACGCTGCTGCAGAACAAGGCTACCTATCGTGACACCTTCCTGACCATTTGCGAAGGTTACCTCTTGAATAACGTACTGCCATTCCGCCTGGGGGAGGTTGGCCGGGCCTTCCTGCTGGGGCGCAAATCCAAGCTGGGTTTCATGGCCATCCTGCCGACCATCATCATCGAGCGCGTCCTGGACCTGGTTATTGCGGCTGTCATCCTGCTCAGCGCGGTACCGTTCGTGGTCGGTGCCGCCGGCGCCGGGCGGATCGCCCTGATCATCGGCGGGATCATGCTGGTTGGCCTGCTGGTTTTGTTCTTCGTGGCCCGCAATCGTGACTGGACCCTGTCCCTGTTCAGCCGTACCAGCGCTCGCTGGCCAGGTTTGCAGAAGAAGGGCGGTGATTTCCTGGCTTCCCTGTTTTCGGGCTTATCCATCCTGACGGATGGCTGGCTCTTCCTGCGTGTCCTGTTCTGGATGCTCCTGGATTGGGCGATTGCCATTTTTCAAGTTTACATCCTGGTGCTGGCCTTCTTCCCGCAGGCGCGCTTGCTCTGGTCGGTGTTCACGTTGGGGGCGGTGTCATTCGGGAATGCGATCCCATCCCTGCCCGGAGCAATCGGTACCTTCGATGGGGCTTTCGGCGGCGCCCTCACACTCCTGAGTGGGAATGAATCTGCGGCGCTCGCGGCGGCATTGACGGCGCATTTGTTCAATTACGTTTCGACTGGTTTTATCGGCCTGTATGCGCTCTCGAATGAAGGGGAAACGCTGATGGGGGTTTACAGGCAGTTAATGAAGAGGCAGGAAAAGCCAGTGAGTAGTGACATAGAGAGTCGTGAATAATATTTTGGTTGGAGAAATGTTGGTTTCGATACGCTCACTTCGTTCGCTACTCAACCACCAGCGATTCCATGAAACTAACTGTAGTTTCGCCAAAGACGGCGGTAGAACCTTAAAAAAGCCACAAAATACGGCAACGCAATTGGTTCAGATGCGCAGCAAAGCGAGGATGCCTGAAAAGCATCCTAATCGTCATCTGCGCCCAGCCAGTGTCAGAGAACGGCCCAGGTAGAGGTAGCGAACACATCCTGCAAACAGGTCTCGATTTGTTGCGGCTGTGCGAATGGTTGCAAGGCAGTGCGCGACAGGGTTTGAAAGTGTGCGAGACGGTGCTGGCGAATGAAGTCTGCCAGGGTAGCCTTGGGAAGGTTTTTGCTATAGGCCAGCGCCAAGCGGTATTGCAAATAGTTGATGGCGAGCAGCACAAGCGCAAACCATTTCTGAGTGGCTTCGAAGGATTGCAGACGAAAATCGCCTAGACCCAGGGCATTTTTCAAGTAGGTGTTATCGACTTCGAGAGGCCAGCGCTTCTGGTAGTATCTCAAGACTTGCTGAACAGACAAGCTCAAGTCTGTGCAGACGAAGTACTTGGGGAACTTGTCCCCGGGGCGTTTTTTCGAGATGATTGCGTGGACCGGTTCAGTCATATCTTCCAGGTGGCCCTTGATGAGGCGGGTGTAATACCTGGGGGCTTTACGAAAGGGGTCCACAGCCTCCAGCGTGATGCGCTGATAAGGCTTGTGCCTGAGCGCCCGGTTGTGTTGGTCAACACGTACTTTGTCGATCCGCCGGTTGGACTTGATGGCGCAGATGACGTGCCAGTGCTGTCTCCGACAGAATTTGATCAGTTTCTTGGAAGCATACCAGGAGTCAAAGAGCACGTAGACTTTGTGGCTTTTGGGCAAGAGTGCGGCCAGTTCAACGAGCACCTCCCGTGTCAGAGCATACTTGCTGCGGTAGTGCAAACGATTTTCTGGGGATCGCTCTCGATTGAGACGGCGCACCGTCTTTTCACGCAGATACAGACGCGTGTCGAACAAAAAACCAAATGGCCCAATCTGCACATGCACTTCGACGTATACATACCCATTGGTGTAAGCCTGTTTGCTGCGCGTGCTTTCGTTGTGGTTGTGCTGGTAATCCACCGCTTCCAGGTGTTTGGTCGCTTTGCCTTTCTTGCCCAAGCTATCATCGATGCCCACGAAAATCTCAAACGAAACTCCCAGACTGTTTGCCAGCTCCAGAAATTTCGTCACCATGAAACGCTTGCGCGGCAAAGCAATGTCTTCTACCTCCCAGGGGCTTTCTCGCAGAAAATCCGCCCCGCTTTTCGGATCGGGTTGCCCTTTTAGCAGACGGTATAGCCCACTGATGGTCTTGGTCTCATTGCTGGTGAGCAAGGCATCTACCATCTGGATCAAATGCCGTATTTGTGGTTGGTAAAGTACAATGTTCAGAGCAGTAATAAATGCAACAAGATCTTGCGAGTGTTGTACAATTGCTGTGAGCATTGGCAGCCTCTGGTTCCTGGATTTGTTGGCAACTTATCCTACCAGATTTCCAGTGCTCATTCATTTTTTGGCGAAACTAAAGAAAATAATACAACTGAAGAAATCGGTGGTTGAGTAGACGGCAGTGCTCTCCTGTTGTCGTACACTTGCACCGCACTGCGTTTGGTGCAGTGCAGGTGTCGAAAGCACCAGTAGAAGTCCACGTTATTGTTGGTTTCGATACGCCCCGAAAAGCACGGGGCTACTCAACCAACGAGGCAACCGTATAATCAGTAACTCGGTGGTTGAGTAGACGGCGGTGTACTTCCGCCGTTGTATCGAAACCACCGCTGCAGAAGGAATTTTTCATGGCTTGGATGTACATACTCGAATGTGGTGATGGCTCATATTACGTTGGCTCTACGAAAGATTTGGAGCGTCGGTTATTGGAACACCAGCAAGGCTTGGGCGCAAATTACACGGCGGGAAGATTGCCTGTAACTCTGGTTTACTGCGAAGAGTATGATCGGGTTGAAGATGCGTTTCGCAGAGAAAAGCAAGTGCAAGGTTCGCGGCGCGCAAAACGTGAGGCATTGATGAACGGTGCATCAAAATTGTTACCTGCGCTTGTGAAAAAGGTGTTTGATAGAAGTAAAATAAACGAGATTAACTCGGTGGTTGAGTAGACGGCGGTGCTCTCCTGCCGTCGTATCGAAACCACCATTAGCAAGGAGAACTAATGTCCAAAAATTATATCATCACCGGCGGGGCCGGTTTCATCGGCTCGAACTATGTCCATCGTCTGTTGGAACGCGGCGAAAAGGTCACCATTTACGATAATCTCAGCCGTGCGGGTGCTGCGCGTAACCTGGCCTGGTTGAAGGAAACTTTCGGTGAAAAGGCTTTTACTCTCATCATCGGGGATGTGCGCGATGCAGCCCTGCTGGCTGCTTCTTGCCGCGATGCGGATGTGATTGTCCATCTGGCAGCCCAGGTGGCCGTGACCACCTCCGTCACCAACCCGCGTGAAGATTTCGAGATCAATGCACTCGGCACATTCAATATGGTTGAAGCAGCGCGGCTCAACGAGCGCAAACCGGTGGTGATCTACGCCTCCACGAACAAGGTTTATGGCGGCATGGAGGATGTTCCATTGATGGAGGAGCCAACCCGCTGGCGCTATGCGGACCTGCCGCATGGTTGCCCCGAATCCCAGCCGCTGGATTTCCATTCGCCGTATGGTTGTAGCAAGGGTACCGGTGACCAGTATGTGCGTGATTACCACCGAATATACGGTCTTCCGTCGGTTGTCTTCCGCCAATCCTGCATCTATGGTCCGCGCCAGTTCGGCGTGGAAGACCAGGGCTGGGTGGCGTGGATGATCATTGCCGCCGTGACAGGCCGCCCGCTGACGATCTACGGGGATGGCAAGCAGATCCGGGATGTGCTCCACGTGGAGGATTTACTGGATGCTTATGATGCGGCCATCGCGAAGATCGATGTTGTCAAAGGCCGGGTCTACAACCTGGGTGGCGGACCGCAGAACACCATGTCGATCTGGACCGAGTTTGGGCCGATGCTGGAGAGACTGCTTGGTAAACCTGTTCCAGTTCAGCGCGGCG
>Ga0209285_10000340_pt1 | contig 16461 bp, 17 predicted proteins | sample PPLLak3March2015_2_FD_187249 | JGI IMG/M metagenome (GOLD analysis project Ga0209285, IMG submission 187249) | Freshwater sediment microbial communities from Prairie Pothole Lake near Jamestown, North Dakota, USA - PPLs Lake P8 Core (3) Depth... | ecosystem: Environmental > Aquatic > Freshwater... | reverse complement strand
CGCGCGAAGCGGACCTCATCGAGGAGGTGGCCCGCTTCTACGGCTACGACCGGATCCCCGCGGTGGTCACGCCGGTCGGCGCGTTCCCGCTCGCGGTCAACCGGAAGCGGGAGCGCCTGGCCCGCATCCGCGAGACCCTGGCCGGCCAGGGCCTCGACGAGGTCATCAACTGGAGCTTCGCCGATCCGGAGAAGGAGGCCGCGGCCGCCGGCGGGCGGACCCCCGTGGCCATCCAGAACCCCATCTCCAACCGGGCCTCCGTCCTGCGGACGACCTTGCTCCCGGGCCTCGTCGAGAACGCCGCCTGGAACCTCAACCGGGGGCTCGACGGCGTCCACATCTTCGAGCTTGGGAACGTCTATTACTGGGGGGACGACGAGAAGCATCGCGAGGACCTTCACCTCGGCCTGCTCTCGACCGGGCTGAGGCCCGGGGAGAGCTTCATGGCGGCCGCCGCGGAGACGGACCTCTTCGTCGTCAAGGGCGCCGTCGAAGCGGTCTTCGAGGCCCTGCGCTTCGAAACGGCCGGCTTCGCGGAGAGGGACCATCCCTCGTTCGCCCCCGGCCGCGCCCTGGCCGTTCTCTGCAGGGGCCAGGAGGTCGGCCGGCTCGGCCTCCTGAGCCGGCGGCTGGCCGCGGCCTTCGAGGTCGACCGCCCCGTCTATGCCGCCGAGATCGACCTGGCGGCGCTCTTCGGAAAGACGCCCCGGCCGTTCGAGTACGTCCCCGTGCCCAAGCTGCCCGGGGTCGTCCGCGACCTATCGTTCCTCATGGACCGGGCCGTCGCCTACGGCGAGGTCGCCCGGGTCCTCGGCCGGCTCGACCAGCCCCTGCTCGAGGGCTTCGAGCTCGTCGACCGGTTCGCGGCTCCGCCCGTGCCGGCCGACAAGGTCAGCCTGACCATCCGGCTCCGCTTCCGGCATCCCCAGAGGACGCTCGTGGCCGGGGAAGTGGACCGCGCCGAGCAGGAGATCGTCGGCCACCTCAGATCCGCGCTCGATATCCAACTCAGGGAGGGGAAAATTGACATCCGAACTTGAGCGAATTAAAATACTCGAAGGCAAGATCGGACAGGTCGTCGATCACATCCACAAGCTGACGACCGAGAATGACAAGCTGAGGCAGCAGCTCAAGGAATCTCGCGCCGACAAGAAGGAATCCGAGGAGAACGCCCGCAAGATGGCCCGGCTGGACGAGGAGATGAAAAAGCACGAGGGCGAGCGGGAGCTCCTGAAAGGAAAGATCGAAGCCATCATCGGCGAGATCGACAAGCTCGGCTTATGACCGAACGTATCCTCGAGATCGAGATCTTCGGACAGCGGTACAAGATCCGCGTCAAAGGAGAGGAGGACGAGAAGTATATCGGCCACTTGACTTCGCTCGTTGACCAGAAGATGCACGAAGTGGCTGTGAAATCGAAGTCCGCGGACACGACCAAGATCGCCGTCCTGGCGGCCTTGAACATCGCGGACGAGCTGTTTCTGAGCCAGAAGAAGCTGGACCAGCTGAACGAGGCCCTAGGCCATATGGAGACGGAGATCGAAAGTTTGGAGGTTCATCTCTTCGCAGATGAAGATACATACACGGACGCCGATAAAACCCCGCTGTGACGGGCTCGCCCCCCGCGGCCGGCTCGCCGGCCGGGCCGATCCCGGCGCGGGCATCTGACGCCTCCGCGCTTTCCTTCACGTCTCCTCATTTGAATAGATGAGGAGGTCATCCCAATGAACGCGTTGACGTACGCCGGCATCGCCGTGATCGTCATCCTGGCCGCGGCGGTCGTGGTCCTCCTGCTCAAGAGGCAGGCGGGATCCAAGAGAGCCGCCGAGGCCGAAGAGCAGGCCCGGGCGATCCTCGACCGGGCCCGGGAAGAAGGGGAAAAGGTCAAGCGGGAAGCGGCCATCGAGGCCCGCGAGAAGGACCTCGCCCGCCTGAACGAGTTCGAAGCCGTCAACCGGGAGAAACAGCGCAAGATCAACGAGACCGAGCGACGGCTCCTCAGCAAGGAGGAGAACCTGGAGCGGCGGTTCCAGTCGATCGAGCGAAAAGAGCGCGACTTCACCCAGAAGGAGCGCAAGCTGACCCAGAAGGAGAAGGACCTCGAGGTCGAGGAAGCCAAGATCGCCGAGGCCGTCCAGAAGGGCCTCCAGGAGCTCGAGAAGATCTCCGGCCTGACCCAGGAAGAGGCCAAGGCCATGCTGATCAAGAAGATCGAGGACGAGGCCCGCCTCGAGGCCATCGCCACCGTCCGGCGCATCGAGGAGGAGGCCCGCGAAAAGGCCGCCCAGTCGGCCCGCGAGATCATGTCCAACGCCATCCAGCGCTCGGCCGCCGAGCACGTCGTCGAGACCACGGTGTCCGTGGTCGACCTGCCGTCGGACGACATGAAGGGGCGCATCATCGGCCGCGAGGGCCGCAACATCCGGGCCCTGGAGATGGCCACGGGCGTCGACATCATCGTCGACGACACGCCCGAGGCCGTCATCCTGTCGAGCTTCGACCCCATCCGCCGCGAGCTGGCCCGCCTGTCCATCCAGAAGCTCGTCACCGACGGGCGCATCCACCCGGCCCGCATCGAGGACATCGTCGAATCGGTCAAGGCCGACCTCGAGCAGAAGATCAAGCAGGAAGGCGAGTCGGCCGTCCTGGAGCTCAAGGTCCGCGACATTCACCCCGAGCTGATCAAGCTCCTGGGTAAGCTCAAGTACCGGACGAGCTACGGGCAGAACGTCCTCCAGCACACCAAGGAAGTGGCCATGCTCGCGGCCATGATGGCCCGCGAGATCGGCCTCGACACCAACGTGGCCCTGCGCGCCGGCCTGCTCCACGACATCGGCAAGGCCGTCGACCGCGACGTCGAGGGCACGCACACCGAGCTCGGCGTCGAGCTGGCCAAGAAGTACGGCGAGTCCGAGAGGGTCGTCCAGGCCATCGCCTCGCACCACCGAGACGTCGACTTCCCCTCGATCGAGGCCGTCCTCGTCCAGGCCGCCGACACGCTCTCGGCCGCCCGGCCCGGGGCCCGGCGCGAGCTGCTCGAGACCTACATCCAGCGGCTGGAGAAGCTCGAGGAGATCGCTGCGTCGTTCGAGGGCGTGTCCAAGGCCTTCGCCCTGCAGGCCGGCCGCGAGATCCGCATCATCGTCGAGGCCCTCAAGGTCTCCGACGACAAGGCGGCCCTCCTGGCCAAGGACGTTGCGGCCAAGATCAAAGCCGAGCTCGACTACCCCGGCCAGATCAAGGTCACGGTCATCCGGGAGATGAGGGCGGTCGAATATGCCCGCTGAGATCGGGGTCCTTTTCCTCGGCGACATCATCGGCCGGCCCGGCCGGCGGGCCCTGGAGAAGTTCCTGCCGGGGCTCGTCCAGAAGCACAAGCCGGCGCTCATCGTCGCCAACGGCGAGAACGCGGCCGGAGGCAGCGGCATCACCGAGGAGATCGGCAAGGACCTGTTCATGCACGTCGACGTCCTGACCTCGGGCAACCACATCTGGGACAAGAAGGACGCGCTGCCCTACCTCGAGCGCGAGCCCCGGCTCCTCCGCCCGGCCAACTACCCGCCGGTCAATCCCGGCCGCTCGTCGTACGTCTTCCAGGCGGCCGACGGCGTCAAGGCGGCCGTCCTCAGCCTCCAGGGGCGGGTCTTCATGGAGCCGATCGACTGCCCGTTCAAGAGGGCCGACGAGGAGGTCGCGGCCCTGCGGGCCGTGACCCCCATCATCATCGTCGATTTCCACGCCGAGGCGACCTCCGAGAAACAGGCCCTCGGCTGGCACCTCGACGGCCGCGTCTCGGCCGTCATCGGCACGCACACCCATGTCCCGACGTCGGACGAGCGGGTCCTGCCCAAGGGCACGGCCTACATCACCGACGCCGGCATGTCCGGCGGCCGCAACGCCGTCATCGGCATCGCCCGCGAGCAGGCTCTGGCGCGGTTCCTGACCTCGCGGCCGCAGCGCTTCGAGCCGTCGCGCGACGGCCTTTTCCTGTCCGGAGTTTTCGTCCGGATCGACGCGCAGACGGGGAAGGCCCTGTCGATCACAAGGGAGGTCTTGGCCGAGGATGGCCGCGAAGACTGACGGTCTCGTCGTCAAGGACCACGTCTACACGGTCTCGCAGGTCACCGAGATCGTCAAGACCGCTCTCGAAGTGGCCTTTCCCCAGGTCTGGGTCGAGGGGGAGGTTTCGGGGTACAAGAGAGCCGCCTCGGGCCACGTCTTCTTCAGCCTCAAGGACGACCGGAGCGTCATCAAGGCCGTACTGTGGCAGTCGACGGCCCGCCGGGTCGCCTTCGATCTCAAGGACGGTCTCAAGGTCGTCTGCCGGGGCAAGGTCAGCGTCTACGAGCCCCGGGGCGACTATCAGCTCTACGTCGATCTCGTCGAGCCCAAGGGCAAGGGCGCCCTCCAGCTCGCCTTCGAGCAGCTCAAGGAGAAGCTCAAGGCCGAGGGGCTGTTCGACGACGCGCGCAAGCGCAAGCTCCCGCTCCGGCCGCGCACCATCGGCGTCGTCACCTCGCCGACCGGGGCGGCCATCCGCGACATCCTGCGCATCCTCGAGCGCCGCTACGCCCGGCTCCGCGTCGTCATCTATCCCGCCCGGGTCCAGGGCGAGGGCGCCGCGGCCGAGATCGTCGAGGGCATCGACGCGCTCGGCGCCTGGCCCGGGATCGAGGTCCTGATCGTCGGCCGCGGCGGCGGCTCGATCGAGGACCTCTGGGCCTTCAACGAGGAGCCCGTGGCCCGGGCCATCGCCCGGTCGCCCGTCCCGGTCATCTCCGCCGTCGGCCACGAGGTCGACTACACCATCGCCGACTTCGTCGCCGACGTCCGGGCCTCGACGCCCTCGGCGGCCGCGGAGCTGGTCATCCAGACGGAGGAGGCCTTCGCCGAGAGGATCGACGCCCTGGCGCGCCGGCTCGGCGAGACCTTCCGCTTCCAGGTCCAGCATCTGCGGAGCGACGTCGACGAGCTGGCCCGCCACCGCATCTTCCAGAACTTCGAGGTCCGGCTGGCCAACCTGGGGCGGCGGATCGACGATCTCGAAACGCGGGGCCGGAACGTCCTGCGGGCCGAACGGCAGAAGATCGCCGAGCACAAGGGCGCGGCCGTCCTCGCGGCCGAGCGCCTGGCTAACATCCTGCGCCGGACGGTCGGCGAGCACAGGGCGGCGTGGGAGCGGCTCTCGGCCGGACTCAACGCCCTGAGCCCCCTGGCCGTCCTCAAGAAGGGCTACACGATCGTCTGGAAGGACGGCGGCCTGCGGCTGGCCCGCCGGATCGAGGACATTGTCCCGGGCGAGACGGTCGAGGTCTCGTTCTTCAAGGGCGAGTTCAGCGCCAGGGTCACGTCCGTCGACCGCCGCAAGCTCCTGGAATCGCGGTTCCTCAAGGAGGGAACATGAGCACGACCCTGACGTTCGAAAAGGCCCTGGCCGAGCTCGAGCAGATCGTGGCCAAGCTCGAGAAGGGCGGCATCTCCCTCAACGAATCGCTGGCGCTTTTCGAGAAGGGGGTCAAGATGTCCCGGTTCCTCCGGGCCGAGCTCGACAAGGCCGAGCGCAAGGTCGAGATCCTGCTCAAGGACGAGAAAGGAAACCTCAAGCCGGAGGACTTCGAGTCCGGGACCGGCGACGAAGAGGAGACGGGGGACGAGGGCGGGGACGCCTGACCCGGACCGGGACGCATGGCCAAGATCCTCGATTCCATCCGCGAGCCGGCCGACATCCGGAAGCTCACGCCGGACGAGATCTCGACCCTGGCCCTGGAGATCCGGACCCTCATCCTGGAGACGGTCGCCAGGAACGGCGGCCACCTCGGCTCGAATCTCGGCGCCGTCGAGCTGACCCTGGCCCTGCACACGGCCTTCGATTCGCCCCGCGACAAGATCGTCTGGGACGTCGGCCACCAGTGCTACACCCACAAGATCCTGACCGGCCGCAAGGACAGCTTCGCCGGCCTGCGCAGGAGCGGCGGCATCCTCGGCTTCCCCTGCCGGGAGGAGAGCGAGCACGATATCTGCAACACCGGCCACGCCTCGACGGCCCTGTCGTCCGCGCTGGGCATGGCCGTGGCCCGGGACAAGGCCGGCGAGAAGCACCACGTCGTCGCCGTCGTCGGGGACGGGAGCCTCACGGGCGGGGTCGCCCTCGAGGCGCTCAACCAGATCGGCCACCTCCGCGAGCGGTTGATCATCGTCCTCAACTTCAACGAGATGTCCATCTCGATCAACGTCGGGGCCTGGTCCAAGTACTTCTCCTATCTCGTTTCGGGTCAGCGCTATATCTTGATGAAGGACCAGGCCAAATCGCTGCTCAAGCGGGTCCCGTTGGGTCAGCTGGTGATCAAGGGCGGCCGGGCCCTCGAGGAGCTGGCCAAGAAAGTGCTCTTCCCCGGGCTGGTGTTCAAGGAGCTCGGCATCCGCTACATCGGGCCCGTCCACGGGCACAACGTCCAATCGCTCGTCGAGGCCTTCGAGACGGCCAAGACCTACGATGGCCCGGTCCTCATCCAGTGCGTGACCCAGAAGGGCAAGGGCTACCAGCCGGCCCGGCTGCACCCGGAGAAGTTCCACGGGGCCGGACCGTTCAAGGTAGCGACGGGCGAGCCGCTCAGCCGCGAGTGGGGGCCGTCGTTCTCGAGCGTCTTCGGCAGCTCGATGATCAAGATCGCGAAGAAGGACCCGAAAGTCCTGGCCATCACGGCGGCCATGGGCGAGGGCACCGGGCTCCGGGAGTTCTCCGAAAAGCTCCCGGACCGGTTCTTCGACGTCGGCATCGCCGAGCAGCACGCGGTGAGCTTCGCTTCGGGGCTGGCCCTCTCGGGCTTCAAGCCCGTCGTGGCCATCTACTCGACCTTCCTGCAGCGGGCCTACGACCAGGTCTATCATGACGTCGGGCTGATGGACCTGCCCGTCGTCTTCGTCCTCGACCGGGCCGGCATCGTCCCGGACGACGGGCCGACCCATCAGGGGGTCAACGACATCGCTTACATGCGGCACATGCCCAACATGATCGTCATGGCCCCCAAGGACGAGAACGAGCTCCAGCACATGCTCTGGTCGGCCATCGCCTACGGCCATCCGGCCTCGGTGCGCTTCCCGAAGGCCAAGGGCCTCGGCGTCGCCATGGACGAGGAACTCGAGGTCCTTCCGCTCGGGCGGAGCGAGCTGGTCAAGGATGGCCGAGACCTCATCTTCGCCCTCGGCAACACGGTCGAGCCGGCGCTCGAGGCGGCCCGCGAGCTCGAGACCGGGGGGCGCTCCTTCGCGGTCGTCAACGGCCGCTTCGTCAGGCCGCTCGACCGGGACATGATCCTGCGCTTCGCCGGGCCGGGACGGACGGTCGTCACCGTCGAAGAGGGCATCGTCGAAGGCGGCGCGGGGAGCGCCGTGCGCGAGCTCCTGGACCGGGAAGGCCGGTTCGACATCCGGTTCCTGGCCCTCGGCGTGCCCATCGGGGCCTATCCTGTGGGCAAGTCCGACGAGATCCGGGCCCGGATCGGCCTCGACGTCCCCGGCCTCGTCCGCAGGATCCGGGAATTCGATGAAAGAACGCGCGGATAAGCTCCTCGCCGGCCGGGGTCTCGCCCCCAGCCGCGAAAAAGCCCAGGCCCTGATCATGGCCGGGGCGGTGACGAGCGCGGGCCGTCCCGTGCGCAAGCCCGGCGAGCTCGTCGACCCGGACGCGCCGCTCGAGGTGGCCGCGCCGCTTCCCTTCGTCGGCCGCGGCGGGCTCAAGCTCGAGGAAGCCCTCGAGCGCTTCGCGATCGATGTCCGCGGCCTCGTCGCCCTCGACATCGGCGCGTCGACGGGGGGGTTCGTCGATTGTCTCCTAAAGCGAGGCGCGGCAAAGGTTTACGCCGTCGACGTGGACACGAAGCAGCTTGATTGGAATCTCAGCAAAGACCCCCGTGTCGTACCCATCGAGAGGAACGCCCGCGCCCTGGCCGCCGACGATCTCCCGGAGTCGCCCGACATCGTCACCATGGACGTTTCGTTCATCTCGGTCCTCAAGATCCTCCCGGCCCTCAAGGTCGTCCCGGGTGACTGGACCCTCGTCTCGCTCGTCAAGCCCCAGTTCGAGGCGGGTCCCAAGGACGTTGGTCGGAAGGGGATCGTCCGCGACGCGGCCGTCCACGTGGAAGTCCTGGCGCGCGTCGTCGCCGGTGCCCGGGAGGCCGGCTTCGGCCCCAAGGGGATCATCCGCTGCTCGACGCACGGGCAGAAGGGTAACGTCGAATTCTTCGTCTGGTGGGACAAGGGGGCCGCGGACATGAACGCGGACCTCGTCCCGGCCTGGATCAAGGAGGCGGTCAGCCATGATTAACGTGAAGAAAGCCGGCCTCGTCATCAAGCCTCACGCGCCCTCGGTCGAAGGCATCCTGAAGACGCTCGTCGACCACCTCGAGGGCCGCGGCATCGCCTGCGTCCTCGAAGACGTCGCGGCCCGGAAGCTCGGCCGGCCGGACGGCCTGGCGCGGGCCGGGATCGCCGCGGCCTCGGACCTGGTCATCGTCCTCGGCGGCGACGGCACGCTTCTCAGCGTCGCCCACGAAGCCGCGCAGGCGGGCGTCCCGGTCATGGGCGTCAACCTCGGCCGGCTGGGCTTCCTGACGGAGATCCGGGTCAGCGAGGCGGTGGCGACCCTCGACAGGTTCCTCGCGGGCGACACGGCCCTTGTCAGCCCGCGCTGGCTCCTCGAGGCCCGGACGGCCGCCGGCGCCTCCTATTGCCTGAACGACGCCGTCGTCACCAAGGCGGCCCTGGCCCGCATGATCGAGCTGTCGCTGGCCGTGGATGGCCGCGAAGTGACGACGATCAAGGCCGACGGGCTCATCGTCTCCACCCCGACCGGCTCGACGGCCTACTCGCTCTCGGCCGGCGGGCCCATCCTCCATCCGCAAGTCCCGGCCATCGTCCTGACGCCCATCTGCCCGCACACGCTCTCGTTCCGGCCCCTGGCCGTGCCGGTGACGGCGGCGATCACCGTCCGGCTCCTGACGGGCGGGGAGGACGTCTACCTGACCCTCGACGGCCAGCGGGGCGGCCAGATGGTGAGGGACGACACGGTCGAGATCCGCAAGGCCCCGTTCGAGCTTCATCTCGTCACCTCGCCGAAGCGGTCCTACTACGACCTGGTCAAGGAAAAGCTCGGCTGGGCCGAATAGGGCCGCCTCGGCGGGGGTTTGACAACGGGCGGGCGCCCGGCTATCATTGAATACCTTACTAAAATACTAAGAATTGGAGATACCGATGTCCGACGCCATTGTCACAGGTTCCGATGCCACGTTCGATGCCGAAGTCCTGAAGTCCGCTGTCCCCGTCCTGGTTGATTTCTGGGCCTCCTGGTGCGGCCCGTGCCTGATGATCGCTCCCGTCGTCGAAGAGCTCGCCGAGGCCAACAAGGGCAAGCTCAAGGTGGTCAAGATGAACGTCGATGAGAACGGCCAGACGCCCCAGACCTACGGGGTCATGGCCATACCGACCCTGATCCTGTTCAAGGGCGGCCAGGTAGCGGAAAAGGCCGTCGGGGTCCTCCCCAAGGCCAAGCTCACAGAGCTCATCGCCAAGCACATCTGACCTTGTCGGGGACACGTACCCGGGGTACATGTCCCCATCTGGCGAAGCACATCTGACCCCTTGGGGGCAGGCATGGGGGACATGTACCGGAGGTACGTGTCCCCATTCTTATTCTTTTTTAAGATATCTTCTCAGAAGCGCTCCTCCGAGTCTCTCCGTCGCGCTTCTGATGGTCGCTCTGAAGACTCCGCTCCCCGCCGGTACAAAGAGTACATGTCCCCAGATCCCCTCAGATCCCGGTCCGCTAGGGGGCCTGGGCCGGCGCGGGGGCTTTCCGCGACCTGGCCGCGGCCGAGGCGTCATAATTCTCGTTGAGCAGCGAGGCGAGCTCCGCCCCCCAGAGCAGGATGACCATCGACGAGGAGATCCAGAGCAGGAAGAAGAGGACCGAGGTCAGCGTCCCCTGAAGGATCTTGCTCAGGACGATGCCCACCGCCGAGAAGTGGACCACGTAGAAGGCGAAGGCCCGCTTGAACACTTCAAAGAGCAAGGCGGCGACGGCCGCCGGGATGAGCGCCGCCCGGGTGTGGACCTTGACCTCGGGGATGAACTTGTAAAGGATGAAGAACATCAGGAAGGTCAGGGCATAGGGGATGACGTATTTCAGCAGGACGCTGTTGACGGCCGCCACCACCTCGGGATTGAGGGTGGTCCGGACAAGCTCGCTCTCCTGGACCGTCCGGCCGAACGCGGTCCAGACCGCCGTCATGGCCAGCGAAAAGAACATGAAGATGCCGACGACGGCCATCATCAGGAACTCGATCAGCCGGTTGTAGAAGAAGGACCGGTGGTATTTCGTCCGGAAGATCAGGTTGAGCGTCGAGATGAGGGACGAGAAGAGGAAGCTGGCCGAGATGAGCGAGCCGATGACGCCGAAGAGGCCGAGCTGGCCGACGGTGCCCGAGAGCTCCCCGAAGCTCTTGAAAAAGCCGGGGTCGAGGCGGGCGAAGAACTCGTCGGTGAAGATGTTGAGGCTCCGCAGGGCCAGCTCCGTATCGCCCAGGAAGCGCGCCGCGACCGCGAAGAAGAGGGCGATGAGCGGCACGGAGCAGAGCAGGGCGAAATAGGAAATGACGATGGCCGAGGTCCAACACTTGTCCCCGTTGAACCGCTTGAAGGACGCGGCGATGAGCGAGAGCGTCGAGCGCGTCATCCGCTCCGGGTCCCGGTGTGGCCTCGGCCCGCGGGCCTAGACGTACTTCCCCCACTGAACCATCAGGATGATGATGGTGATGAGCAAGGCGTAGATGACCAGCGTCTCGATGAGGACGAGCCCCAGGATGAGCAGGCCGCGGATGGCCGGCGCGCCGGCCGGGTTGCGGGAGATCCCTTCGCAGGCCGAGCAGATGGCCCGCGACTGGCAGATGGCGCCGGCGATGACCGCCAGGCTGATCACGGCGCCGCCGACGATGAGCGACAGCTTGAACAGGTCGGCCCGGGGCTTGGCCAGCTCGGCCGGGGCCGCGTCCTGGGCCAGCGCGGGCAGGGCCGTGAGAGCGAGGGTGAAGACGACCAGGCTCAGGATCTTCAGTTTCTTCGACATGGCGGGACTCCTTTACGTTGAATGCTCTTCTTCATGGGCGACGGCGCCCGCGATATAGATGCAGGACAGGAGGACGAAGACATAGGCCTGGATGAGCGAGGTGAAGATCGACAGGGCCATGAAGGGGAGCGGCAGCAGCAGCGGGAAGATCGAGGCCATGATCACGATCAGCAACTCCTCGGCGAAGATGTTGCAGAAAAGCCGCATCGACAGGGAGACCGGCCGGGAGAAGTGGCTGATGATCTCGATCGGCAGCATCAGCGGGGCCATGGCCGGGATCTCGCCCGTGAAATGCTTGAAATACCTGAGGCCCTGCGTCTTGACGCCCTGGGCGTGGTAGTAGAAGAAGACGACCAGGGCGCAGCCGACCGTGACGTTGAGCTTGCTCGTCGGCGACATGAGGCCGGGGACGAGGCCGAGCATGTTGCAGAAAAAAATGAAGATGCCGACCGTGCCGATGACCGGGACGTACCTGCGGCCTTCCGGGCCGACGGCCTCGACGATGAGGCCCTCGAACATCTGGACGATCATCTCGGCCACGGTCTGCCGGCGGGTCGGGACCAGGGCCGGCTTGCGGGCCAGGAGCCGGAAGAGGACCGGGACGAAGGCGGCCACGATGAGGACCATGACCAGGAAATCGGGGACGGCGTGGAAGGGGTCGACCTCGAGGCCGAAGAGGCCGAGAGCCGCGGCGACGGGCGGGCCGAAGACGCGGTTGAAGGCGTCGACGATCCAGAGGCTGTGCTCTAATCCTTCCATTTCTTCATGCGAAGAAGGCCCCGGACGGCCTCGGCCAGCGTTACCGGCACGACCGCGGAGAAGCCCGCGACGAAGGCGAGGATCTTCTTCGGATAGAGGAGGATTATAAGGAAAAAGACGGCGCAAATCAACACGAGCCGGAGGGCATAGAGGAGAACGCCGGAGCGCCTCGCCCCCTTCTCGCCCTTCGAGAGGACGCGGACGAGCGACTGCTTCAGCCAGAAGAAGCCGAGGGCCGAAAAGAGCCCCCCGGCGAAGAGGAGGAGCCCGGTCAAGGGATCGAAGAACAGGGCCGCCGGGACCGCCAGGATGGCCGCCAGGCCGGCGATCTCGAAGGGAATGCGCCGCAGGAGGAGGTCCTCGGAAGCGCCCGGATCCGCGGTCGTCATGGCACCCGGATTATAGCATGGCCCGGCGATCGCCGGCCAATTGCGTATTAGGAGAAGAGGGGCGCGTCCTTGACATCCTCCGGGCCCTCTCCGAGAATAGGGCCGGGGAGTCGGGGCGTGTCCGGGAGGGACACACGCCATGTCGACGGAATTCCTGGTCAAGTTCGCGGGGCTCCTGGCCGGCATCCTGGCCCGGACGGTCCTGCCTTGGCTGCGCAAGGTGAGGGACGGGAAGGTCCGCGGCTTCAGCCGCCGCTACCTTTACTCGGCCCTGGCCTCCCTGGCCATCGGCCTCATCCTGGCCCTGGTCATCTTTCCCAAGTTCGAGGCCGGCGCCGGCGGCCAGACCTTCGAAGCCTTCTTCAAGCTCTTCTCGCTGGCCTTCGCCTTCGGATTCGGCTGGAACGCGCTGGTCAACGAGGGCGGTGCCTGGGTTGCGGCCCCCGCCCGCCCGGAGGCCCGCCCGGCGGGCCGGGAGACGGAGGCCGCATGACGGACGAAAAGCCCCGGGGCCGGGACCTGAGGCGGCTGGCCGAGCTGACCTCGATCGGCCTCATCCTGCCGTCCTCGATCGCCGTGGGCCTCTTCATGGGCTACTTTCTCGACCGCTGGCTCGGCACCGAGCCCTGGCTCCTGCTCATCTTCACCGTGCTGGGGATCGCCTCGGGCCTCCTGAGCCTGTTCCGGGCCCTGAAGAAGGAGATCAGGGGCGACTTGCCCGAGGATTGACCCGCCCGCCGAATTTGCCGACGGCCGATCTCTGCCGGGATGTCTGAAAATTTCCGTCCAGAATTTTCCGCCGAGCCCCGTCTGCAAATCCGGCCCCTTCGGGGCTCGTTTGCTTCTCCCTGACCGCTGTGCTACAAATCAGGCGATGGAGTTTCGTCCTTTCCGGCCGGATCTCACTCGCCTCGCCGCCGGATTATGCCTGGCGCTCGCGCTCGCCCCAGGCGCTCTCTTTTCCCAGACCACCGTCCAGGCCAAGCCCGAACCGCAAACGGTCCCCGAGGCCGCCCCGGCCGAGGTCCGGATCCTGGCCCGGACGCAGGAGCGCGCCGGGGAGCGCGTCTTCGCCGCGGGCGACGTCGAGATCCGCTACGGGGATTTCCTCCTCTTCGCCGACCGGGTCGAGTACGACCTCGAGACGAAGGACGTCCTGGCCGAGGGCAACGTCGTCGTCCAGTCGGGCGGCCAGGTCATCCGCGGCGAGCGCATCCGCTACAACCTCGATTCCGGCCGCGGCACGATCGAACGGGCCTCCGGCCTCGTCGCGCCCTCGGTCCTCTTCGAGGCCCGGACGCTCGAGCGCAGGCAAGCCGATCTCTACAGCCTGAAAAACGCCCGCTTCACGGCCTGCGCCCAGCCGAACCCCCGCTGGAGCTTCGGCTTCTCGAAGGCCGACCTCAAGACGGGCGATTCGATCGAGATGTGGGACGCCGTCCTCCGGATCAAGAGCGTTCCCGTCTTCTACCTGCCCTACCTCCGCTATCCCCTGAAGGAGCGGGCCACCGGCTTCCTGATGCCGCAGATCGGCCTCTCCGGCGAGAAGGGCCTCTCCCTCTCCCAGAGCTTCTACTGGGCCCTGGCCCCGAACATGGACGCGACGCTCGGCCTCGACCTTTACGCCAAGCGCGGCACCGGGGCCGGCCTGGAGTACCGCTACATGTTCCCCGGCGGGACGAAGGGCGACTTCAAGGCCTACTATTTCATGTATAAGAGGGAGCCTGGCGGGGCGCGGCCCGGCAACTCCTCGATCATCCGCCTCAACCACAACCAGGCCCTGCCCTTCGGCTTCACCCTCGTGGGCAACGTCGACTATCAGACCTCGTTCAGCTTCCTCCGCGAATTCGACAACAACTTCCAGCGGGCCGTGTCCTTCACCCGGACGACCCAGGCCTTCCTGTCCCGGTCGTGGCGGAAGTTCAACCTGAGCGCCCGGGCCTCGCGCTTCGAGACCTACTTCTCCCAGATCGACGATTCGAACGTCTCGACGTCGCTGCCCCAGCTCAACTTCAACGTCTTCAAGACCAGGCTTTTCAAGCCGCTCTATTTCTCCCTGGCCGCGAACCTGACCCGCTGGCAGTACGGCTGGAAGTCCGATTACGAGGCCGGGACCGAGCGGCGCTCGACGCGTCTGGGGGTCAGCCCGTCGCTGAGCCTGCCGTTCTCCTCGATCCCCTGGCTCACGGCCACGACGACGGTCACGGCCAACCTCAATTACCACGGGCAGAGCCTCGATCCCGCGACCGGCGGCTCCGTCGACGAGCCGCTCTTCACCCGGAACTTCGTCGCCGCGATCGAGATCACCGGCCCGGTCTTCTACCGCCTCTTTTACGGCCGCGACGGCCGGGCCCGGCTCAAGAACATCATCGAGCCTTATGTCAGCTACTCGTACGACAGCCCGACCAACGCGTCCGACCGGATCGTGACCAACTACGGGTTCTTCCGCTATCACCAGATGAGCTACGGGCTCACCACCCGCTTCCTCTTCAAGGGAGCGGACGACCGGGCGGTCGAGGTCTTCCAGCTGGGCCTCGGACAGACCTACTACTTCTCGCCCGAGGACGGCCCGCTGTCGCTCTTTCCGGTCGACGGCGAGCCGCCCCGCTTCTCCGAGGTGACCGGAACGCTCCGCTTCTACCCGCAGGCGAAGTTCAGCCTCGACGCGTCGGCGGGCTACAATCCCTATTACCGCAACCTGTCGAGCCTGCGCTTCAGCGCCACGGCCGGGTCCAAGGCCGAGGGCGATTTCCTGACCCTGACCTGGTTCTCGAGCCGCAACCCCTGGATCACCGGGGTCGATCCCGCGCTCGTCTCCCTGTACAGCCGCGACCAGGTCGGGGCCTTCGGCGGCCTGCGGCTGCCCGGGCTCGACCTCGATCTCCAGCTCGAGGCCGACTACAACATCAAGGACCGCAAGCTCCTCTACACCGGCGCCCAGATCACCTACCACTACCAGTGCGTCGACATCCTCGTCGACGTCCGGGTCTTCCACTTCCGGGCCCAGCCCGACACCCAGATCCGGGTCTCGCTCGGCCTCGGCTCGATCGGCCGGTCGCTCGATTTCCTCGGGGGGTTCGGCTTTTAATGGGTTCTTCTCCCATATCCGGGAATCCTCTCGCGGCGGCGAGGGATGTTGCCTCGACGATCCCCGTCCGTGGAGGGGGGACCGGCAGGGAGCGGAGTCTTCAAAGCGGACCTGCAGAATCGCGTCCGAGCACTCGAGGATGCGATTCTGCGAAATGTCCAGAAAAAGAGATTTCTCATGATATTTCGCAGAAATCCGTCTTCGTGTGTGCTCCGGCAGATTTCTGCCCTCCGCTCACTTCGTTCGCTTCGGTCGGATGGCCGGGGAGCAAGAGGCATATCCCGAGCGAAGCCGGAGAGAGGAGCTTCCCGGAATCTGGAGAAGAACCTTTTAATGACGGGTCGGCGGACTCAGAGGTTGAGCTCGAGCTGGCCGTCCTGGGCGGACTTGCGGTCGGCCTCGATGTCCTCGAGGAGGTCCGGCGTGATGTCGCCCGTCGGGTAGATGCCGTCGAAGCAGGCGGCGCAGAAATTCCTGATCTTGGGGTTCTCCTGCTGGACCGCCTTCTTCAGGGCCGCGAGCGATTGGTAGATGACCTTGTCCGCGCCGATCTTGCGGGCCACGGCGGCCTCGTCGGCGTCCTGGGCGACGAACTCGGTCTTGGTCTGCATGTCGATGCCGTAGACGCAGGGGTGGCGCAGGGGCGGCGAGTACGAGGCGAAGTAGACCTTCTTGGCCCCGGCCTCGCGGAGCATCTCGACGATGGCCCGGGAGGTGTTGCCCCGGACGATGCTGTCGTCGACGAGGAGGACCTTTTTTCCCCGGATCTCCGAGGCGATGGGATTGAGCTTCTGGCGCACGGAGCTCTTGCGCTGCCCGTCGGCCGGCATGATGAAGGTCCGGCCGATGTAGCGGTTCTTGACCAGGGCCTCGCTGTACTTCAGGTTGAGCTTGCGGGCGATCTCGATGGCCGCGTCGCGGGCCGAATCGGGGACGGGCACGACGACGTCGATCGCGATCTTCCGCCGCCGGATCTCCGCGGCCAGGGACCGGCCCAGGTTGACCCGGCACTTGTAGACGTTGACCTTGTCGATGAACGTGTCCGGCCGGGCGAAGTAGACCCACTCGAACAGGCACGGCGACAGGCAGCCCTTGCGGACGTG
>Ga0209285_10000337_pt1 | contig 16527 bp, 14 predicted proteins | sample PPLLak3March2015_2_FD_187249 | JGI IMG/M metagenome (GOLD analysis project Ga0209285, IMG submission 187249) | Freshwater sediment microbial communities from Prairie Pothole Lake near Jamestown, North Dakota, USA - PPLs Lake P8 Core (3) Depth... | ecosystem: Environmental > Aquatic > Freshwater... | reverse complement strand
TCTCGAAGCGGAACGCCTGGCGGCGGTCGGTCAGACCGTGGCGGGTCTGGCACACAGCATCAAGAATATTCTGATGGGGCTCGAAGGAGGTAAGTACATGATCGGGCTCGGTCTTAAAAAAGACGACCGCTCCCTGATCGACCGGGGGAGTGAGATGCTCGACCGCAACTTCGATAAAACCACGACCCTCGTGAAGGATTTCCTGAGTTTTTCGAAAGGGCGGCTTCCCAAGCTGCGGATGGTCAACCCGAACGACCTGGTGATGGAAATCGTTGACCTTTATAAAGATATCGCGGCCAAATCGGGCATCGAACTGAAAGCCGACCTGAAACCGAATATGGCGAGGGCTCCTTTGGATCCCGATGCCATTCATACCTGTCTGACAAATTTGGTTTCCAATGCTATCGATGCCTGCCTGATGGGTGAGCAAAAAGGTTCCGAAGTTGTTATTGCAACGCGCGACGAAAAGGGTATCTTAACGATACAGGTCACCGACAACGGGACCGGTATGGACTATGAAATAAAGAAGAAAATCTTCACCACCTTCTTTACGACCAAGGGGGGTGAAGGGACCGGGTTGGGGCTATTGACCACCCGCAAGCTGGTCCAGGAGCATGGCGGGAAAATTATTGTCGAATCGAAGAAAGGGGAAGGTTCCCGCTTCATAATGGAATTTCCGCGCAAACGGCTCGGCATGCTCCATGAAGAAACGGAAGAAGAATAACAAGGAGATATGTGTATGGCGAAACCGGAAGACAAAACAATCCTGATTGTCGATGATGAGGACGATGTCCGGAGTTATCTCGAAGTCGCCCTGCTCGAGGCGGGGTTCAAGGTTCGGACTGCTCGCGATGGCTTCGAAGCGCTGGAAGCGGTCAAAGAGCAGATACCGGACCTGATATCGCTCGACCTGGTCATGCCCCGCAAGTCGGGGGTGAAATTTTATCGCGACCTCATTACCGATAAAGCATGGGCCAAGATTCCCATTATCATCGTAACCGGGCATGCCCGGGACGATCTCGGCAAGGCGGATTTGAAAGAGCTGACCATGTCGGGTCCCGGCATTTATATCGAAAAGCCGGTCAAACCGGAACGGTACGTTGCGGCGATTAAAGAAATATTGGGGCTGGATTCCACCAAAGAAGAGCAGAATATGGCGAACCAGTTGAAACTCCAGAATGAGTTGAAAGATATGATCGACGGCGCTGATCCGGACATGCTTAAGAAGATCAAGGCCGCGCTGAATTCGAAAAATCCGCGTTCCTGATTCGACAAAGGAGCACTGTTATGAATGCAAACGGCAAGAAGACCATACTGGTAGTCGAGGACGAAAAGGATCAAATCGAATACCTGACGGTTTTTTTCGAAGAAAACGGTTATCATGTTATATCGGCTATGGACGGTCAAGAAGGGTTTCTGAAGGCCGAAACGGAAAATCCCGACCTGATTACGCTCGATGTCTCGATGGGAAATGAATCCGGCGTAAAAATGTACCATCGCTTAAAGAAAACCGACAAGACCAAAGACATTCCGGTGATTTTCCTGACCGGAGCGCCCGCACAATTGAAGACCTTTATCGCCAAGGTAAAGACTTTCCCGAAACCGTCGGGTTATTTCGAAAAGCCGGTCGACCGCGAGGCACTGCTGCAAAAAGTCAGGGAGTTAATTTCTTAACTCCCCGAGCAAGCGATTATATCAGGTTTCCGATTCGGTCTTGCGGCCGAAAGTTACATACAGCGCCGGAAGAACAATAAGGGTCAATGCGGTCGAGGTCAGGATTCCGCCGACCACGACCGTCGCCAGCGGCCGCTGCACTTCCGCTCCCACCCCGGATGACACAGCCATTGGAATAAATCCCATTGCCGCAACAAGCGCCGTCATAAAGACCGGACGTAACCTGGTCATGGCTCCGGCATGAACAGCTTCCGCAATACTTCTCCCTTCCGATCTCAGGCGCTTTATCATGGAAACCAGAACCAGACCGTTTAAGACGGCAATCCCCGACAGTGCAATAAAGCCGACCCCCGCGGAAATGGAAAACGGCATTCCCCGCATGGTAAGCGTTATTACGCCCCCCAGCGCGGCCAGCGGGACCCCGGAAAATATCAAAACGGCATCTCGGGCCGATTTGTATGTCCAGTACAGCAGGGCGAATATCAACAGGAGTGCAATCGGTACCACGATAGCCAGCCTGGTCCTGGCCCTCTCCAAATTTTCGAACTGCCCTCCCAGCCTGATGAAATAACCGGTGGGCAGGGATACTTCGCTGTCGAGCCGGGTGCGAAGCTCATTGACAAAGGAACCGATATCCCGGTCCCTGATATTGCATTGTACCACAATTCGCCGTTTACTCCATTCCCGGGTAATGGTGCCGGGGCCTTCATCGAGAATACCCGTGGTAACGCGATCCAGCCCGATGAGGCTGCCGCTTTTCGAACGGACCAGGATATTTTTGATATCCTCCGGCCCTGCAAGGCGGGTGGTATCGACCCGCACGACCAGATCGAATCTCCGCTGACCTTCGAAAACATCTCCGGCAATTATTCCGCCGATGCTTTCAATTGAGGTCAAAACATCACGGGCCGTGAGACCGAACCGGGCCAGGCGCTGCCGATCCACCGTCAGCCGAAGCTGCGGCTGGCCGGTCAGCTGTTCGACCGTCACATCGGCACTCCCGGGAATGGTCTCGACCAGCACGGCGAGTTCTTCGGCCATTTCTTCCAGAACATTCAAATCGTCCCCAAACAGCTTGATTCCGATATCGGAACGTATTCCGGCGATCATTTCGTTTATCCGCATCTCGATCGGCTGCGTGAAGATGCGGTTTTGTCCAGGCAAATCGGCCAGTTCATTATCAATGGCCGCCACCAGTTCTTCCTGGTTTGACGCTTTCTTCCACCGGTCACGAGGTTTCAGCGAAATGAACATATCGGATAGTTCCAGCCCCATCGGATCGGTCGAAAGTTCGGCTGTCCCGGTGCGTGTCCAGATAAGCTCGATTTCATCCGGAAAAGCCGCAAGGAGATTGTTTTCAATCTGTGTATTGTATTTGACCGATTCATCCAGCGAGATACCGGCCAGACGAACGAGGTTTATGACGATGGTCCCTTCGCTGAGCCGCGGAACGAATTCCGAACCGAGCCTGGTAAACAATATTCCACCGCCGATTAGTAGTACAACCGCAACGATAATGACAATTCTGGCGTACTTGAGGGCGGTATCAAGAACCGGACGATACATCCGCCGGAGCCATTCCACAAATACCGGTTCTCGTTCGCGGACCTTTTTCGAAAGGAATATCCCAATCAAAGAGGGCAGCACGGTGAACGACAGAATCAGGGAACCGGTCAGGACGAAAACGACCGTCAGCGCCATCGGGCGAAATAGTTTTCCTTCGACACCCTGGAGGGTAAGGATGGGAAGGTACACGATGATAATAATCAGTTCGCCGAACAGGGTCGGCTTGCGGACTTCCATAATGGCGTCGCGGATTATTTCCAGACGCGATTTTGTACTGTTTCCTTCGGCTAATCTTTTAACGGAATTCTCCACCTGTATCACGGCGTTATCGACCGCCAGGCCGAAATCGATGGCCCCCAGGCTCATCAGGCTACCGGCAATGCCGAAGCGGGACATCAAATCGAATGCGAACAGCATCGACAAAGGGATGGCCGAGGCTACGATCAGACCGGCGCGGAGATTCCCGAGAAAAACAAACAGCACGGCGACTACCAGCAACGCTCCGAACAGGAGGTTATGCTCCACCGTTTTCAGGACCTTTTCGACCAGGTCGGTTCGTTCGTAAACCGGGACTGCTTTTATTCCGTCCGGGAGGTTTTGCGACGCTTCGGTCAATCGCTGCGCCATGGAACGGGTAATGTCGGCCGGGTTTTCTCCGGTAATCATAAACCCGAGCCCCAGGACTGCCTCTCCCTTGCCGTTGTAGGTGGTTGCGCCGCGACGGGTCTCGTGTCCGATTACGACTTCTCCGATGTCCTTTACGGTCAGAGGAATCGTTTCACGGCTGGCGATGACAATGTTTTCAATTTCGGCAATCGATTCGACCGTGCCGATACCCCTGATAATGGTCATCTCACCGCCGCGATTTATCTGGCCTCCGGGAACGTTGCCGAGATCGTCGTGGATGGCTTGGATGACTTCCGATAGGGATAAATCGTACTGTGCAATGCGGTCGGGATCGAATAGAATCTGGTACTGCCGTTCAAACCCGCCCCAGCTGTTGACTTCGGCGACCCCCGGAACCGAAAGTAACTGCGGCATGATAATCCAGTCCTGGGCGGTCCGGGGAGCGGTGTTGTCTTCGGTATCTCCCAGGACGATATAATGGAATATTTCACCGAGCCCGGTCGATACCGGGCCCAATTCCGGGACGCCGATTCCTTCGGGGAGTTCGGCGGTCAGAAGCCGCTCGCTCACCTGTTGACGGGCAAGGTACAAATCGGTACCATCTTCGAAAATCGCGGTAACCTGGCACAAACCGTACTTGGTCACCGAGCGGACCTCTTCCAATCCCGACAGCCCGGTCAAACCCTGCTCGACTTGGTAGGTAACCAGGCGTTCCAGATCTTCGGGTGCCCATCCCGGAGCGGCAACGTTGACCTGAACCAGTACCGGAGTGGTATCGGGAAAGGCATCGAACGGGAGATTCAGAAATGCGACTATACCGAGGATGCAAAAAAACCCGGTCAGCGCCAGCACGGCATACCGATGCCTGAGCGTAAACTCAACCAGTCTTTGCAGCATGGCAGCCTCAACCGACCGGTTCCAGGCCGCAGCATCCCGCTCCGATACTGGTTTTCTTCAACTCGGTCTTCAGCAGGAATGCCCCGTCGACGACGACTTCTTCGCCGGGCTGCAATCCTCCTCTCACCTGGTAGTACGGACCTGTTCCCTCTCTCAGTTCCACCTTGCGGGGGCGGTACCGGTCTAACGCTTCACGGACAAAAACTACATTGCAGCAGCCTTCCCATTGCACGGCGTCTTTAGGGACAAGGACCACGTCATTATCTTCCCGTTCCACGATGGCCACTCGTCCGAATTCTCCTGCCTTGAGACTGTGTTTTTTATCCGGGACCATGGCACGGACAACGCCGGTACGGGTATGAGGATCGAGGAACTTCGAAACCCAGATTACTTTGGCTCCAATGCGATTTAATCCTCTTCCGTCGGAACTGAAGGTTACCTCTTGTCCGACTTCGATATCTCGAAGCTGCTGTTCGGTCAGACGGGCTTCGATCCACATCTCCTCAGGATTTGCCAGAGTAGCCAGTGCCGCACCGGCTTCGTACAATTCTCCCGGTTTTGCGATTCGTTCCACGATCATACCGGAACCGGAAGCTCTCAAAGCAAAGGTGTTCGATATCCGGCGATGCTTTAACAATTCGTCGAGATCGGTTTCGGACAAACCTGCCGATGTTAAAAAGCCCCGGACACCGGCGTACTCGGCCAGGGACTTCTCCAGCATGGCGCATTGTTCGTCGTATTCGCTGGTACTGATTAGATTACGGGACTTCAGTTCCTCATGCCGCGAAGTCTCCTTCCGCTGCAATTCGTATGCGGCATACGCGGAAAGGAGCTGAGCCTCCAGTTCCGTGATACGGGGGGATTGCATCACGGCCAGGATATCTCCGGCTCGGACATTATCACCGGGCGACACCGCCCAGCGGGATACCAGAGCCGGGACGGTGGTGGTAACCACGATCGCGTGAGTTTCGTCGAACACGACTTCCGCCGGTGCTTCGATGGAGTATTCCTCGGCCGCATCTCGGACCGTAAGCACTTTCAATCCGGTTCTTTCCGCGGTTTCGGCCGAAGCAAACTGGATCAAGGCATCGTTGGTGGCGCAGACCGGTTCGTTGGGACGGAAATAAAGAGTAATTTCGATATCGTTCCGGGTAAGCTCGATGGTTCTGGCCCTCAGGATATCCTCCTGCGGGAATTTTATCTCCGGGTTACACAGGCGACAGTGCGATTCCGGAAGACCGTGCCCGGCGCACCAGTCGTTTTTCGCCTTGTACGTTTCAATCAATGTCGGATTGCATTTGGTACATTGCGATTCGGGGACGGCATGTTCCGTGCACCAGTCGAGTATATCGTCATTCGTGGCCGCGACTTCTGTCGCCTCGCGACCGTGTTCTCCGGGACCATGATCATGCCCGGCGTGGGGGTCGGTTTCGAGGGATGTACTGTCACCGCCGCAACCCGCGAGGACCAGGAACACCACCGTTGCCAGTATCCAGAAACATTTATAGTAAGAGTGAGCGTTCATTTCAATTCTCTCCGCAGTTATGTATTCATGCCCAAGGGCATTTTAATCATTCGAGAACTCGTTCGAGCCCGAATCAAATCAATATGAGTGGAAATACCGGTTCGGTGACCGGCGAAGGTGCATGAAAATCAGGCGAGCTGCGGAGGATGATCGATCGTACTTACCCAGTCCTGGTGAGGATTATGGAATCTTTGAAGATAAGCCGATGACAGCGGGCAGAATTCGGCATAATCGGAAGAGGTCAGGATATCTCCTGCCTGAAATACCACCACGCAGTGGATACAGGCGCAGTTATCCCGGCAATCGTCGGCACAGCCGTCATTGCAGCCGTCGTCGCAGGAAAATTCTATCAGTTCAATGGCAAACGGAGCCAATAGCGCGACAAAGGCCCAGAATACGACAATCGCTGCCGGCCATTTGCGGCTGGAGGGATAATTTCGGTAATTGAACATCGATTCCAATATTCTTCCGTAACATCGAATTTGCGCGGTTTCAATATATACGCCTGACCGCCGGATTTGACCGGAATATTTTTCCATTTTTCGCGTTATGCGTCAAACGCATAAGCCCATGAAACGTAAGGACTTCGGAGTTAAGGGCCGAGTTTTGGCAGTTTCCGGAAGTTCAACTTTTTATCAATTCGATAATCGCTTCGATTTTCGGCAGGATAATATGGGGGTCCGCCATTCTTACATGAACGGTGTTTTCGCGGATAATAGTCTCTTCGCGGTACTTATCCCCCAAAACCCCTTCTTCGAGATGACGGCTCAGCAGCTTGTCGAGCGAATCGAATTCATCGGTTCCGAAAACGAAGCGGACGACGCGTGCCGAATCCGTGGCCAGTTTGTACCACGAGATAAACTGGTCACTGTCGTTTTCGAGAAACGGTCTCATGATGTCGAGGCCGTATTGTTTGATCGGTCCAATTTCGGTCCCGAATTTGCCCAGGGCTTTTACGATATATTCATGAAGCGACAACCATGCCGGGAGCGATGTAACCACGTCGCTGAATTCCCGTAGCTTTTCGAGGATTTTGGCTTCGTCGTTGGGAGTCATCCCGGCATATCGCCGTGAGACGAAGCACCCGTCGAGGTCCATGGTACAACCTATCAAAAGGAGGCCGGCGATGTCGATTCCTTCGAGCGCTCCGGTGGAGAGCATGTTCATAATCTGGTCCGAACCGGACGAGAATCCTGCCAGGATAATATTCTTGGGTTTGAAGATATCGCGGCAGGTCTCCACAAATCCGCCAAGGAGGGTGGAATGATCTTCTATGGTAAGCGCCGGGCGGTATCGGGCGTCGCTGCTCCAGCCGTACAGGGAAGGAGCGACTCCGCAGCATGAGAGGTTTCTGAGAGTATCGGAAAAAATACTTTCATCGAGTCCCAGGCCGTGAACGAATACCACCAGCGTTTCCGATTCCACGCCGCTCATTAAATAAGTCATATGATCGCCGATCATCTTCGGGGAGCGGTTTTTGAGCCGCCGGACCAAGTCGGCAGTCAGGACAAAACGCCGCCGCAGGACCAGGCGGCATTCCGAGGAAGTTGTCCCGGAGCCGGACGGGGAAACGACCGATGACATTCCCCTGATTACAAGGTCGTTCAGTTCATTCATCACGTCCAGGGCGGTCTGGATTCGCTTTCGGGGATCTTTCTCAAGACAGCGGCGGATTATCCGTACCAGATCGTACGGAGCATCCATTCTCTGTTCCGACACCGGTTCCGGTTGATCCCTTAGAATCCGGGCTCCGACATCGGCGGCGCTGGTTCCCTCGAAGGGATGTTTGCCGCATACCAGTTCATACAGTATCACTCCCAGGGCAAAGATATCCGATTGCGGCAGGGCCTTTTTGCCGCCGAGTTGTTCCGGGGCCATATAAGGGACGGTGCCGGCAATACCTGCTGATGCCGTTATCCGGGTCATTGTTTTATCAGGGTCGGCTTTTGCATTCGTATCGTCGAATGAGGCCAGCCCGAAATCGAGGATGCGGGCTTTGCCGGTTCGATCAATCATGATGTTGCCCGGTTTCAAATCACGGTGGATGATCCCCGATTCATGGGCGGCTGCCAAACCGCTGCTGATTTGAATCCCGAGGTCGGAAATATCGAGTAGGGATAACTGCCGTTCCGACGAGTATTTATTGAGCGGAGCCCCCGCGACATATTCCATAACGAAGTAAGGAGATTCGCGGTATTCGCCCACTTCGTAAATCGTGATTATATTGGGGTGATTCAAGCGGGCGGCGGCCCGGGCCTCCCTGATAAATTTCTGCCGGTACTCTGCTCTTGCCCTGAATTCATTCAGAAGGAATTTTATAGCCACCTTTCGATCGAGCTTGGAGTCGTGGGCAAGGTAGACTTCTCCCATCCCTCCCATCCCGATTTTTTTCTCGATGGTATAATGAGATACGGAATCTCCGAATTGCAGAAAATCCGGAGCGTTGGTATCGGGGATATTCAATTTCTTATCCATTTCCTTTTCCCGGGCAAATATTCGACGGTTTCTTCGGATAAAATTAATACGACGAATCTCATACGTTTTACGGTCTATAGTGCGGCAAAAGGAAAATTAAACATTCTTCGGGGTGGCCCGTCTAAAAAATACCGCAGATACGGAATGAGCCTGAAACCACAATAGTGAGTCGCTGGCGAAGGGAATTCCGGAAATTCTTAACTTTATGCGGAGGATCAATTTCATGTCAGCCCGTTTCAAATCGGTAATAGGCTTTTTTATTAGCCTGGTCTTTGCTTCGGTTATGATCCTGGCCTGTTCCGGAGGTCCAACCGGATCGGATGGAAACCGGCAATCCCTGGTTTCGGGAGATACTACCGGGAGAACGACCGACAGCGTTATCTATGACGATACTATCTATAATCCGGATGATACTACTTACTGGACCGACACGACCATATATATCGATACCACGGTATGGCCGGACGATTCCAGCTGGTTGCCGGATGATTCCTTCATTATTTATCCCGATACGCTGGTTTATCCCGACACGTCCATATGGCCCGATGATACAACTGCCTGGCCGGACGATACCGGCATATGGGATCCTGACACTACATTTTGGCCGGATGATACCACGTTTTGGCTCGATGATACTTTATACTGGCCACCGGATACCATGATGAATCCTTCCGACACTTGAGCATTGCCGTAACGGAATTATGGCCGCCGGGATTTTCCGGCGGTTTTTTATTTTCACGAATTCGGACATGCAGCGAAATCCCGAGAATAATTTCTTGACAGATTTCGCGATTGCCGTATCTTATTTATAGACAACCTCACTAAATCCCCTCGTTAAAGTTATTGAATATCCCTGCGTGCGATTATTTATCGCCGTTTGCAATCGATACTTATCTCTGTGGCGATGACCCTTTTGGGTTTCCCCGCCATCCCTCACCGCGGTTATATCAACCGCTAACCTTACAACATGGAGGAGACTTGCCTATGGAAGGATAAACCCGCCTTTAGAGAGGTGGAACCCGGTTGCATCATGTCAACCGGTTCGCCGGGTGCATTATCGGTAATCGAATTCGAATCCGATTCCGCGCTCCGGAGGGGGAGCAGGGATGTGTGCTCGCGGATGCGAATGCGGCAACACGCCGACGGGGCATCCGGCCGGCTAACAAAATCCTCCGCGCATGCGGGGGTGTTCAGATAACAACCCGCGATACTGAACGCCCGGAAGCCTAACAGGCTTTCGGGCTTTTGATTAACCCACAAATCATGGGAAAATCCCCATAATTTAGGCGTCAGCGGAATGCCTTCCGTCCCGCCGCAATGCCCAACTATTGAACATTTTCCCCGCCTAACCCCTTGCCCCACAATGAACTCCAGTCTTCGGGAGATTCCGTCCCTTCCATTTGGTATGCCGCCTGCACTTATAGTCCCGCAGATGGACCCAAACCACTATGAAACAAAGGCGGGATTTATGAAGGTTAAATTCACGCTCACCATGGACAACTTGATTGTCGATGGCCGCCCCATCGACCAGGTCGTTCTGGACTGGGAATCCGAGCTGGAACACGATGAGCTCCTCGCGATCTCGCATAGCTGGATATCGTCCCAGAATTTTTTGACCCAGCGGATGACCGGTCTCAGCCGGGTCGGCGAATCATCGCTCACCATCGAACCTATTGACGATTTTTAAGGAATACATACGATGGATGAATTGATTCAGGCAGCGCTGAAACAACTGACCGAAAGCATCAGCATAAGGGCCGATTTTCTGCACCAGGCCAGGTCCTTCGTCGAGAATCGCTTCGGGACGGCCGGATTGATCGCATGCGGACTTCTCCTGGCCAGCATCATGGGATTGCTCCTGGCCAAGATCGCCAAGCTGTCGTTCAACCTTCTTCGGTACGTCGTGGTCCCGTCGGTCGCCGTGACCTTCGTAGCCACCTACTTTCTCCCCTATAACTTCGTCTATATCCTTCCGGTATCGGTCGCCTTTTTCTCGGTCGTTCTGATGGTGAAAGGGTAGGAATTGCACTATGGCCGACAATAAAGACAAAAAAAATAAGAAGATCGTAGATGCGCCGAACAACGGCAATGGCTCCGAAATCTATCAGAACGAAGTAACCAGTCCATTCGAGGACGATGAAGTCGAAACCGACGACAAGGTATTCATCGAATGTCCCGGGGCGACCATATACGATGCGGATACTCGTGAAATTATCGCCGGTGTGAAATTTATCGACGAATCGGATCCTTCGAAAGGCTACGAAATCGTCGGCTCCCCCGTCTATGCACCCGAACACAAGAAACGCCGCTTAATCAAGAAGGAGCACCTCGGCTCGATCCGTCGCTGCAAGGCTTGCCAGGATTTGACGGTTAGAATGGTTCGTCCCGAGGGTCCGGATTTCTATATACCCAACCACAAACATCCCAATAAAAACAAGCTAAAATCGGTCGAACGGACCTGGCAGGATTAAGCGACCAACAATCCTCTCAAAGCTCTCGTAATATTCTTGCAAGTTGTTGTATTCTAAAAAGATACTAAACTATTTTTACTTGCTTGAAAGCTTAAATTTTCGTATCTTTTTAAGGATATGAATGAAGAAATAAAAAGGGGACAGAAATCCTCCACAACTCGCCTCGGAGCCCTTCTGAACGGGGTATTAGGCCGTCTCGGCCTGGCCCATTCCATGGGGGGATGGAACGCCGTGGTACACTGGCCGGAAATTGTCGGCGAGTTAGTGGCATCGCGTTCAAAGGCCATCCGTTATGAAGACGATACCCTCCTGGTATCGGTCCCGGATGCTGCATGGCGTCAGGAATTGCTGATGGATACCGATCGTATTCTCGGGAAAATCCATGACCTTCCCGGCGGAAAGGCGGTAAAGAAAATTCGATTTGTCTCCTGATAAATGGAACATATAAAGAAATGAAGGTTACTTTGAAAAATACCGGCGAAACAACCGAACCGAAAAAAGATAATTCTTACAGCGCCAGTACTATCCAGGTTCTCAAAGGATTGGAGGCGGTCCGCCGCCGTCCCGCGATGTATATCGGAGATGTCGGCATGCGGGGGCTGCACCACCTGGTTTACGAAGTGGTCGATAATTCCATCGACGAGGCTATGGCCGGTGCCTGCACCGCGATCAAGGTCGAAATCGGCACCGATAATTCCATTACCGTCACCGATAACGGGCGGGGTATACCCGTGGAGGAACATCCGACCCAAAAAAAATCGGCGCTCGAAGTGGTCATGACCATGCTTCACGCCGGCGGCAAATTCGACCATTCCAGCTATAAGGTTTCCGGAGGTCTGCACGGTGTCGGGGTCTCGGTCGTGAATGCTCTTTCCGAATGGTGCTGGGTGGAGGTTTCCCGCGACGGCGGCGTTTTCCGCCAGGAGTACGAGCGGGGAATTCCGAAAGGGGACGTGAAGGAAATCGGCAAGCGCAAGACTACCGGTACCAGGACCTGTTTCCACGCCGATCCGCAGATTTTTAGCGAGATTGTATTCAAATTCAGTACGCTTTCCGCCCGCATGAGGGAACTGGCTTTTCTCAATGCCGGGTTGAAAATTTCCCTTATCGACCATCGTGAAGAAAATAAAGATATAGAATTCATGTACAAAGGCGGGCTGGTTTCATTCGTGGAATACCTCAATGAACGGAAAGAAGTCCTGTACAAAAAGCCGATTTATTTTCAGAAAGAGCGGGACGGGGTCGACGTCGAAGTCGCCATACAGTACAACGATACATACGTGGAAAACCTCTTCAGTTACGTCAATAATATCAATACCATCGAAGGGGGAACACACCTGACCGGTTTCCGTGCCGCTCTAACCCGTTCTATTAATAATTATGTCACCAAGAACAATCTTCTCAAACAGAAGAATGGCGGCAAAAATGGCGGAGTGGCTCCGGTCGGCGAAGATTCCCGCGAAGGATTAACCGCAGTATTATCGATAAAAGTCCCCGATCCTCAGTTCGAGGGGCAAACCAAGACCAAGCTCGGCAATTCCGAAGTCAAGGGGTTGGTTGAAACCATCACGGGCGAGTTTCTCTCGAATTATTTCGATGAAAATCCTCCGATCGCCAAGAAAATTGCCGAAAAAATCATCTCGGCGGCCCGTTCCCGCGAAGCCGCGCGTAAGGCCAAGGAATTAACCCGTCGCAAAACCGCGCTCGATCATGCCGCACTTCCGGGCAAGCTGGCCGATTGCTCCATGACCGATCCGGCCATGTGCGAGATATTCATTGTCGAGGGAGATTCGGCGGGAGGATCCGCCAAACAGGGACGGGATCGACGTTTCCAGGCGATTCTGCCGTTGAAAGGGAAAATCCTCAACGTCGAAAAGGCCCGCATGGACAAAATTCTATCCAACGATGAAATCCGCACCATGATAACGGCGCTGGGGACCGGTATCGGCCGCGAGGATTTCAATATCGCCAACCTGCGGTACGGCAAAGTGATTATCATGACCGACGCCGATATCGACGGCGCTCATATCCGGACCCTGATTCTTACATTTCTTTTCCGTTACATGCGGGAATTAATCGAGCAGGGCAATGTTTATATTGCGCAGCCCCCGTTGTACCGCCTGTACAAGGGGAAAAAAGAGCAGTACGTCTATTCCGACAAGGAGATGGAACTGGCGGTCAAGCAGTTCGGTAAAGAAGGCATGTCGATCCAGCGCTACAAAGGTCTCGGCGAAATGAACCCGGAACAACTCTGGCGGACCACCATGGATCCGGAAACACGGACCTTATTGCTGGTAACCCTCGATGATGCCGCCGAAGCGGACAACCTGTTCAGCACCCTGATGGGAGACCAGGTCGAGCCGCGGCGCGAATTCATCCAGGCCAACGCCAAGTATGTCCGGAATCTGGATATTTAATTCGAATTTAGGGCAGGAGCATATCGCTCCTGCCTTTTTTATGTCTGCAAATAATCCCATTGACTCTTATAATCCCCTTCCCTATCTTCCCCCATGGAAGTCCGCGGTGTCTTTTTCGATCTCTACGGAACCCTTTTAATATACGATAATCTCGAACAGGGCTGGTACGACTGGCGCAAGGCTTTCGTCGATACCCTGACCAATTTTGGATTTGACTGCCGGAATATAAATTTCGATACGCTGGTTGAGGACTTTTTCAAATTTCCGCTCGAAATCGATTCCAATGATGACTACACTCCGTACGAACGGCGTCTGGCCCAATTCGGAAAACAGTTCGGGTACACATTAGATTCCAGATTAATCTCCAAAATCACTGACGCGACGGTCGGTTCCTGGCATCGGCATATCTCGCTGGATCCCGACGTCCCCACAGTGCTAGCCGAAATCAGGCGGATGAATAAAATCGCGCTGGTTTCCAATTTCGATCATCCGCCGTATGTCTATCGCATACTGGAGAAGTATGATATAATCGGATTATTCGATCATATCACTATTTCGGGTGAAATCGGAGTTGAAAAGCCGCACCCCGCCGTTTTTGCACCATCCCTGAAAGCGACCGGGCTGGAACCGGGACAAGTAATCTTTGTCGGTGATTCCAAAGAAGATATCAAAGGGGCCAAAAACGTCGGGATGATACCGGTCCTGATTGACCGAAACGGCGGCGGCGTGGAAGCGGATGTTATAAGAATAGAGAATCTATCGCAATTGCCTGATTTGATATCGGGAACCTGAAATCGATATCGAATTCCCGTCTCGGGGAATCATCCTAAATTTGTTTTGACTATAAAAAAAAGAAGAAAGCCGCGAACCGAAATTCGCGGCCTTCTTCGCGGTGGTCATCGCTATCGGGCTATTTTTTAATAGTCGTTGCCGTTGGTAGTCCCCAAAGCGGCGTTTTCAGCATCCACCAGTCCGTACCCCTGCTGGTAGGTACTCAGGCCGATATCCTCGGCGGTATTATGAAGCAGCGTCCGTATCTGGTCGCGGGTGTAAGCCGGATGCGCCGACCAGGCCAGCACGGCAGTCCCGGCGGCCATCGGGCAGGCCATCGAAGTCCCGCTTAAAGTTTTGTATTTTCCGCTCTTATAGGTCGAAAGAATCGAACTCCCCGGGGCGATGACTTCTATTTCGGGGCCAAAACAGGAATAGCTCGCGATGGCATCGGTCGAAGTGGAAGCGGACACGGCGACCACGATACTGTGGGCGGCGGGGTATTCGACAGCGCCTCCGGAATTTCCGGCCGCCGCGAACATCAATATATCGTTATCGTATGCTTCCTGCAGGGCCAGCAATTCGGCATCGGATGAAGGCCCGCTGAAACTCATCGACATTACCCTGATATCGTTGTTCGGATCGGAATCTTCGTGCGTTCCGATACACCAGTCGATGCCGGCAATAATTGCCGATACCGAAATGAGTGAGGTTTTGCTGATTTGGACAGCCCAGATATCGCAATTCGGAGCTACTCCGACCACACCGATCGTATTATTATTGGCGGAAATAATTCCGGCACAGTGGGTCCCATGGCCGTTTTTATCTTCCCAGTCGGCCGGATTGCTGTTAACCACGGAATACCCTCCGGCCCAGGTCAAGTCCGGATGATCCATATCCCCGCCGGTGTCCAGCACGGCCACGTCGATATTGTCACCATCGTACGAAGAATTGTTATGGACATATTCGGCATCGACCCGGTTGACGCCCCAATCGAGTGTTTGGGCATCGAAAGTGCGGGTTAAATCCGGTTCGACAAACAAGACGTTCGGTCTGTTTTTCATGGCGTTGACAGCTCCGGTCGGAAGCGAAGCGAAAACGACCGGAATATGTTTATATTCCCTGATGATACTGCCGCCAGAGGCTTTGATGGCATTACCGGGGAGTTCACCGGTATATCCGATCAGAACTTCGGAATTGCCGGACCCGGCCGATAGCGCCATGGCGCCATTAGCCGGAGATACCGGAGTGTTGTCCTGAGAACATCCCCAGACCACAAATAACACCGCCGCGGCTGCAAGTGTGAGGCTTAATGCTTTTCTCATTTGCTCCTCCTGATGAGTGAAGCGTGGTTTACCTTTAGCGATGGCCTACCCTGCAGAACAGAGGAGTCAATTTGTGATTTCGTTCACGACCGGATGCAGTTTTGGGAGTAATGGCCAAAAGAGGCTTAAATTATTCGGCCGCGTTGCCTGAAACCCGAGATATCACATTATTTCGAACATGATTGCAAAATTTCTGATTGATTCGTATTTTATTAAGAGACACCAAGGCCGGGATGAAAATCCGGCAACCCAGGAAATAGTGGTATCGTAAAATAGCAATACAAGACTACTGCGGTTTTGTATTGTCGTTTAAAAAGGAGAATCTTATGCACGGCATTTGCCATCTTGAAATTCCTGCCCACGATCTGAATCGAATCCAGAAATTCTATCACGATATTTTCGGCTGGGACACCCACGCCTTCGATGAAAGCTACGCCCTGTTTAAGGCTCCGACGGGACCGGGAGGCGGTTTTTCCACATACCAGAAACCGGTCGATAATCCGGGATTTAATTTCTACATCGAAGTTGAAGACATCGACGCGACTCTCGCGAAAGTGAAAACCGCCGGGGGATCGGTCGAGAAGGAGAAAACCCAGATTTCCCCGGAATTCGGCTTTATGGCCTTTATAAAGGATTCCGAAGGCAACATGATTGGCCTCTGGTCGGCGAAATAATTGAAAATAAAGATAAACCGGGGCTTTGTGTAGTGTCGAGAGCAAACCTAATCGAAAGGATGAATTATGAATCAATTCTGCCACATCGAGCTGCCGGCATCGGAT
>Ga0209285_10000336_pt1 | contig 16550 bp, 19 predicted proteins | sample PPLLak3March2015_2_FD_187249 | JGI IMG/M metagenome (GOLD analysis project Ga0209285, IMG submission 187249) | Freshwater sediment microbial communities from Prairie Pothole Lake near Jamestown, North Dakota, USA - PPLs Lake P8 Core (3) Depth... | ecosystem: Environmental > Aquatic > Freshwater... | reverse complement strand
TGTTAGTATCACTGCTTCAATAGTAGCTAATGGGCATAGATTTGTTGTTGAGCCTGAAGAGTATATTGAAAAACTAAAAGTTGTTGAAGAAGAGGAAGTTTATTCTCCATTAACTCGTACTTATCAATATATCAGCGGGCAGCTTGTAGAAACATCAAAAACACCTTCTATTAAAACTAATGTAAAAAAGCATAGTTACTATACAGTTGATGTTTCAGATAAGTATCATAAAGTTATTGATAAATGGATGAAAATGGTTGAGAAAGGGACATATGTTTGGAATATACACTCCAGAAATCAGAATTTTATTAACAGATGGGGAGATAACTATAATTCAAATTTCTGGTATGATAATGAATTTGGGTATCCATTAGAAGGTAATTTTACTATTCCTAAACCACATCAAATTGGTCAATCAGTGGCCCCTATAGTAAAGGGGCAAGGACCAGTCTGTGGCCCTCAAATTGAATTAGATAAAGATACCCCATGCTACACTTGTAAACATAAGAACTTTAAATTACTAATTGAAAAAGATGATGACATCGACGATGATGATGTCTTTATTTGTAAACAATGTGAAGCTGTAATTTCAGATGACCCACTTAGCCATAACATGCCAATATGTCCAAATTGTAAAACTGATGATTATATGATTCTATTAGATGAAGATTCTTATCCTGATCATTATAAATCAGAAACAGAGGGTGTTGTTAAAGAAGAAGCTAAGAAAGTTATATCTAGTTATATAAAATGTTCTGAATGTGGCAATGTATTTAATTTGTTTCATGGGGAAACAACATGCCCATTCTGTTATTATGATTTAACAGAAAAGGAGGGAGGTGAATTCTCTACAGAGGACGAACTTATTAAACAGGCAAGTATAGATTCTGGAAATAGAATAATGAATGAAAATGAAGTAGTAAATCAAGCAGCATTAAAAGAAATAACTTCTATTAAAATTCAAGATCCAGAAGAAGAAACTATTCCTATTCCAGAATCAGACCAGAGTCTTACTATGAGTGAACAAAAAGAAAAAGATGGGTTGTTATACATGTTCAAGCGTATCTTTGGAGGGGCTAATAAATAATGAAACAAATGAATATTGTTATAATTGGCCTTGGTGGAATTGGGTCTATATTAGTTGATAGAATATCAAAATTTATTAATTACTCCCGTGATATTCGTGCTGAATTTTTATTAGTAGATGGCGATACATATGAAGATAAAAATTATGAGAGACAAGAGTTTTCCCTTTTAGGGAATAAAGCTCAGGTAAAACAAAAAGATTTACAAATGACATATCCTCATCTAAATGTTAGATCATTTGATAGTTTTGTGGATACAACAAATATAAAAGAAATTATAAATGATGGTAATGTAGTATTTATGTGTGTAGATAACCACAAAACAAGAATGATCGTATCTAACTATTGTAAATCATTATCAAATATTATTCTAATATCAGGGGGCAATGATTATACAGATGGAAATGTTCAAATATATATAAGAAAAGACAATAAAGATATAACCCCCGATCTATGTAGGTATCATCCAGAAATAGCAAAGCCAGATGACAAAATGCCGCATGAAATGTCATGTCAGGAATTAGCTATGTCAGAACCACAACTATATTTTGCTAATCTGGGAGCTGCAACAATTATGTGCTGGGCGTTCTATAATGTTGTTGTTAAAGAAGTATATGATCGGTCAGAAATCTATTTTGATATTCTGACAATGAATTCCAACTCGAAAATCAGAAGTTTAAACTAAAAAACGTGAACAGGAGAAATTTAAAATGGAAAAAATGACACAAACTCAAATGGAAAACATGACTTCGAAAGAACTTAAAAGAATCTGTATTGATGATTATGGTATTGTTGGTGTTTCGAAGAAACCGAAGGAAGTTGTTATTGCAGCAATTCTTGCTTACTACAGAACCAAAGCTCGTATGGAAGATACTCAATCAAGGCCAGCTGCTGCTGCCCCCACCAAAATCTCAGGTGTTGAATTCCAGGGACAAAGCATTGTTACAAAACCGGGCGAGGATTTCGGTAAACGCACAACGACAACCATTCATGTTTCCTGTGGTGCATCATCAGGTAGTTTCCCAGTTGTTGGTAGAAGCGTTCTTGAAATCGGAGAGTTCCTTCGTGAAGTTCTGAACGTGGATCGTTTGTCAACCGGGCTTGTAAATGGTGCAGAAGTACCTGGTGATTATATTATGCAGCCTGGGGATCATTTGGAATTCCTCAAACCTGCATCTAAAAAGGGTTTCTAATTCATAGAAGTTAATTATATCCATATCTAGTAGTACCAAGGGGGGTTCTTCGGAGCCCCCCAAATTCAATAATATAGAAGGAGAATTGTGAAATTGATATATAACAAAATTGCAATATTAGGAATCGGAACACTTGGAGGATTCGTTGCAAATGCCATTCAGAACTTAGAATCTGTAAATACTTTGGTATTTATAGATGATGATAAAGTTGAGGAAAAAAATCTAAAAAATGCAATATATGAACAAAAACATGTTTCTATATACAAAGTTGATGCATTAACAGAAATTATAAGAAATAAAAATAAAAATATTACAACATTGACAATCAATGAAAAATATATAGAAGGAAAAACAAAAATTCCCAAGTGTGATTTATTATTAGATTGTCGTGATTATACATACGACAGAGGGAATGAAATAGATGCAAGATTATATATGTCATCTAGATACTTGATGCTCGATACAAGAAAGAATATTCAATATAAAGTAAAACAAGAAGGAAAATATTTAGTTGAATTATCAAAAGAAGATTTGAGATACGCAGCAACTCTTATATCAATGCTTATATATAACAATACTATAAAATCATTAATTGAAAAACAATGTGTTCAAAAATATGAATTAGATCATACTAAACACATTGATAACTATACATATGATATTGTGTATGAGAATGTGTGTGATGAAAATCAATTTATTAATTTACCAGATAAAATAGTTCCTATATTAGATGCAAACAAAAAATCAGATATAGACGTATTTATAGGAAGTAGATTATTTCCTTTAGACAAAATAAAAATTCCTCAGAACACATTACACAACAGTTGTGATATTATAGTAAATTTTTCAAAGATCATTTCCAATCAAACAGTCTTCAACAATTTTGTAGTTTCCATTCAAGAATATAGAGGAAAAATAACAATAGAATTAATTCCTGAGACAGGCGCAGCATAATGAAAATACAAGATCATATAATTAATGATGTGTATGCGCCATCAAAATTAATTTTTAAGAATCAACTATATCAAATTATAGATTTACATGAAAAGTTCATAATAAAAAGTTATAAAATTAAAACAGTTGACAACATGATTGATTCTGTTATATTAAACAACCCACACCCAAATGCAAATCCAAGAACTGGAGAATTCTGTTTACCAAACAGGTTGAGGTCTTTTAAATTAAACAAGAAAACAAAGGGAATGATTGGAGTGATGTTATGTAACTTTAATCTAGATGATTGTTATTTTGCACCATGGAACGAAATAGAATGTAGAAAAATAAAATAGAAAGGAGAAACATATGGGAGATAAAAAAAGAATTAAACTAAAACCTTCTAAAGAATTATGTGACAAAACAAACGAAGCAGTTGAAAAAGTTAGTGAAGCGATAAAAGACTCATTTGGGGGAGTATATTATGCATTGGCTGATCAAACTTATGAATCTATCTGTAAATTTTTTAATGATGCAACTGAAAAAATTAAAAAGAAAATCAGAGAAAAAGGAAAAACAAAAGATGAAACATAGATATACATTTCCAAACCAAATCGAAGACAGTGACGATTCTATAGTTAAAATTGAAGAAACTATGCCATCACCACTTGAAAGGGAGATTATAAGATTAGTTGATAAAGCTTTAAAAGAAAGATTAATTGAAATTTCAAGTGAGGACATAAAAATTATTGCAAGGGAATTAATGCCAGATCTTGATATGATCATTTCTAGAAAAGTGAAACAACATTTCCATGAATTAGGTGTTTACATGACAGAAAAATTTAAATGATGTACAGGAGTATAATATGCCGAAAATTTTAAATTATTCTAACTTTTGTGAAAACTTAGACGAAATAACGTCTCTAAAAACATTCACCAAAAGAAAGTTTCACCCAAGAGGTTTGTTCTCTGAGCAAATATTTGGTCCAGTAAGAAATTATACATGCCAATGCGGAACATATCATGGGGTTTCAAAAGTTGGTGGTAAATGTAGCGAATGTGAAGTTGATATTGTTAATAGTGACGAGAGAAGAAAGAGATTTGCAAAAATCGTTCTTCCGTTACAAGTTGTTAATCCATTGTTTTATGATTTACTATCTGATCTTGGTGGAAAAACATTAAAGAAATGTTTGGATGATTTGATGAGAAACGATAAAAGTGTTTTATATATAACCAATGATCAATTTATAGTTTCTCTAAATGAAGAAGAAATACCAGAAGGGTGTCAACGATGGGAAAGAACAGAGGCAATATACGAATTAGTAAAAAGATTAGCTGAGGATGCTGTCAAAGATAATTTACCAGAATGGAAATTAGTCCTTGATAATATAGATAATCTTCTATTAGATAGTATCATTGTTCTACCACCAGACTTGAGACCAACATCAAATAATGCAGGCGAAAGCAAACAATTAATGGATAAGATAAATAGATACTACACTCAAATACTAACAAAAAAAGAAATAATGAATGAAACAAAAGTTATAAAGAAAGACAAAGCTTTATATTATAATTATTTCAAACAGTTACAGAAAGATGTTAATGAGTTGTATATTAGAATCTTAGAAAAGATGGCAAAAAAAGAAGGGTTAATTAGAGGAAACATTCTTGGAAAAAGAATTGATTTTTCTGGAAGAGCTGTTATTATTCCAGACCCAACCCTATTTCTTGATGAATGTAAATTACCTTATTTAATGGTCCTGGAAATATTCAAATTACCAATAGCAAAAAGAATAATATCGATTGGTAAATATAAATCACTCAATGAGGCAATTGATTTTGTTAATGAATGTATTGATAAGAACAATTTAATATTGTACAGAATTTGTGAAAACATTACTAAAGATGAATATTGTATTTTAAATAGACAACCATCGTTACACAAACTTGGGATGCTTGGTTTTAAAATAAAATTAACAACAGATTGTGTAATCAAAATACATCCGTTGGTATGCCCTCCATTCAATGCTGATTTTGACGGGGATCAAATGGCTGTTTATATACCAGTTACAAATGAAGCCAAAGAAGAGATAATAAATAAAATCTCAATTGTGAACAATTTAAGTAGTCCAGCAAATCAAAGTTTGACAACAACTCCAAGCCAAGATATTATTTTAGGTATTTATTATTTAACTACACCTGAATTTGATCAATCTGGAGAAAAAATAAATTTTAAAAATGAAAGTTTAAATCTTGGGGAATATGAATTTAATAAACAATTACCAGAAGATTATAAAATTATTAAAGGACCAGTTGTAAAGAATAGACTCATACAAATATTAAATGATATAAAAGATAATTACCCACCCCAACAAGTTGCCCAAGTATTGGATAACATCAAAAAGACAGGGTTCAAATACGCAACTGTTTATGGAACAACGATGTCTTTAGACGATTTTCCAATTGAAGGTATTGAGAAAATTAAAGACAAAATCTATTCAACAGGAGATGTAAAAAATCAGTTAGAGTTGTTATCAGGATCATCTCTATCAACATTTCTGAAAGATAATTTTACATATGCATATATGATAGAATCAGGAGCAAGAGGCAGTTGGGATCAGGTTAAACAATTAATTTTAACACGTGGATTTATCTCAAATTTTGACGGTGAGATTTTATCAACTCCTATAAAACATTCTCTATTAGAAGGACTTACACCTGAAGAATTCTTCCTATCAACATATGGTTGCCGTAAGGGTCTTCTGGATGTTGCATTAAATACAGGAACAAGTGGATATTTATCAAGAAAATTAATTTTCACATGTGCCAATCTACAGATTGATTCAGATGTAGAAGATTGTGGCACAGAGGACTGCTTGTCAGTTAATGTAAATTCTGATAGAAAAGCAAGAATGTTAGTCAATAGATATTATAAAGATAACAATAGTTTAGTTAAAATAACTATAGATAACTATAAAGATATAATTGGTAAAACGATTGAAATTAGAAGTCCAATTTTATGTAAAAATCCAAAGGTATGCCAGAAATGTTATGGTGATCTTTATCAAACATTAAACAGCAGATTTATTGGAATAATTGCAGCTCAAACTCTTGGGGAGAGAGGCACACAGTTAGTATTAAGAACATTCCACACATCTGGTTCAGCAATAACAAAAGGTGAACAAGATAAAACAGATCCAACAATGAGACAGAGTGATATTATTGGTGACTTATCAACGGTATCACAATTGTTACATAAATTCAAAGATAAAACATATACAGATATAGTAAATGATTTATTTGCAGTGTATGATAAAGATATATATCATGTTCACTTTGAATGTGTTGTTGCTCAGTTAATGTGGTGCAGTTATAAGAAATGGAGACTATTAGATAACAGAAATGAAATAGATCCAGAGTATTATAGTATCCAATCTGTACCAAACAGAGAAAGTTGGATATTAGCTATGGCATTCTCGAACCCTAAACGTGCGATATTACAAGGTATTCTATATGAAGGAAGATACTCAGGAGTACTAGACAAAATATTAAAAGGCGAAAAGATTTCTTAAAAATAGATGGGTGTAAGAAAATTATCTCTTACACCCATCAAACTCTAAAACGGAAGTGACACATGAATATAAAAAGAATTTTATGTATGTTTAAAAAACACAAGTGGGTAGAAGAAAATCATTTTGATAGTGATTGGGGAGGAATACAAAACGCATATTATTGTAAAACATGCGGTTTAATTAAACAAGAAACTTTTAATAACACATATTATTTAAATCTTTATTATATAGAATGGTTTGTCACTAATAAGATTCATGGTATTAAAGTTGATTATGATGTTAAATTAGCTGCATGTGAAAAAGATATTGTTAAAGTAAAACCAAGAAATGCATACACAAAATGGTTTATGGCAGAAAAGTTACCTCTTGGTTATTACTATTATATAGTAAAGGTAAAACCAGAACATTATAAATTATCTTCTCACGAAATATCAAAACTATATAGTAGTCATTGGGATGGAGGCCCAAATCATCATGATGAGAGATCCAAAAAGAATTGATCGAATATTAAGTACAATAAAAGAGATATGGGAGCAAAATCCAGATTTAAGATTAATGCAACTTCTACTTAATACAACTTTGAGTGCAGATCCTTATTATATAGAGGATGACATATTAGAAAAAGCATTAGAGTATTATAAAAAAACCAGTAAATAGGAGGGGGAGACAATTTGGAAATAATTAACCCTACATTTAAACTTCGGGACGAAGAGAAGAACATCTTCACATTCAGAAGATCAGATTATGAACAGATTTTACCAATGGTTCGTGAAATAATCAAACCAGTAGAAGAAATTGGATTTACAATCAGTGAGTTGTTATTGAAAGATTCTAGAATCTCTTCTGGTGAATTATCAAAAACAATAAAACAAACTTTGGTTATTAAATTACAAAAAGGTGCAGCACTTATAGATCTAAGTGTTTTTATTCCAAAGTTGATAGATGATAATTATGTCATAATAAACGGAAGAAGAAAAGTACCTCTATTTCAATTATATGATATTCCTGTTGTAACAAGAGGATCAACAATAAAGATCAGAACGAATGTTGCAACACTAATGTTAAGTAAAGAGAAACAAGATTCGCTATCAATTAAATTAAGCTTTTTAGGAAAAAAAGTTAATCTGGCATTAATACTTTGTGCTTATTATGATATTAATACACTTATTAATAAATTCAATTTAACTTCACCTATTGATCAAAACTCTGAGAATTTATATGAAAATTTAAGATGGGATTTAAATGAAATTATAAATGAATCAAGAGGATATACACAAGATGATTTCATTATTGAATTGGGAAGAAAGTATTCCAAATATAATGCAAAGTCAAAAGGTGAAGATATTCTTTATGCTTTAGATCTAATTACAAAAGTGGATCCATTAAGTAAGAAATTCTTAACCACAGATAGTATATTGGAAGAAATTTTATACATAAGTCAAGTTGGTTTTGTTGATGACACCTTACTTACAAACAAGAGAGTTCGATGTTTTGAATATATGGTGTTAGGGAAAGTTTCAAAAATAATATTTGATTTTTGTTTTGCAAACAGAACATCAAGACAACCAAAATTTAATACAAACTCAACTCAAATTTTATCAGAGTGTAATGTTTCTGATATTGTTCAATTTGATTTCTCTATAAATCCAATTGAAGAGTTAACAAAATTATCAAGAATTAGCTTATTAGGACCAGGTGGATTTAAAAGAGAAAATATTCCTAAGCATTTAAGAGATATTTGCCCATCGATGTTTGGTAGAATATGCCCTGTTGATACTCCAGACAGAGATAACTGTGGTGTTTTGCAAAATTTAATTTCTAATGTGCATGTTGATAATGATTTAAGATTTACAAGAGAGATTTGCGAAAGACAGCCATTATCAATACCAGTTTCAATGACTCCTTTTTTGAAACATGACGATCAAACAAGATTACAGATGGCTGCTTCTCAAATGAGGCAATCTATTTTATTAAGAAAATTTGACCAGCCATTGATTGCATCAGGATGCGAAGGGTTATACACAGACAAAACTCAATTTGTAAAAAGAGCAAAACATGATGGTACAGTTATCAATTTAAATAAGAATTATATTATCGTTATGTATACAAATGGGACTCCAGATATATTTAATGTATCACAAAGAAAAATCTATGTTGAACATATGGATTTCATCAATGTATATGTTAAAGTTGGAGATAAATTTAAAGCGGGAGATATATTAGCGGAGAGTAGTTTCTGTAAAGATGGAAAAATAAATATCGGAAGAAATCTCTTAACTGGTGTTATGGTTTACTATGGTAACAATTACGAAGATGGTATTGTAATATCTGAGAGATTAGTTAATGATGGTGTATTGACATCAATGCATTTTGAAGAATTGTCTTTTGTTTTAACCCCTGATAAAGTATTATTATCATTAGATAAAAATAAATACAAACCATTACCTGATGAATTAGATAGATTAAAAATAGGTGATAAATATGCGATAATTAAAAAATTAACAGGTGACGAACAGAATTCACCTTTCGGGGAAGAGTCTGTTTTAGAAGCAAAAAGGAATTTCATAATTTCAGATGTAGAAATGTATGTAAACGATTGGAATCAAGAAATTCCAGAATTTAGGGACTGGGTTAAGAAAAGAGTAGGTGAACAACAAGAAAAAGAACAATATATACAAAAGACAATACAAGATACGTTTGATAAAGATAAAGCAACAAGATTCATAAAAGAAAACGGGCTTGATAAGTTTTCATATGTTGGAAAATATAAATTTAAAAGAGAAAGAATTAACGGTATTAAAATTGATATATTTGGTTTATATTTTAGACCAATAAAGGTTGGAGATAAAATTGCAAATAGGCATGGGAATAAAGGTATTGTTTCAAGAATTGTTCCACATGAGAAAATGCCAAAATTAAGTGATGGAAGACATTTAGATATTTGCATTAATCCATTGGGTATTATCTCACGTATGAATATTGGTCAATTATACGAATTACATTTAGGTATGTCATTCCAAGACTTGAAAATCAATATAATAAAAATGTTAGATGAACAGTTTGAACAGGAACAAATAAAAAGTTATCTTTTAGATTATATTAAAATAGTTGATAAAACTATAGGGGGATGGTACTACACACAATTTGTAGAAAAAATGCCTGAAACAATTACTAAAGAATTTATAGAGAATTTATCTTTGATTCAACCACCCTTTGAATCATCATGTATTGAAGATGTAAAGAAAGCCTTACAATATACAGGAACATCATTTAAACAAAAATTATATGACCCAGTATCCTCAATCAATATCTTCAACCAGATTGCAGTTGGGTTTATTTACTTCTTTAGAATGGTTCATATTGCAGAGGAAAAGTTATCTGCTCGTGGTATTGGTGCATATGCAAGAAGAACCCTTCAACCATTAGGGGGAAGAAAAAATAAGGGTGGACAGAGATGTGGTGAAATGGAAACTGCATGTTTAATTGGGCATGATGCACCAACAAATCTTTTTGAATTTCTTACAACAAAATCAGATTGTATTGATTTAAAGAATAATTATATTAGAAGTTTCACAACATCAAATTTAATAAACGATGATAATAAAAGAATAGATACAGTTCCTGAATCAGTTAAACTATTAAATTCTTATCTAACAGTTCTTGGAGTTGACCATAAATCAAGCACAGAAACAGAAGGAGAAAATAATGGAGAAAAGAAAGTGTAAAGTTTGTGGTGGGGATATAGTATGTATTATCAAGAGAGCTGATTTATACTTTTATATTAATGATAGAGGTAATGTAATGAGGGATGAAAATCCTGAGTTGTGGGAATACAATCCGATTAGGTTTCAATGTGGATATGATAATGAACATGAAATAGAAGTAGATGAAGAATGGAAAGAGAAATTCAAGGAAAAAGTTTATAGATTAATATAGAGGGGGGATAAATATCTATGTCAAGCAAAGAATGTCTTCCAGATATTCAATGCGAATCTCCAAATATTCCAATACCAATAAAGCAAGTAGGAGTTGAAAACGTTGAGGTTCCTTTTAAATTAGAATCTAAACATGGTGGGTTTCATCAATTGAATGCCAATGTTTCCATGCGAACAAATTTAGATTCAAAAACAAAAGGCATTTCGATGTCTAGACTCCTACTTACATTAAAACCTTATTTGGATTTACCATTGAAGCAAGTATTAGTTAGAAAAATTCTTGAAGACATGAGGCAAAACATTGGAAGCAATTCAAGTTATATGAAATTTGAATTTCGTATGCCAGTTATAAAAAAATCTATCTTATCAGATAATGAATTTCCTATTTATTATAAATGTAGATTTGAGGGGCAATTAATAAACAGACCTGTACTTGTTGATCCTGGTATAGCGTACCCTATGGATATTTTTAGATTCTATCAAGGGGTAACAATTCAATATGCATCTTATTGCCCATGTTCAGCAGAATTATGTAATCATTTATTATCGAATCAAAACAAGGGGTTCCCACACAATCAAAGATCATATACAAACATATTAATTGAAAGTAGCCCCGATAATTATTTATGGTTAGAAGATATTATAGAAGCTGTAGAAACAAAAATAAAAACTTTACCTTACCCAATAATCAAAAGAATTGATGAACAGGAGATAGCAAGAGTTGCAGCAGACAACCCAATGTTTGTTGAGGATTCTATTAGAATAATATCATCAGCTCTTAATTGTTTACCAGTTCGTGATTGGATTGTAAAATGTGTGCATGAAGAATCTATTCATACATCTGAAGCAATCGCAGTTAATTGGAAAGGTATTGAAGGCGGGTTTGATGGGAGAAGATATTTGTGATAGAACAATAGAATCTACAAAATTTCCCTGGGACCCCCATACAACGACAAACAATTATTTCAGAATTACAAGAATTAAAAGTGGAGTAAGTACAAGGTATTTGAGTGACACACATTGCATAAGGAAAAGCCCAAAATTTTACTGTAGAAAAGGTGATATTGTAAAGTTCTATGGGGGGTATTTTGATCAAACACCAGAAGGATGGCAGAGTTGGTTTTTAAAAAAGAAAGATAAAAGAAAGTTTTATGTCCGGGATACATTTATCCCCCAATATGCAATCGACCAATTTGCTATAATAGCTGGTGCTGCTATAACATTCATAAAGAAACCAGGACTTGTGTATTATTACGATATGTTTATAACAATGTTAATATCAGGAAGAAACAAAGGTAAATTACAAGCCTTTCCAAAATACAGAATTCCTTTTTCAAGAGAAGTATTGTTTGGAGGTCAAATTCCAGATCGGTTAAAAGATAAAATACCAACATATGTTGTCGATTTATATAATCAAGATTATAATATTACAGATAGTGCAAGAAGATCATTGTTAACAGAGTTGTATTTTAAAATTAGAAATGAAAGGGAACAATTATGATAAAAAAACTATATGATAAAGAGAGAGAATATGAAAGAAAAATATTTGGAGAATATCATAATAATCCATCATTGAGTTTCCCAAGTTTTATCTTGTTTCTTGAAGAATATGTAAAGAAAGCAAAGGAAGCATATGCAGGAAAGTGGGAGTCAGAATTACCTCCATGGTTAGAAAATTGCACAGAGCATGAAAACTGTGGAAGTGCTCCAGTAAAAGCATATGAAGAAATAATTAAAGTATTAGCTTTAGCTGGTGCTGCTTTGGAAACATATTCAATTATAAATCCAGATAAATGGCGGGAAAACTCGGAAAGTGACATATCAAAATGGAAAAAATAGAAGATTCGAATGTAGTACAAAAAACAGAAGAAAGTGAAAAGGAGAATAGTCCAATGACAACAGAGAATTTAGAAAGATTGCTAAAAGAAATAACACCAGAAGAAACAGTATTTTCAGAGTCGGATTTAGATCTTCCAATTGAAGAGCCTCAAACCACTCCTCAAGAAGCAGCTGCAGAAGTAGTTGAAGATGTTGTATCAGAAGTAGTGCCACAAATGAGTATTGCAAAAATTACATCATTAGAAAAATGGTTCGAGAAAAATTCAAGTAATATTAATAATATAAATCAAGTAAAAGTTTCGATCCGTGGTATTGATTCAAAACAAACTCTCATTATGGCAGTTAAAGACCCATCAGGTGGAAAAGATGCAGAAGGAAATGACAAACGTGTTTTGAAAGTATTTGATAATGCAGACACTATTCCTGTCTTAGATGTAACCCCACTTGCAATGGATATTTATAATAACGGATTCCGTGTTATTCATCAATTTAGTGATACAATTTTTATTAAAGCTTATGGAATTAAAACAGGACTTATTTGTAGTTTATGTGTAGAATTCAATGGAAAATTGATCCCTTACAATATTATCAAATTAAAAAGAAAAGATTTGGAGTTGCCAATTCCATGTGATACATATACGTTAAATAATGAAAAGATGCAAGCACAAGCGTCTTTAGAAACAGTTCAACTGTTATATAAACAATCAGCCAAAGCTCTTGCTAAATTTACAACGAATCAATCAGTAGTTGAGTGGTTGATAGACAGACAAAAAGATATTTCAGATATTAATCATCATTTGCAAATTGACGATGTAATTATCAATATTCTAAAGTAGTAAATTCAACGGATTGGGAATGGGGATGTAGATATTCCCCATTCCCAATAAAACTATAAAATGAAAATTAATAAAAATTTAAAATTATTTCTCAGAGATGTATATTTATATGATATAGAATCATGTCATTATACAATTATGAAAACATTCTCGTTTGATGTTTCTGGAATCAATCCGTTAGATAAAGAAGAAAGAAATATTCAAATTGGAAAAATGATGAGAAAAAATCCAAAGTTAACTAGTGCTTTAAGAAGTCACACCAAATCAGTTATAGATAATTACATCAACGCAAACAGGGTTACAGACAACGATATTATATTGAGGCAGTATGATGGTATCATTATAACAAAAACTCTCCGTGTAACCGACCTGGGAGGGATACAGCTTAACATTCGTAGACATTTTCTAATCTTTATAACATCAATCGACAGAACAAAATATATTGCAATTGATAGTTTTGGTAAAACATCTATCAAGGGAGTATCCCACAGATATGAAGAAATGGATAAAATTTATCAAAGAATTTGTAAAATAAATTATCTGAATAAAGAATCAATATTCAGAAATTTACAAGAAATAAAAAATCACATAATGACAACCAAAAATATAAAATTGTTTGCAATCCCAATAGATAAAAATAAGTTTAATATTTTTTTGAAAGAGTATGGTCAGGTTGAGATATCAGGTACAACCTTAAAGATAATGGATCCAGATGACATTGACAGAGAGAAGTATTTTAACTTTTATATTGCACCATTTACTAAAAGTATAGTGGTGGAATTTGTGAGGTGAACTAATGCGTATATTAAATTTAGCAGGTGGTAAATTTGCTCCATTTCCAGTATCAAGTCAAGAAAATCTTTTAATACCTAAATATCTATTGAATGTTGATACATCATATTTTACAGAAAACACAGCAGCTTTTATAGAAAAAGATATTAAAGATTGGGAAGCTGATTCTAATAAATTAACAAAATATGAAAATTTAAACATGGATGTATTTACATTCATGGAAAGAATATCATTTACATTTGATCGTGTTGTAATATATCGTTTTCTTGAGCATGTATCTTTTACACAAGTCGAATATTTTATTTATTTAGTATCAACCGTATTGAAAAAAGGTGGGGTAGTGGATGTGATCGTTCCAAACTATGAAACTCTTGCACAAATGTTGTTACAAGAAGATGATTTTGATCCATGTTATACAGGATTTGATTTTCAAGCTCATAATATTCTATTGACAACAGAATTGTTAAATGAACCATCTTGCCCACATGCATCTATTTGGACAAAACAAAGAATGAAAAGATTTTGGGAATTAGAAGGAAGATTCAAAGTAAAGATTCAAAATCCACAATTCAAATTCGACGGGCGTGATATATATCTTCGTTCAATAATTGAAAGATTATAAATATGAAAAAAGTTGGAATATATGGTTCTATGATTGATAAATTATATTATGCATATACTTTACTTTCATTAAAGAAAAATGTTGACAGCGGTGATGTCGAACTAGAGGTTCTAAAAGATAGATATGGTCACAATAAGGGAGTTCAAACATTAGAAGAATCGATAGACTTATTTATTAACATTTTAGTTTTATTGAAATTCAACGAATCAAACAAATTGTTTCAAGAAACTGTTAGATCAAAATTGGAAGAAACCATGAAGAAAATTTTAATTGATAATGATATTCCAGAAGATAAAGTAAAAGGAGAAGAGTGAAATGGCAAGACAAAGATTTGATGAACGAGCTGCCACTATGGGGCTTGATACTTCAAGATGTGATAAAGGATTATACAAGTATGTAGATAGATATGGGGAAGTAGTATACAGACAAGTAATAACACACCCTCCTTCAATTTTAGATGAAGGTGAACAACATCCAACTGATAGTGTAGAACTTCCAATGTTAGCCATCTTTACAAAAGCACCACAATGGACAGACTATCAATATGTTGGGTGTGTATCTCAGCTTTATAAATTCATAGGGAATGATGTTGTAAACCAAAGAATTAGAGAATCGATAACATCGGTTGGTATGCCAATCATGATAGAAAATGCAATTATGTCTGCAGATTATACTCGTATGAGAAATGAAATCTTTATACAGAGTAGTCAACAAATAGCAAATGTTGGGGATATAATTCCTGTTATGGTTGTTAATAACAGTTACAATGGTACTAGAGCTGCATCATTATCATTTGGATTATCAACCATGTATAAGGGTAATAGGTTAGTATTCTCATTCAGTCTTGGAGAGATTAGACAAGTGCATATTGTTAGTTCCAACACAAGCATGACATCTGCGATGACATCTTATATGCAAGTATTTACTGAGAATATTACAGACATGATTACACAAAGCTTCTCGAATCAATTATCTGAAAGTGATATGTTAGGAGTTTTGGATGTAATAGAAGAATATGGTAAAAAGAAAAGAGATGCAATTTCCGAAATTTTAAAAGAAATACAAGCTGCATCTAATTCCCCCCTTCCTTCATCATGGCAAATGTTTTTAGCTATTATAAGATACAGTAGTTTTGAAGAGAATTTGAATACTAAAAAACTATTGGAAAATGCAGCAGAGAGTGTTCTTGTAATTCCAGGAAGGATGTTGGAAGTATTGAAAAGATTGTCTTGATAAATATTAGAAGTTTCATATAGGGTGGGAATTATTAACCCACCCTATATTTTTTTTGGAACAAAAAACAAAAAGGATACTAACTACATGCCAGAGAAAACGCCATATCTAGTACCGAACAAACTATACAACATACAAGTGAAAATAAAAGATTTAGATTATACAAATGATACGGTGGAAGTTATAATAACTTCATCTTTAAGTACAGCATATCAAGTTATTGATATAACTTTTCTTTTAGATCCATCAGATGCAATCATTGAAGATATTTTTGGTGGTGAACCAATACATTTAAATATTACACTTCTTAGAGAATCAGATTACCCAGGACCAAGAATTGATGTAGAGTTATTATACTTAACATCTAACCTTCAATTGACAGCAAATAAAGTTCTTGATAAAAATCAAGTAAAAGAAAGAACAAATGTTACTATCACAACAGTTGCAAGAAAACCTTATGTAACAATGTCAACTTTGGTAAATGATGTTTTTGTAGGAAACACATTAAAT
>Ga0209285_10000334_pt1 | contig 16569 bp, 19 predicted proteins | sample PPLLak3March2015_2_FD_187249 | JGI IMG/M metagenome (GOLD analysis project Ga0209285, IMG submission 187249) | Freshwater sediment microbial communities from Prairie Pothole Lake near Jamestown, North Dakota, USA - PPLs Lake P8 Core (3) Depth... | ecosystem: Environmental > Aquatic > Freshwater... | reverse complement strand
CGGCTCGCGTTCCACCACCTCGACTTCGCCCTTGATCTCGCCTTGGATTGCCGCGACCACGGCGTCCATGTCGTCGTTTTCGGTGAAGCGGATGTCGAAAAGGGCCTCGGCGAAATCCGGCACCTGATTGGTGGCCTTGCCGGCCTGGATGCGGCTGAAGTTGAGGGTGCGATGCCAATGGTCCGGGGCCGTCAGCTCGAAGTGGCGCTTGAGCTTGAAATAGTCGGAGATCAGCTTCTCGATGGCGTTCTCCCCTAGCCAGGGGCGCGCACCGTGGGAGGCTTTGCCGCGGCCGATGAGCTTCAAACGCAGGATGCCCTTTTCCTTGACCACGACCTTGCGCAGATGGCCGCCGTCCAGCGCGATGGCGAAATCCGAACGGACCTGGCGCAGGGCCGCCTGGGCGCCGTTGTGGCCCCCGATCTCCTCGTCGCCGGAGATCAGCAGGCCGCACGGCAGATCGGTCTGGGTCCGCCCGCGGGCCTTGAGTTTTTGAAGCTGCTCCACGGCCAGCGTGAGGGACAGGGCGGCCGCGTACTTGTCGTCGATGCTGCCGCGGCCGAAAAGCCGGCCGTTTTCCACGCGGGGTTCGAACAATTCGTCCGGCGCGTCCACGACGTCGATATGCGACATGAGCAGGACCGGGGCGGTGCCGTCCGGCCGCAGCACCAGCAGGGTGGGGATGCCGTTTTGTTCGATGCGGCGGTGGCTGACGCCGTGCCGCGTCAGAAACGCCTCCATGAACGCCATGCAATGATGGATTTCATCGGGCCGCGAATGCATGGATTTGAAGCGGATGAGGTCTTGCGTGAGGTCGACGACATCGGGCATGCGCTGGGTCCTTTCGCTTCTCGAGCGGTGAAACGACGCCCAGATTAGAAGACGGCGCCGGTCGATGTCAAGCGGGATTCCAGGAGAGGGTCATTTTGAAGGGGTTTCGCGGACGAAGCGCTCGACCAAGCGGTGCTGCTCCTCGGTGGTGATCTCTGCCGGCAGACGCTCAAGGGCGACGGCGATGGCACGATCGATCAGTTCGGACCGGATGCGCAGATGAGCCTCGGCGATCTGGCCCTCGATTTTATGGCGGGTGCGCTCGATCAGCAAGCGGCTTTCGTGTTGGGCGGAATCGATGATTTGCTGGCGCTGGCGTGCGCCCTCCGTGAGAATTTTCTCCTGGATCTCCCGCAGTCGTTCGCGAGCGTTTTCCAGTGCCTTCATCGTATCCTGGACCTTCTGTTCGACCTGTTCCTTGCCGTCCTTCGCCTGCCTCAAACCGGCGGCCGTCTTATCGGCCTCTCCCTTGAGCAGGTTGAGCAGCGGCGCGCGAACATACTTCATCAGCAGGAAAGCGAGGATACCGAAGTTGACCCACACCATGACCAGGTCATAGGTGGTTCGCCAGGAAGCCGAGCCCTCCGCCGTCCAGCCGAGACACGTGCTGAGGTGCACTCCCGCCAGCCCGCCCAGCAGGATCCCGCCGCGTCGCAGAAGCGCATGATGGATGATCACGATTTCAATCTCCGTTCCAGCACTTTTTCCATGATGGCGGCCGCAATCGTTTCAGTTTCCCTCGTCAATTCCTGCTGAACAGTCTCGATCCGGCTGCGGATATCGTCGTTTGCCTTCCGTTGCTGAACCGCGATTTCCTCGCGGGTCTGTTTCAGGATTCCACGTGCTTCCTCTTTCCCCGCTGCTTCCATCTTTTCGGATTCCAAAAACGCTTCGGCTTTCAGCGCGGCGGCCTCTTTCTGCATTTTCGAGGAGAGTTCCACAAGCTGAGTTTCCTTGGCCTTAATTTCCCGCTCGACCCTTTTCAGATCAGCGCTGCGGGTATCCATCGTGTTCAGCAACGGACGAAACATGACCCGTTGGATGACGAAAAGAAAGATCAGAAACGACAGGACCTGCACGACCATGGTCGCATTGATGCTCACCAGTTCGGTCTGGGTGACGATTTCCATCGAAGCTCTCCGGGTCACACCACGAACAGCAGAAGCAGGGCGATGACCAATGAGTAAATGCCGGTGGATTCGGCCACGGCCTGGCCGACCAGCATGGTGCGGGTGATGAGCCCCGCCTCCCGCGGGTTGTGACCGATGGCCTCGCAGGCCTTGGCGGCGGTGATGCCTTCGCCCACACCCGGGCCGATCGCGCCGAACCCCATGGCGATTCCCGCGCCCAGGAAGGCGGCGGCCTTAACCAGATCTGCACCTTCGATTGCCATGTTTGCCTCCAAAACAGTTGTAATGGTTAACGGTTTAAAACATAAAATAAAAACGCCCGATCAAACGACAAAGATCAATACCAGGGATACCACCAAAGCATAGATACCCGTGGATTCCGCTACGGCCGCTCCGATCAGCATCGTGCGGATGAGTTCGTTGGCGATCGCGGGATTTCGCGGGACCCAGGCTACCGCGCTGCGCGCCGCTAAGGCTACCCCGACCCCCGGGCCGATCGCCCCAACCCCGACGCAGATGGCGGCCGCCAGCAACCCCATGGTAGGGGCCAGTTGGTCGGTGGCGGGAAAGCCCCTGAAGATCAGAATGAAACTGACCAGAAGGCCGTAAATCGACGTCGTCTGGGCGATGGCCTGGCCGAGCAGCATGGTGTTGGTTGCGTTCTTGGCCTGTTCGGGGTTGCGCGCCGTGCCCTCGCAGCCGGCCTCGGCCACCAGACCGCTTCCCAGTCCGGGTCCGATGGCGGCGAGTCCTGTGGCCAAGCCGGCGCCCAGAACCGCCGCCCACGTCGGCGAGACAGGGCGGCCAGCGAAATTGGAGTAAAGAAGGATGAACGAGATGACCAGAGAAAAAGTGGCCGGGGTCTGGCAGACGGCCGAGCCGATGATCATGTTGGTGTTGAGGCGGCTGATCATGGCCGGCTGGCGGGCGATCCCGGTGCAGGCGGCAGCGGCCGGGTAACCGGCGCCGATGCCGGACCCCAGTGCCCCGAAGCCCATGCACATCCCGGCTCCCAGCAGGGCGGCGACATCGACGACGGAGTGCGCGGAATGCTGGGTGAACAGCAACACCAGCGACACCACCAGCGTGAATATAGAAGAAGACTCGGAAATGGCCTGGCCCACCAGCATGGTTTTGAAGATGTCGCCGGCCAACTCCGGATGCCGGCCCGTGGCGACCGTCGCTTCGGAAGCGGTGTATCCCTCACCGATGGCCGCCCCGATCGCGCCGATGCCGATACAGATGCCGCTGCCGGCATAGGCCGCCATGGTGACTGCGGTTTTGAGTTCGATCTCCATCAGTTATTGCACCTGCACCGAAATATAGACCAGCGTCAACATCGTGAACACGAACGCCTGCACCGTGCCGACGAACAGGCCGAAAAAGGCCAGGAGAAACGGCGGCAAAAGCAGATTGAAAGAGAGATAGGATACCACCAGGATGATGATCGACCCTCCCATGATGTTCCCGAAGAGACGGAAGGAAATCGACACCACTTTGGCGATTTCGCCGATCAGGTTCAGGGGGAGCATGAAAAACATCGGATCGATGTAGGCCTTGGAGTACTCTTTGAGCCCCTTGGTCTTAATCCCCGCGTAATGGGCGATGAAGAAGCCCATCAATCCTAAACTCAACGGGGTGTTCAGGTCTTTGGTGGGCTCGTGAAGGTGCGGGATGATCCCCAGCCAGTTGGACACTACGACAAACATGAAAAGGGCGCATATGAGCGGCGCGTATTTGGGGGCCAGTTTCTTGCCGAGCGCATCTTCGGTCAGGCCGTAAAAAGCGCTGATCACCAGTTCGCCGAGGACCTGCAGCCGCCCTGGAACAGAACTGCGTCCACGGGCGGCCAACGCTCCGAAGATCAGCAGCACGCCGATCGCTATCCAGGTCATCAGAATCGTGTCGAGATTGAACACAAGATTCCAATCTCCGATGGTGATGATCAATTGGTGAATCCTGCCGAGGTCTTCCATAACCTGTGCCCTTCGGCCGTTCAGGCGCTGCCGTCAGCTGACGACGTGAATGCATTAACGAAGTGCTCCACCAGAATGACCAGCTGAACCGCAAATAACCCGGCGGCAGCCGTTGCGGGGTGGAATAGGTGAAACTTCAAGGAAAGCACCAGCGGAATCGCCATGAGTGCATAGCGGGGCAGGATCCATAGAAACGACGCTACCGCAGCTCGGCGATGGGTTTTGCCCAAGCGGTAGGGCAGGGATTCCGCCATCAAAAGGAAGTTGAGAATGCTGCCCAAGGTGCCGGCGATCAGTCCTTTGCCGAGGGCCGGAAGGCCGCAGAAGATCAGGCTGCCGCCGATGATGAGCGCGGCGGCAATGGCGCGCGAGCAATATTTTTTCTGGGTTTCGCGATGAGGAGGCATCAGGGCTCGTCCTCTTCGGTTCGTTTATTGGGCTTCGGTTCCAGGATACCGCGTATCTGACGGTAGACCGTCACGGCTCCTCCGGCCACTCCGAGAAGAGTGAAAATGGTGACGAAAACTCCCTTGGTTTCAAGCCATCGATCCAGGTACAGCCCGATGAACAAGCAAAAGACGATGCAGCCGGCCATTGTAAGCCCGATCTGCATGAGGATCGACAGATTCTCCAGCCAGGGACGATGCTTATTGTAGTTGAACCGCATGAGGCGCGTCGTGGAATCGTTTCGGTTGAATTCCCACCGGCGGCTCGCAAATTAGTCGGTCACGGCCCTTCTGTCAAGTCTGTAAATTATGGCTTCGCAGGTTTGGACGATCCCATGGAATCCACGATGCGGCGTATCATTTCGAAGGCCTGCGGCCGGGCAAGGCGGCTCATGTTCAGTACCATGTGGTACAAAGACGGGCTGTCGTAATCCTGCTTCCCGAGTCGATGGTAGAGGTTTAGGCGGCGCTTGTCTTCGTGGTGCACGATGCGTGCGGCTTGATCGGAAGATGTTTTTTCCCGCCGCTCGACGCGTTTAATCCGATTTTCAATGTCGTCGACCAGAAGGATATGGATGGTATCCGGGTGGTTTCGTAAAATGTACTGACTGCCGCGTCCCATGATGATGGCGTTACCTTCGTCGGCGATCTGGACCACGGTGAGGACCAGATAGTCCAGGTATAGTTTTTCATCGATGTAGCCGGAGTCGTCCCTCAATATTTTGTTGACCATGCCCCGCGACGAGATGATGCGGGTCATGAAACGGGACAGGCGGGTGCCGGCCTCCTTTTCAACCGACAGGACAAAGTCGGTGGAGACCTTGGCCTTGTCGGCGATGCCCTGGACGATCTCCCGGCTGGCCAGGGTGTAGCCGTAGCTTTCCGCCAACATCTTGCCCAGCGCCATCGCGCCGGCGCCGAATTGTCTCGATATGGTAATGACCGCCATGGCAACCTCCCTAGTGTTCGCTGCAAGCGGATCGGCCGGGTCCGGTATTACGTCTATTTTTGGGCCGGCGGGATCAGGAGAGTGGGAAACGCCGATTTTTCGGCGATCGCGCGCGGCGTGCTTCCGATCCAGCGTTCCATCCATAAATTCTTCGAGGAGGACCCCAAGACCACCAGGGTGGCCTGGGACTCCCGCGCGGCCTTTTCGATTTCTTCTTCCGGATCGCCCACGTATACATGGGATCGCGCGGCGATCCCCGCATCCTGGAACCGCCTGCAAAGCTCCTCTAGCCGGCTTTTTGTGTCCTTACGGGTTTTTTGGGCGTGCATGGCGGATGTGCCCTCGATGTCTTTTTGATCGGCCACATGCACGACCTCGACTTCCTCGATGAGGCCCTTCAAATTTACGAGGTAATCGATCCCCCGCAGGCTGGCCGGGGACCAGTCGGTCGCCAGCAGGGGACGTTCGAAAGGCTGCCCTGTAGCAAACGGGCTGTCGGAGACCGGCTTGTAGACCAGAACGGGAACGGACACGCGGCGAATCATCTCGGTGACGGTCGAACCCGAATAGAACTGCTCGAGAGCGGTTTTATGCGTGCGCCCGATGACGACGAGATCGGCCTCTTCCTTTTGAACCGCCTTGGTCACCTCCGCGGCCAGGGTGCCGACCTGGATGTAGACCCCTACCTCCATGCCCTGCTCGAAAAGACGCTCGGCCCAGTCGATGAAGCGGATGTTGGCCGCCTCCTTCATGCGGACGGCCTCGTCCTTCTTGTATCCGACCCCGCGCTGCATGGCCACCTTCTCGCGTTCGATCACGTTCATGAAAACGATATGCTCCAAGGAGGCTTTGCGCATGCTTAGCAGCGCCTGGATGGCGTCGAAGCCAAGGTCTTCAAATTTGGTCACAAACATCAGTTTTTTGATTTTCATAAGCCGATCACTTTCAGTGCAAAATTCACGCGAAGAGGCTTCAGCCAATGGCTTTCTTGATGGTTTCGGCCAACACGTCCGCATCGACCGGTTTTTCGAGATAGAAATCCGGCTCCGGCACGGCGGTTTCCCCGAATTCCGTCAAGGCCTGCTGGGAGCGCAGAAATGTCTTCTTGGCGATGCCGGACAAGATGATGACCTTGACCTTCGCAAGCGACTTGTTGGTTCTCAACTCGCGGTAGAGTCGGATGCCGCTCTGCCGGGGCATGAGCACGTCCAAGATGATCAAATCCGGTTTTTCGGACTGGATCATCTGCAAACCTTCCTCGCCGTTGCCGGCTTCGACCGGCATGTAGCCGTTTTCCTCCAGCACGGTCGTGGTGAACAATCTGACGTCCGGATCGTCATCCACGGTGAGCACTTTTTTGGCCATGGTCCTACCTCCTTCGCTTAGAGATCCCTTTCGATCCTAAATACCTCTTAACCCCAGAAAAGTCACGCTCCCGATTCTTCTTCCCGGAAGGGCAGCCAAACACTGACGGTCGTACCTATGCCGAGCTGCGTATCGACCTCGATACGTCCGCCGTGTTCTTCGACTAGTTTGTGGGTGACGAGCAACCCCAAGCCGGTGCCGCGGTGCCCTTTGGTGCTGTAAAACGACGTGAACATTTTCTCCTTGACCTCGTCGTTCATGCCCATTCCGTTGTCGCTCACCTCGAACCGGATCTGGTTGCGGGGCTCGGCCGCGGTTCGGACGCACACTCGCCATTTCTTAGAGGTGTTCTCGTCAAACAAACAGGCGTCCATGGCGTTGGACACCAGATTGAGCAGCACGGTGTGAAGGGTATGGGGGTCCATGCGGACCGAGCCGATCGAGGCGTCGAATTCGCTGATCAGCTCGGTGCGCTCCTGTTCCGCCCGCTCCCGGACGAGGTCGCAGACCTCTGCCGCGATCTCATTGGGGGAACAACTTTCGAACTGGGGGTCGCGCTCTTTCGAGTAGGAGAGCAGGTCCATCACCAGGTTGGAGGTCCGCCCGATGGCGCGTTTGATCATCTCCCAGCCCTTGCCCAGCTTTTCGTCGTCCTTCTTGGCGATGCCAAGGTCGACCAGGTAGCTGCCCCCCTTGAGGCCGTGCAGGATGTTTTTGATCCCATGCGCCAGGCCGGCTACGGTCTGCCCGACGGCCGCCAGGCGTTCGGAGTGGACCAGTTCGCGCTGCAAGCGCTTGATTTCGCGCAGATCCTGGAAAAAGGCCACGGCGCCAAGTTTTTGGTCCCCTTCATAGAGAATGCTGCCCGAGAACATGACGGGAATGCGCTCTCCAGATTTGGAGGCGATGGAGGCTTCCCGCCACGGCAGCTCTCTGAACGATCGGTGGGCGGCCATCGCGCGCTGAACGGTGCCGGCCAATTCTTCCGAAAGAAGCTCCGGCAGATTGCGGCGGTGAATGATCTCCTCCTGCATGTACCCAAAAATCCGCTCCGCTCCCGGATTGAATACCACTATCTGGAAATGTTCATCGGTGGCGACGATTCCGTCGTTGGAGCTGCGGATCAGTTTGTCCAAAAAATTGGTTCGCCGCCGCAGCTCCCGGGTGGCGATCTCGATTTTGCCTTCCAGGTCGTGGGTGTATTCCTTCAGCCGCCGCCGGATATCGATCTTTTCCTCGGCGCGCTTCAGGGCAATCGTCAAGGCGTCATCCCGCACCGGCTTGTTGATGAAGTCGGATGCCCCGAAGTGCAAGGCCTCGATGGCGTTGCCGATATCACCATGACCGGTGATGATGATGACTTCGGCGTCCGCATCCATGCCCTTGATGCGTTTGAGCACCTCGATTCCGTCCATTCCGGGCATTTTGATGTCGGTGAGCACGATTTTGGCGTGTACCCGTTCGAACTCGGTAATGCCATCTATGCCGCTGCCCGCGGTGAATACCTCATAGCCGTCTGCTCTCAGCGAGCGGGCGAGCACTCGCAGGATGTCCGGTTCGTCATCGATGAGAAGAATCTGCGTCACGGGTGCTCCAGCCTCTTCAGCGGGCCGACGGGAACGTCAGGCGGAAGGTGGTGCCCCGGCCCGGTTCGGATTCGACCTCGATCTGACCCTCGTAGTCTTTGACGATCCCGTAGCTGATGCTTGTTCCCAGGCCGGTTCCCTTGCCGGTCCTCTTGGTGGTGAAAAACGGCTCGAACAACTTGTTTTTGACGTGCTCCGGCATGCCGATGCCCGTGTCCGCCACTTCGGCCACGACCCGTCCATCCCTGTAAAAGGATCGAATCGTGAGTCGTTTGCGATCCTCCTCCGGTTCGGCCTGAGAAGCTTTTTCATCCATTGCGTCGATGGCATTGCTGACGAGGTTGACGAAGACCTGCTCCAGGCGATTATGGTCGGCCATGATCGCGGGGACCTCGGGATCGAGGTCCAGAACCACCTCGATGTTGTGCACCTTTAGCTGATGCCCCAGGATCTTGAACACATCGCGGATGGGGTTGTTGATGATCACCCGGCTGCGCACGATCTCCGACTGCCTCGAGAAATCGCGCACATGCTTGATCACGAACGAGGCCCTTTCGACGCTGGCGATGATATCCTCGGCTACGGCTTTCAGGTCGCCGCTGTCGAAGGCGTGGCCCTTTCTGAGCATTTTCAAGATGTAATCCGCTGAAACCTGGATGACGTTCAGCGGCTGGTTGATTTCATGGGCCATGCCGGCGGCCATCACCCCCAGGGTGGTCATCTTGCCCGCCTGGACCAGCTGGGCTTCGCGTTGGACGGTTTCGGTGATGTCGGTGGTGGTGGCGATCAGGACGTCGCGGCCGCCGTATTCGGCGCGGCTGACGTTGATGTTGACAAAAAAGGGCTTGCGGCCTTTTTTGTAGTGGCGCTTCTTGGAAAAAAGAATGAACTGACCCTTCTCTAGGAATTGAAGACCGCGGCGGACTTCATCGTCGCCTTCATCCCCCAAGACGAAAAACGGCAGCCGCACCAATTCCGCCTCGGTGTAGCCGTAGCAGTCCTGGGCTGTCTGGTTGGTGTCGAGGACCTGGAAGGTGTGCGGGCTGAGAATGAAGATGGGGTTGGGGTCGTTGTTGAACAGCGATCGGTATTTTTCCTCTGATTTGGTCACCTGCTCCTGGAGCATGTCGTTTTCGATGGCCACCGCGATGCGGTTTCCGATCAGCTCCAGCACATTTTTCAGCTCCATGGGAAACTGCAGCATCCTCTGGCTGCCGATGCGGATGACGCCGAAGGTCTCCTTTTCCTTGGAGCTGATCGGGATGTAGGCCACGCTCGGCAGGTTTTCTTCCTCGAGCAGCCGGATTTCATCGCTGCAGCCCTGCGGCAGTTCGTCAAGGGTGATGAAGCGACGCATGCTCCCGGCGTAATGGATTGCGGTTTCCTTGCCGGCGACGGGCAGGACACGGCAGGCGGTCTCGGAGAGCCCCGCACTGAAACGCAAGTGGTAGCAGCCGTCGTCGGCCAGCAGAAATACGCACACGCCGTCGGCAGGTATCAGCCGCTGCAGTTCGCCGATGGCGGTCTGGATGCGCTCTTCCAAGCCGGAAGCGGCGCTCAAGGCCGAATAAATGGAGACCATGGCGCTCAATTCTGCCGTGTGGCGCTCGCGTTCTTCCTCCGCGCGCTTGTCCTCGGTCTTGTCCCAGAGGGTTTCGATCGCCCCGATGATGCGCCCGTCAGGTGATTTGATCGGAGCGGCCGTGAACCAGCACCACTTCCCAGAGTCGCCTAAATGCGGGAAGAAGCCCTCGGCTTCATAGGCGCCGTCGATGAGCGCGGACTTGCGCCCGGTAGCTCCATAGAGCCGTCGCATCTCCTCCTCGCCGCTTTGGTTCAGGATGACGTCCGACATGGTTGCCCGCTCGCTTTCGTAAAAGGGCATCCATTGGCGGTTGGTGCCGATCATCTGGTTGACACTGAACCCCGTCAGGTTTTCGAGGGCCCGGTTCCAATGCGTGATGACGTGGTCCTGGTTGATCACGAAGGTCGGGATGGTGCTGCCCTGAATGATTTGATGCAGGGCCTGCTCTTTATCGACGAGCTCTCTCTCGATTTCGCGCGACCGCTTGTTGCGGCGTTCGATGATGGCCGTCATACTCTGCATCAGGCGCCTGACGAAGATGACGACCTCGACCGGGTTGCGCTTGATGCGCGCCAGCTCCCGGTAGGATTCGATCCGGACTTTCTCGACCTGGAGAAAGTCCCGAATGGCGCGCGCTTCGAAATGGTCGATTAATTTCAGGCCGGGAGGCTTGGTCTCGCGCAGGGTCTCGATGATGGCGTTGCTGTTGGTCAGCTCCAGAAGGGTATCCAGGTTCTTGAACTTGAAGAACTCCGTGTAATCCGCATAGGTAGGTATCCCGATGGAGGCGGCATAGCGGATGCCGTCCGCATTCTGGTTGATGTCGGCGACGCCCACAATTTCAGGGCGCTGGTCGGCGAAGACCGCGTCGGTCAGGAATTCCAGAAATGCCTTGCAGGCTCGGCCGCCGCCGACGATGGCGATGGTGGAACCCAGAAATTCGCGGATCATCGAATCCTCGCCTAGAAGAAAATAAAGGTGACCACCGCGAAGCAGGGAATCAAAAAGACCAAGGAATACTTGATGATATATCCGAAAAAGCTCGGCATCTTCGTCCCGGCCTCCTCGGCGATGGAGCGCACCATGAAGTTCGGTGCGTTGCCGATGTAGCTGAAGGCGCCGAAAAAGACCGAACCGGCCGAAATGGCCACAAGGTAAACCGCATGGTCCACCATGAGATGCGCGACCGATTGGCTTTCCGGCAGTCCCGGGTAAAAGCTGCCCAGAGCGGTGCTGAAAAACGTCAGGTATGTGGGGGCGTTGTCCAGGAAAGCAGACAGGGAGCCGGCAGCCCAGAAGTAGTGGGCGGGCCGGGTGACGGCATTGATCAGAAAAGCCGCTTCCCCTTTCGACCCCGCCTTGAGAATGAGCAGGCACGGGAGCATGGTGATGAAAATGCCGATAAACAATAGAGCGACTTCGACGATCGGTGCCCAGGTGAATGCATTGTCCTCGCGCACCTGGGTTCGGGTGGTCATCAACGACACGATGCCGATTACCACCAGCAGGCCGTCCCGGACCCAATCCTGGACCGCACGATGAATCCCCAGGGTGCTGATTTCTCCCCAGTTCACCATTCCGCTCATGAGCACGGCGCCCACGATGCCCGCCAGCAGCAGAAAGTTGTGGATTCCTTCCAGCTTCAAGGGTTCCTTTTTTTCCTTGGGTGCTTTGTTTTGGGCGCCTTCCTTACGATAGTAGTAGGAGTCCAGCACGAAATAGACGGCCAGCAGGATCAGGCAGACGGTCAGCATGTGGGGAAGGATTTTCAAGGTCCAGAAGAAATCGACCCCGTGCAGAAACCCCAGAAAGAGCGGCGGATCCCCCAGCGGCGTGAGGGCGCCGCCGGCGTTGGCCACTAGAAAAATAAAGAACACCACCATGAAGGAGCGGTTGCGGCGAAAATTATTGGCCCGCAGGAACGGGCGGATAAGGAGCATGGCCGCGCCGGTGGTCCCCATCCAGGATGCCAGCACGGTGCCGATCGCCAGCATGATCGAGTTGACGGTCGGCGTTCCGCGCAGGGTTCCTCGCAGCAGGATTCCACCCGAGACCGTGTAAAGCGACCACAAAAGAATGATGAAGGGAACGTAGTCCGCCAAAATGATATGCAAAATCTCGTGCACGGCTTGGCTCCCGAAGGCAATCACAAACGGGATGCCCAGCACGGCCGCCCAGAAGCCCGAAACTTTGCCGAAATGATGGTGCCAGAAATTCGGCAGCACCAGCGGCATGAGCGCAATCGAGAGCAGCATGCAGGCGAATGGGATGCAACTCCAGATGGGCAGCGATTGCCCGAGATCGTGAGGCGCTGCTGCCGCCCCGGGAGCCGAAGCTCCCGGGGCAGCGGTGTATACCAAAGCAGCCAGGATGCCCAGGACGGCCAAAGCCAGGAACCGTTTCATCGGATAATCCCCTTTCTGCAACGCCATTGGCCGCAAGCAATGGTCGGCGCGGATGGAATCGAGGAAAAGCGGCTCGGGTGTGCTGGCGCCCGCGCAAGGTTCAAGGTGGAAAAGGACCACGGCACAGGTTTTTTGCATTAGCAAACTCTTGATTAATTGGGAAGATTTTTTTATTTAAGAGACAGATTGGGTGCGGGACTGCGGAGGCAGATGGGACCAACGGACCCCCGAACGTGGTCAGGAGGGAGAAGATGGACATCAGACGGTTTTGGAACATGGCCTTGATCCTTGGGATTTGGGCGGCTTCTGCTCTAACGGCGGCGGCGGAAAACCAGCCACCGGCCGAAGGCACGGCCCTGCCGGCGATCACCCTCCCGGCCCCCAAAGACGCCGGGCACCTGGCCTATTTAGGCCTTGCGGGCAAGAAGCAATTTACAGTTGCGGACATACCGGCGGAAGTGGTGATCGTTCATATCTTCAACATGTACTGACCGCACTGCCAGAAGGAGGCTCCTTCTCTGAACGAGGCCTATCGGAAAATAGAGGCGGACCCCAAGCTCAAAGGCAAGGTCAAATTGATCGGAATCGGCGTGGGCAACTCGAACTTCGAGGTTGATTACTACAAAAACAACTACAAAGTGCCCTTTCCGCTTTTTCCGGATCCGGACTTCAAGATCCACAAGCTGGTGGGGGAAGTGCGGACCCCATATTTTATCGGGGTGAAAACCCAGAAAGGCGCAGCGCCCAAGGTCTATTACTCCAAACTCGGCGGAAGCCAGGACCCGGAAGAGCTGCTCCAAAAAGTGTTGGATAGATCGGGGCTGCGTTGACGGTGCCCCGTAGGAGGTCCTCTATGAAAACGATGCTGATGGCGCTCGGCATGGCCGGTTGCCTTCTTGCCGTTAGCGCTCCGTGCGATGCCCAGACGCTCAAAGACAGCATTTACAACCCCGGCGTCCTGAAGCCGATCGACAGTACGCTGAAGGTCAAGAAGGGGCAGGCAGCTCCGGATTTCTCGCTGCCCTCGATTTCCGGGGAAAAGGTCCGGCTGAGCCAGTACCGGGGGAAGAAGAACGTCGTGCTCTCCTTTGTGCCGGCGGCGTTCACGCCGGTGTGCTCCGACCAGTGGCCCGGCTATAACATGGCCCGTGGCCTGTTCGAACAGCACGATGCGATTCTGCTCGGCATTACGGTCGACAGCGTTCCCAGCCTGTTCGCCTGGACCCAGCAGATGGGCTCGCCGCTCTGGTTCCCGGTGCTGTCGGACTTTTGGCCGCACGGCGCAGTGGCTTCGAAATACGGCCTGCTACGGTCCGACGGGATGTCCGAACGGGCGCTGATCTTCATCGATAAAAAGGGAATCATCCGGGACATCCTGGTCACCGACATCAACAAGCGTCCCGACCTCGAGTCCTGCGCGGTCGCCCTGGAGAAGCTGGATAAGAAATAGGCGATTTCGTAAAGAGCAGTTTATGGCGCGCGGCGCCATCCTGCTCGGCAACGAAATCGACAAGCTTTCTTCCCTCGGTCTCCCCCTTTGGCAAAGGGGGCGGGGGGATTTTAAGATCGACTTCCTTGGAAGCCCTACCGGCGCGTAGCGCCGTCACTCCCGCTAAGCAAGGGTGAGAGAGGCTTCCAGCCTCGATCATCGCGGCTGGGAAGCCGCTCCCACAAAAACAGAACTGCGGGGCCACTGGTTATTTCTGGAATTGGAAAAGGATCAGGGCATGCCGTGTGGCATGCCCTGCCTTTTTTAGCGGTGGCGCTTGGTGAACGGGAACACGCTGGTGTAACCCAGGATGTCCGTGATCAGCAGGATGATGAATACGATCAGGATGGCGCCGATGACGATACCCAGGGCGCTGGTCCCGCCGGCTGGGAGGCTCTCGATGGTAGCGGCTAGGCGCATCGCTTCGGCATCGGACAACGCCTCGGCACGGGCCTGAGCCTCCTGGGGGTCGATTCCTTGGTTGATCAGGGCGGCTTGGATGTCCTCCCGGTCCATCAAATTGCGGATCCGGTCGCGGGCGGACTGGACGTGGGCGGCATCGAAGACGGCTTCGGTGCCGACCAGGGCGGCAAAGGCCGCCTGCTGCGGACCGGAAATCATCAAAACGTAAATGGCGAGGACCAGACTAACCGGTTTGGCAATGCGAAAAATTCGTTTCATACGGACCTTTCCCCTCCCTTTCTGATCGATGCGTGATTGGATGCCAGCATCTTAACGACAGATTCTCAAAGAGTCAACGATCCCGCCCCCGCCGCAGGACCAGTGAACTTCCGATTTCGCAATCTGATTCCTAAGCTTTCGATTCGGCTTCGCAAAATCATAACTTCGTCTTGAGACCGGAATGAATAAAATGCATGGATGCGAACATTTCTTGGAACTGATGGAAGCGGTAGCCGACGACGGTTACCATGTAAGACATAAATCGATACCCCATCAATGGATCCGACTCGAATATTTTCAGGAGCTCATCTTTTGGAATGCGGATGGTCCGGCAAGTGGGCGTGACACAGTAGGCCGAAAGCCGCATCTGATAGGGCGGAACAAAGCATGACCATCCAAGTGTTTCTGCCATGGATTTTTGGGAGGTAACGCTAACCGTAGAAACCGTCTGCTCGGTGGTTGCAAATCCCTTTCCCGGCATTTCAAATCGCAAATCCACTCTACCTTCGGCAACCATCCATAAATGGGTGGCTGAGTCTCCAGCAGCAAAAAGCCGTTCATTTTCACCGAAAGCAATCTCCGCGCAGAGGGTTCTCAATTTGGCAAGTTGCTTCTCAGAAAAACCCCTGAATGCCGCGATTTTTTCCAATAATTCTTTGCTTATCGCCATGCTGAAAATTATAGCCTTTTCAGCGGCGAAAAATCAAACGGAAATTGCCCCTTGCTTGTCAACCAATCGAAGCTCTGCTATTGCCCTGCCAACGATTCGACTCCAAGATCGTCAACTTTCCTCGGCCGGCTCAGCAAGATTCTATGGCTTCTGATCGTATGATTTATCCCCTGACTCTCGAAGGTCTGTTCGGGTTCGAAGGCATCGTCGCGGATGAAAACGACGATGGGTATCCGGATCGCTTAAAGATTGGCATCGGTGTCGAGCCCGGGCTTGCCGATGCCAGCGTTTGGGCGCAGATTCTCAACCTTGCGGCGCGGCTGGCGGGTGAGGTGACCGCCCTGGACCTGCCGGTCGTCAAGGCCGTGCGGCACATGGCAGCGGGTGAGGTGGCACTCATCGTCCACAAGCCATTGCAGGGTCATTCCTGGGGGGCCGAGCTGCGCCGGTTGGGCCGCTGGGTCCATCTGGAGGGCCGTTCGGCGGCATGCATGGCCGATGTGCTTTACTCGCTGGCCGTGCATGGCGGACGGCAGCAGAGCCCTCGATGGCAGGGGGCATCCATGCGCCTGGCGGAAGGTGATTCCTCGGTGTTGGAGGCCTTTGACCGGCGAGGGGTAGCGGCTGGCCGTTTCCGCCTGCAGCCGGCCCGCCCAGGGTCTGGGAAGCCGGGTGTCGAGCGCTTCGATCTGCTGGACCTGGCGGAAACGCTATATGTCATTGCCCCGGAGCACCCCCGTGCCAAAGACCTGGCCCTGACCATCGAGCTTCCCCGGCCAAGGCTTTCGTTTCAGGTCGGGCTCGCCCTCGCGGAAGCGGTGGTGCGCGCAGCGCTGGAGGCCACACGCGTGGAGCTGCCGCTCGCCGCTTCCGGGCCTGGCCGGGCGGGCGGGGCGGTCCTGCGGGTCGAGGAGCGCCCCGGGTGCGACGCTTGCCTGGTCGTTGAGAAAGGAGAGAACGCCACCGGGGTCATCGTCCGTGCTGCTGGAGATGCACGCAGGTTGGCGGGCCTGCTTCGGGATTGGGTGAGCGTCGGTTTTGCGACCGGCGGGTCGGCCGGCGAGGGCGTGCGGCGCCTGCGCGGCCGCATCGATGGACTTCTGGCCCTGATCGATGCCGAAGCGCCGCCTGCGGCCCGGGTTGCATCAGCCGCGATTCGTCGCCGGCTGGCATGGCGCTCCGAGACCGAGCGCCTGATCGAGACGGTGCGCCGCGTTCCGCCGGGCCGTGGCGCCATCCAGGGCTTGGCCCTGATCAGCAAACCTAGAAAGGTGAGAACGCAGGTGCGGTGCGAAATCGCTTCTATCCTGCGCGCCAAGGGATATGCACCCGCGGTCGTCATCCTGAACGCTTATAAGCCCGGGCTCTCGTGGCTGCGCGAGGTCGTGCTGCCGGCGCTCGGAGCCTTTGCCAGACTGGAGCGCGTGCGAATCGCCTGCCGCACGTTTGCATCCAG
>Ga0209285_10000333_pt1 | contig 16648 bp, 15 predicted proteins | sample PPLLak3March2015_2_FD_187249 | JGI IMG/M metagenome (GOLD analysis project Ga0209285, IMG submission 187249) | Freshwater sediment microbial communities from Prairie Pothole Lake near Jamestown, North Dakota, USA - PPLs Lake P8 Core (3) Depth... | ecosystem: Environmental > Aquatic > Freshwater... | reverse complement strand
ATTCAAACGCCTTATTTTGACCCCGTCTACGATGTCTTGATGGTTCTCTCGGTTGTTAAGGTGCTTCTCTTGTCCACGATGTTATGATGGATGACAATTAGTTCATACGCCAGGTTTCCAATGAGAATGCCTTCAGATTCACCCTCTGAGTTTGAAAATACCGTCCTAAAAAGACTTTTTATTTCTTCAGCATGCTCTGGGTTATATATTAGTAGATCCATCCATTTTCCTTTATCAGCCATCGCTGACGAAGCATTGGTTTCTGGCAGCCCAGCCCGCGACCAGCCTGCCAGCCGAATAGCTTTTAGGCGCTATCGTATTACCGCTCAACATTTGCGCGATCCGCGCAAATCTTTAACCGCACACCTGCCCTGGCGGGCGGTGCCAGGGAGACGCGGAGAACGCCAAGGATTCTCTAAAATCGCCAAGAAACCCAGCCTGGCATCTTTATTGGGCCAACTTGGCGCCCTTGGCGGCTTGGCGGTGAATGATTTTTGCTAATTACCGATAAAGTCTATTGGGCGCGAAACATCCGTTAGTGAAAGAAACGTTCTGCAAACTGGTCACGAAACTCCATGAGGATGTTACAAGCCGAAGTCTGCCAGCATTCCTCATTGAAGGAGATGAAGTAACCAAACCCCTGGTCCGGGAAAAATTCCAGCAAGTCCCCGAAACCCTTGATGGCGCCGCTGTGGTTGAGCGAACGTTGTCCATCCAGGGACCATTCGACAAAACCGAACGTGGCTGTTTGCCCTTCACGCGAGGTGGGGACCTGCGCTTCGTGCATTCGAGCAATGGTCTCAGGAGACAGAATACAAACGCCGTTGGTACAGCCATCCTGCAATTGCGCCGTCAAGAAATGCGCCATGTCTGAGGCGGTCGAAACCATGGAACCGCTGGGATAACTGTTGTCGTAATCCATCGGTTGCGGAACCTGGATGCTTTTCTGAAGAAAACCACCTTTCTCATAAAAGTATCCGGTTGCAAGGTTTTCTGGCATGGGAGGCGCCAGCAGGTATTGCGTGTGCGCCATGCCCAATGGCTCGAAGATGTTTTGTTCCATATACGCAACGAACGGAACGCCGGAGACTTCTTCCACGATCAACGCCGCCAGGTCGATGCCATGGCTGCAATACATATAGACCTCGCCCGGCGCATGGATGCGCGGCGGCATGTTCGTTGCCAGGTATTCGCGCAGCGGCCGGATGGTGGCCGGGTCAGTACTCGTGACGTAGGGCGGATCCTCGAACCCGGCGGTATGAGTCAACAAGTGGGCGAGAGTCACAGGCTCGGGGTAATTTTCTTCCAGTTGGAATGCGGTGAGATACTGGTTGACATCGGTGTGCAGATCAAGTATTCCCTGCTCCACAAGTTGCATGACCGCCGTGGCAACGAACGATTTGGAAATGGAACCGATCCGTACGACCGTGTTGCCTGCATCCATGGGGATTTGCTGTTCCAGGTTGGCGTAACCGTATCCTTTGGCGTAAATGACCTCGTCGCCTTGCACGAAGATGAACACTGCGCCAGGGATATGCAACGCATCCAACTGCTTCGAAAAGAACTTGTCTGCAAACTCCTGCAAATCGCCGGGGGCAATCGTCACCGGCCCTGTTTGGGTCAACTGGGCGGACTGGCAGGAGGATAAGGTGACCAATAGAATGAGCGTTGAAAGAATGAGTTTTCGCATAACATTTCCTTTTTCTGGGGGAGTGGGACAATTCTTATGAAATTCACGCAACTGTCCATCGTTCCCTGGGAACAATGCTGTTTCTTCATGAATTGCCGAAAACCTTGCTCGTCCATTTTTTTCTTCCTCATGAATTAAGGATTGTCCCACTCCTGACCCGCCCCAACCTTCCAGCTTGCCAACCTGCAACCATTCAGCCTGTATAATCTAATCATGAGCCGCAAGATCCTGCACGTCAACCTGGACGCCTTCTTCTGCGGTATGGAAGAGCTGCACCTGCCCGCCCTTTGTTTGCAGATTTATATAAATTCCGCAACAGCTACTTGCCGTTTAGCGGCAAAGCTTTGGCGATGTAGCCTGATTCGCTCGATTTCGTGCAATGTCTCCGCAGTGAAGTAGCTTTCACCACAATGAGGGCAAGTTACCAGAGGGATATTCTCAACAATAAGCAGGTTCTCGCCTTTACCATAATTGCGGGTGACCAGACGAGTACGAGCGCCTTCTTTACCACAGATGTCGCAAATCATAGTTTTCACCTTTATGCTATAAATGATATACGGTTATGAAGACCAGTTTTCCAGTAGGGCTTATCTTGAGAACAACTACAATCTTATCCTCGGCTATGGTTTGACCTTTGACCAGGTATTTCCATTCGCCGGTGTTGCTATCTTTTTGTCGTTCAACGATCTCGCCTGTCAGAAGGCACCGCTCAATGTCAAAGATGCTCAACTCGTCATCGCTCATCTCTTCTTCGGCATGAAGCGTCATCACATATTGACGAAGGCGAATCTTTTCACGGATTTTTGCCAAGATGCTTTCAAACACAATGCTCTCCGAAAGCGGTGAATGTATTCACTGGTTTAGAAATAGTATACCAGATTGAACGCGACTGGCAGCCATGCGTTGTCGTAATTGGGGTGAGGCCTCCTGACCCGCCCCAACCTTCCAGTTTGCCAACCTGCAACCATTCAGCCTGTATAATCGAAGCATGAGCCGCAAGATCCTGCACGTTGACCTGGACGCCTTCTTCTGCGCCGTGGAAGAGTTGCACCAGCCTGCCCTGCAAGGGAAGCCCTTTGCGGTGGGCGGCCGGCCGGAAGCACGCGGCGTGGTCTCGTCCTGCTCGTACCCGGCCCGCAAGCGCGGCGTCCGTTCGGCGATGCCGATGGCGCGGGCGCTCCGGCTCTGCCCGGATCTGGCCGTGGTCAGGCCGCACCTCGAGCGCTACGGCGAAGCCTCCCGGCAGGTGATGCAGCGCCTGGAAAGGTTCACTGGGCGCATCGAACAGGTCTCCATCGATGAAGCCTTCCTCGATTTGAGCGATCTCCCGGAACCGGGCGGGGAACTGGCCGGCCGCATCCAGGCTCTCATCCGGGATGAACTGCGCCTGCCGTGCTCGATCGGGGTCGCATCCAACAAGCTGGTGGCCAAGATCGCCACGGATGTCGGCAAGAAAGCCGCCCGCGGGGACGGGCCGCCATATGCCATTACCGTTGTTCCGGCCGGGGAGGAGGCCGCCTTTCTCGCCCCCCTGCCGGTCGAGATGCTGTGGGGGGTTGGCCCGAAAACGGCCAGGAAACTGGATGGACTGGGCATCCACACCATCGGGGACCTGGCGGCCTGGCCCGAAGCTGAACTCATCGCCCGCTTCGGCGAGAACGGGCGCGAGCTGGCCCGCCACGCGCGTGGCCTGGATGAGCGCCCGGTGGTGAACGAACATGAAGTCAAATCCATCAGCCAGGAAGTCACCTTTGCACGGGATATTAAGGACGATCACAAACTGGAGCAGACCCTGCGCGAGCTATCCGCACAGGTGGGGCGCCGCCTGCGCAAGGCGGACCTGGCCGGGAGCACGATCAAGGTCAAGGTGCGCTGGCCGGATTTCACCACTCTCACCCGCCAGGCCACCCTGCCCACCCCGACCGACCAGGATGATGAAATCTATGAGATCGCGCTGGACATCCTGCGGAAAGTCCGCCCCTCCGGCAAGGCCGTGCGCCTGGTCGGGGTCGGGGCCAGCGGGCTGAAGCCGCCCTTGCGGCAGTTATCCCTGTGGGGCGCGGATGATGAAAAGTCCCGCCGGTTGCAGGAGGCAGTGGATGCCTTGCGGGAGAAATATGGCGCAGATGCCATCCAGCTCGGCGCGGCCGACACCAGCCGCCGGGCGGAACACGGCTGGCTGCATCACAGGGAGGCGGAGGAGAAAGAAGGATCTCTCACCACTAAGGGCACGAAGGGGCACAAAGGAAAACCTTCGTGAACCTTTGTGCCCTTTGTGGTTGAAAAGGTTGAACCAAGGAGAAAGGAATGACCGTCAAGACCAGCAACATTAGTTTGAGCACACGCGGCAACGCCGATATTCACGATATCACCGACCCGGTTGGAAATGTGATCGCGCAAAGCGGGTTGAAGGATGGCATCGTCACCATCTTCTGTCCCTCCTCCACCAGCGCCCTGACCACCATCGAATATGAAAACGGCTGCCTGACCGACCTGCGCCGCCTGTTCGATGAGATCATCCCCCCAAACCGGGAGTACAGTCATAATGCCCGCTGGCATGACGGCAACGGGCACTCCCATATCCGGGCTGCGCTTCTAGGGCCATCGTTGACCATCCCCTTCAGCGACGGCAGGTTGACCCTCGGCACCTGGCAGCAGATCATCTATGTGGATTTCGATGTCCACCCCCGGTCGAGGGAACTCATCCTCCAGATGCTGGGAGAATGAGCCTTGAAAGAGCTGGGGTGAAATGCTCCCCTATGCAAGCAAAGGTTGTCAGCGCTAATCTGCCCTCACCCATCCCCGTCCCTTCCCTCTCCCAAAACATGGGAGAGGGAAGGGTGAACAGTAATTTTACAATGTGTCATTCTCCCCTCTCCCGATTTTGGGAGCCCCACGGGGATGCTTCGCGAAGGGGCCGGGGCGTCGCGTCGAGCTGGCAGGTTGAGCCTGTCGAAACCCTGTCGAGACGGTGAGGGCGACACAGGAAACGATCCCAAACCATCTTCACGACCAATCCCGCCCGCCAGAAGGCGACCGCCGCCATGCCATGCGCCAGGACGGCAAAGAAGGGCGGGGTCTGGAAGGTATAGTAGGTCCAGCATTCACGGGTGGTGCCCCACAGTTCCAGGAAATATCCCAATGCGGAACCGGCGATGAAATTGAACAGGGCTTCTTTTGGATCGGTCGGCGTCAGGGTCAAAAAGGTCACCAATCCTAATGCCATCAGCGTCAGGGGTTTATCGAGCGTCGGCCAGACGAAGTACAGCATATATCCCCAGAAAGCGAGGAAGACCGGCCAGTAGGCAATCCGATAGAAACGTGCAAGATCTCTATCCTTCAAACGGCTGCGCAGGAAGCGCACCAGGCGATCGATGGACAGGCTGGCAATCGGCCAGGCGGGGATGATCCACAAGGGCGGACGCTGGGCGGTGAAGTAGAACCACAGGTTGGTCTGCGTGCCCCAGCCTTCGATTACCAGTCCGCCCACGAATCCAACGAAGACGATCAGGGCATCCTTGCGTAGGTCCGCCCCGGACATGATGAGCAGGGTCATGAACAGGAAGATGCCGACCAGCAGCCAGTCGAAGGTACGCCACCACTCCCCGCCCCAGTCGATGTAGGATAATATTTCTTCCGCCAGCGGCCACCAGACGTAGACGATGAGGAAGATGATCAACAGGAACCCGCCCAGCAGGGCATAACTGGAGGGCGTCCAGCCGAGCAGGGAGAACAGGCGGCGGAGGCGGGAAGGCTTTGGGCGCACATCCGGGGCGGCTTCTGTCATGGGCCGATTTTACTACAGAGACGAACAGAATCTTTTCCCTGAAAAACCAGCCACAGATTTCACGGATTTGCACGGATTGGGAAATGCAAAAACGAAAAACCCTTAACGCCACACCTGCCCTCCCGCAAGGCCACCGGGACGGTGTGGCAGGCGGTGCCAGGGAGACGCGGAGGCGCAAAGAAAGTCAAAGTTTTGATCAGAAAATCACGTCAGCTTTCTTAAAATCTTCGCGGCTTTGCGCCTTTGCGTTAATAATCCGCGACTTTGCCCTCGCATCAACCGCAAGTCCTGTGTTCTAAACATGGTGATTGTTGTACAATACAGGTGCAGGGAAAAGAAAGTAAAGTCGAATGAAAAAACCTAAGCCTGGCCTGCTCTTGACGATCTCTGGGATGGCGCTGCTGCTGGTATACCCGATCCGGCTGCAATCCTGGGAACTTACCCCGCAAGGCCTCCAGGCCGCTGCGCTCCGGCCATCTTCACCCATGATACCCCCCTCCTTTGCAGATTTGAACAACGATGCTCAACCGGAGAGCCTGCTGCTGATGGATGGCAGGCTATCCATCCTTTCGGGCAGTGAAACCGCCTGGCAAAGTCCGCCAGCCTGGCAGGTCATCCAGGCGGGATTCACCGAACTCAACCTTGATGACTCGCCCGAAGTGACCCTGCTCATCTGGCGGCCATTCGCACCCTGGCCGGTCGACCGCTGGCTGCCGTACGGGGGGCGCATTAATGAGTTCCATGATTCGGAGGATCAAAGCTGCCATCTGATCCTGATCGGCTGGGGGGAGGGAAAGTACCGTGAACTGTGGGCCGGTTCCGCCCTTGCCGACCCGGTGCGGGAATTTGCCGCTGCCGACCTGGATGGAGATGGAGATCAGGAACTGCTCACCCTGGATGGTTCTTACACCGATCCACTCCTGAAACCGGCCAACGCTTTCAAAACCTGGGAATGGAACGGATTCGGCTTCACTGTCGTCTATTCTGTAACCGGAAATTTCTTCCACATGCAGCCTGTCCAATCAAATATGGACGGGCATGTCCAGCTTATCCTGCAAACCCTTCCAACCCTCGAAAGGAGCAATCCATGAAATCCAAAGCCCTCTGGTCATTCCTGTGCCTGCTGGTCATCATCAGCATGGCCTGCAGCCTGGGCACACCCACGCCCACTGCGACCACCGAAGCCACAACGGAAGCCACTACCGAGCCCACGCCGGTAAAGCCGCCTCCCGCCGGCATCTACCCGGCTGCTTTTGCAGCCTACCCATCCATCCCGGTCTCCGTGCCGGATACGTTCAGCGGCGGCTATACGCTGCCGGTGGATCTGTCCGCTGTACAGGGAGGGGAGGAAATCAGAATCTCCGCCGAAGCCAGGGACATGCTCGCCCAGAACGGCTTCGTTGTCCTGCCGCCCGAGCCGGGCCGGTTCCGCGAGTTCTACCAGGTTTATGAAGGCTACCGGTATGGCGACGGGTACGCCGGGACAAGCGCCCCCTTCATCACCACCGATGCGCTCTACCATGTCTATCACCTCATCTTCGACAAGATGCTGCGCGACCTGGAACGGGACTATTTCATCGCCAGCCTGAACAGCCTGACCTCCACCATGCTCTCCGCCACCTACCAGCAATACTTATCCCTGCGCGGCACCGCCCTGGAAGATCCCGCCCTGCGCAACGTGGCATTCTTCGGCGTGGCAGCCGAACTGCTCGAGCTGCCGGATGCCATCCCCGCCGAAGCCGCCAGCCTGGTGAGCGCCGAACTGGCATTGATCAACGCAGCTTCCGGGCCGGCCATCTCCCCCATCTGGGACCGGGCCGACCTGCCGGAGGAAAAGAAACTGATCGAGGATTACAGCCAGTACATCCCGCGCGGCCATTACACCCGCAGTGAAGAACTCAAGATCTACTTCAAAGCCATGATGTGGTACGGGCGGCTGACCTTCCGGCTGCGAGACGATTTCGAGACCCGCCGCGCCCTGCTGCTGGTCCAGGCATTGCGCTCCGCCAGCGCTCCTGACGGTACATCCGCCGTGACGCTCTGGCAGAACATCTACGAGCCGACCGTCTTCATCGTCGGCAAGGCGGATGACCTGGGGTATATCGAGTACGGCGCACTGTCCGACCAGGTATTCGGCGCCAACCCCGACCCGCTCACCTTCGCCGACGAAACCCTGTTCGCCCAGTTCAAGGAAGCCACGGTCACCCTGCCCCCGCCGCAGGTCAACTCGATGTGGGTCTGGATCTGGGAGGATAAGACGGATGCCACCAAGGGCTTCCGTTTCATGGGCCAGCGCTTCACCCTGGATGAATATGTCTTCGGTCAGCTCATCTGGCGCAACGTGGGAACCATGGAGGATCCACGCGGCCTGCCGATGGGCATGGATTTCTTCGCCGCCATAGGTTCGGACGAAGCCTACAACATCCTGGATGAGTTGGGCGAGATCCACTACGCCAACTTCGATACGCAGTTGACCAAGGTGCGCACCGAGATCGCCGCCCTGGGCAGCGACTCCTGGACGCAGAACCTGTACTGGTCCTGGCTGTATGCCTTCCAGCCGCTGATCGCCCCCAAGGATGCCTCCTACCCGGCCTTCATGCAGACCCAGGCCTGGCAGCGCAAGGACCTGCAGACCGCCCTCGGCTCCTGGACGGAACTCAAGCACGATACCATCCTGTACGCCAAGCAGGTGATGGCCGAGATGGGCGGCGGCGGCATGGAGGAACCACCGCACGGTTACGTGGAACCCAACCCGGAAGCCTTCGCCCGCCTACGCGCCCTGGCGATCATGACCCGCGACGGCCTGCAGCAGCGCGGCCTGCTCTCCGAGCTGACCAGCGCGAATTTAGGCAACCTGATCAGCGAACTGGAATTCCTGCAAACCGTGGCCGAGAAAGAGTTGGCCGGGACTGCAATCAGTGATGATGAGTACTGGCACATCCTCTACTACGGCGGGGTGCTGGAGCAGTTCACCCTGGCAGCCGCCGATACCCAGGATTACATGGACCGCGACCTGAGTGACCAGAAGGCCGCCCTGATCGCCGATGTAGCCACCGGTTTCACTGACGGAGGGCCCGGCCTGACCGCCCTGGAGGAAGCCATCGGCCAGCCGCTGTTGATCTACGTTATCCTGCCCGACCAACCCTGGCGGATCGGTGTTGGGGCCGTCTTCAGCTATTACGAGTTCCCGGTGCCCGCATCCGAGCGCATGACCGACGAAGCCTGGCAGGCCTGGGTGGAAAGCGGCAACACCCCTGCCCAGCCGGAATGGACGCAGATGTTCATCGCGCCATAGATTGGACCGTAAACGAAAGACCGTGGACGGCGGAAAAATGAGCCGTCCACGGTTCGGTTTCAACTATGCAAGGGCTTAAAAGAAGAATGCGAAAAAGGGGATTAGCGGGTGCTTCGCACCCGCTAATCCCCTTTTTCGCTCTTTTCCTTGTTCTGATAGGATGCTGTCCAAGTTCCCAGCCGGTTACCCTGGCCTTCCTGGGGGATGTGATGCTGGGACGCGGCGTGGAGCCATCAGAAGAAACCTTCGCCTATCTTTCTCCCCAGCTTGCAGATGCAGACCTGGTACTCGCCAACCTGGAAAGCCCGCTGACGGACGCCCCCGTCCAGACCCAATCGGATTACGTGCTGTGCGCCCCGCCTGAAAACGCCGCCTGGCTGGGCGAGTGGGGACTGGACGTGCTCACGCTGGCCAACAACCACATCCTGGATTGTGGTCCAGCAGGGCGGGATGAAACCATCGCAGTTCTCCAGGAGCAGGGATTGACGCCTGTCGGGCCGGGCATGATACCCGTCAACTTTGAAATCAACGGATCGCGGTTATCCATTCTTGCGCTCGATGATGTTTCCGCTCCGCTCGATATTTCTCAAGCAGTTGAAATCGTTCAAGCAGAACACCAGGCAGGGAATATTGTGATTATTTCGATCCACTGGGGGATGGAATACCAGGGCGGCGCCAGCAATCGCCAGAAAGAGATCGCCAGTCGATTGGCGGAAGCCGGGGCAACGGTCATCTGGGGACATCATCCGCACGTGCTGCAGGAATCCGCCTGGCTCGATGACGGAAAGACGCTGGTACTCTACAGCCTGGGCAACGCCCTCTTCGATCAATATGGGCTGGATGATACCCGCCAAAGCGCACTGGTGCTGGTGGAGATGGATCATAGGGGAATTCTTTCAGTCGAAGCTGTGCCGTTCGGGATCGATGTGCCAAATAGCCTGCTGGTTGAGCCGGATACGGCCGATGGCGAAACCATTCTGGAACGCCTGCACCTGACTACTCACTGACAACGAGCAGTACATACCGGTTCTTTGGCTTTAGTGGATTGAATGCCGATTTAACCGCCGAGACTGCGAAGGTCGCAGAGAAAACCCTAACGAATTCTCTTATGGTCGAGTTGAATCACGAACGATCACGCCTTGATGGATAACCATGCGCACATCCTTCAAGGCTCCCAGGTTTTCCAAGGGATCGCCATTGATCACCAGGATATCGGCAATTTTGCCCACTTCCAGCGTGCCAAGCGTATCTCCCCGGTTACAAACGTGGGCGGCATTCCGGGTGGCAGCGAGGATGATCTCCATGGGCGTCATGCCTGCCGCCTGCAGGTACTCGATCTCCCGCAGGGGCATGCCCAACTCCATCCCGGGCAGCATCCCGCTATCGTTGCCGAGAGCGATCTGTCCACCGGCATCGATAAATATGCGGATATTACCTGCATCGTAACCGCCCGCGGTCTCAAGTGTGGGGATCCAATATACGTTTTCCGCAACGATTTGCTCGAGGACATCCTCGGGGATCCGTCCGGGCACGATATGAGAGAAATCGTCGATACCCGCATCCAGGACAAGTTCCAGTTCTCGCAAGTTCCTGATATGGGCCGCAACCGGAACCCCCAACCGGTGGGCCGTTTCCACAATGGCGGAAGCCGTTTCCAGGGAGAGCGTCGGTAGGCCATCGCCCGAATCGACAACGATCTTGATCACGTCCGCCCCATCGGCAATCAATTGGGTGACCTCCTGTTCGGCGCGCTCGGGGCTTACGACTGCCAAAGATGGGAAATTACTGCCGACAATGGGATAGCCACCCGGAACCGTGATGAGGGGGCCCGCAGATAGCACGGTTGCCAGATTGGGGTCCGTGTTGTTCAGGTCGCGGGTGGGGAAAAGGGTAAAAGGATACCGTGCGCCCAAATCCCGGACCGTGGTCACACCGGCTTGCGCCCACATCTCCAGTAGCAAAGGCGCATACCCATTGTGGATATGGGCATTGATAAACCCGGGCAGGATGGTCGAACCGTGCAAATCGATGACATTGGCATCCGAAGGGATTTCCACATCCTGGCGAGGCCCAACGGCTGTAATGATCCTTCCCTGGATGATGATCACACCCTCTTCGATCGGTTCTGCCCCGGTCCCATCGATGATCGTTCCGATTAACGCAATTGGAGCATTCTCGGCAGTTGGGATAACCGTCGGTGTAAGGGTTGCAGCTTGTGCTGTTGGCGCTGGCGTCCAGGTGGCAGTAGATGTACCCGGCGCTATGGTTGTGGATGTTTCGGTTACAGCAGGAAGTGGGAGCGTAGGGGTAATAGAAATGGGCGTAGTCGCAACCAGTTGACAGCCGGCCAAAATCGCAAGGCCAATCAATGCGAGACAAATCAAGCGCACTGGGAAAACGTATTGAACTTGTTTTGTTAGGGTATTGTCAGACATCGAATTAATCTTTCAAGATGCTAAGCCCCGCTACTTTGAACCATGGATTCGTGCAAACAAGATCATTGAGAATCCTTGTTATTACTCATCCATTTTGCGTAGCAACCAACCGCTTAAAGTTTTCTTTGCATCATCCGTTAGCGGCGAGCTCCGTCTGCTGCCATTATCGACTTGAACAATGACCGTTTCAGCATTGGCCACACATTTCGCATTCTGGAACAATTTTTGAAAAATCCTTATCGAGCTATTCCCGATTTTCGATATCCCCGTCCCAATGTCCACTTGACCGGGCCATGTGATTTCTTCCAGGAATTCCAAATTTAGAGAGACAATCACAAAACTTGATCCATCCAAAAGAATGGAGTATTCCGGATTGTAAAGCACTTCAACCCTGCCTGTTTCCAAGAACGATGCAAAAAGCGCGTTGTTCACATGCCCCTGGCGATCGGTATCGACATACCGCACCTTATCGAAAGTTTTCAAGGGGAAATCATCCAGTTTCAACTCTTCCATACACCCTTATTTTACCTTACGACTCGTTGCCAATCTCCTGCCTGTGATCAACCCAATCTCAACCCATGCCCCACCCGCCAACCTGAACGCGGTATGCAGGAGCACATTCGCCCCGGCTTCGATATCCTCCGGTCGGGAATACTCCGCCGGGCTGTGGCTGATCCCATCCTTGCTGGGGATGAAGATCATCGCCGTCGGGCAGATATGCGCCATGATCTGAACATCGTGCCCTGCCCCGGAAACCATCCGGCGGTGCGCCAAGCCCAGCGCGCGGGCAGCCATCTCGAACAGCGCCACCACGGATGGGTCACACCGGGAGGGGAACCACAGGCCTGCACGGCTTGCAGTTGCATCGCATGGTTCCCATATTCCCACTAAAATAGTCCGAAAACATTGCGCTCCGGTCGCACTCTGGCGTATAATGATGCCTGCCCCTGAATAACCTGCCTGGAGAAACGACAAACGGAATGAACCTGAAAAAGTGGCTGCTGCACGTTGTACCGGTCTTCTCGGCCCTGCTTGCGCTGGCGATGGTTGTGCTAACGCCCATTTGGGCCTTGCGCTGGTACCGGGAGCCTTTCATTGGGGTTTTGCTTGAGCCGAACAACGTGGTCAGCAAGATCGGCGGCAAGGATTGGCCGGCCCGCGAGGCGGGGGTGGCCTGGCCGGACCAGTTGCTGGCCGTCAACGGGCAGGATGTCCTGAATTCCAATGCCATTTCCGCCGCCCTGGCGGAGAACGGCTTCTCCCCTGTAGAATTGACATTCGAGCACCGGGATGGCAGCCTGTACTCGGTCACGGTCACACCGGTCCAGGCCCGGCTGGGCGACCTGGTGACCCTGTTCGTGATCCCCTACCTGGTCGGTCTGACGTTCCTGGCCATTGGCTTATGGGCTTACCGCCTGCGGGCCGAGACGCGCGCCAGCCGGGCCTTCCTGATCTTTGCCGCCGCGGTCAGCGTGATCACGACCGCCTTCTTCGATATGAACAGCTCGCACCATGTGGTGCTCTTCTGGGCGCAGGGCTTGTTCATTGCATCTGCCGCGCTGGCGCACCTGGCGCTGGTCTTCCCCCAGCAGATGCCCTTCGTCGACCGCCGCGCGTGGATGCGTTTCCTCCCCTGGGTATTGGCGGGGATCGGACTCCTTCCAGCCACGCGCGAGATCCTTCTGCCAAGCGGACCACGCGCTTACATCGACACCTGGCTGGTGGGGTACCTGTATATTGCCGGGGCAATGGCTTTCTTCCTGGCAACGGTCATGGTGCGTATCTTCCGCAGCCCCTCCCCGGTGGTGCGCCAGCAGAGCCGCGTCATCATCTTCGGTTCCACCGTGGCATTCATGCCGATGATGGTCTTCTACCTCCTGCCGACCGCCTTCGGCATGACCCAGGAATTCCGGGCTTCGATCTATTTTCCCCTGCTGATCCTCCTGCCGTTGTCGGTCACCTATGCCATCCTGCGCTACCGCCTGCTGGATGTCGACCGCCTGTTCAGCCGGGCGCTCACGTACACGCTCACAACAGTGGTTGCCCTGGTCGCCTTCTATGGCCTGCTGGCAGGTATATCCCTTCTCATCCGCCAGACAGTCGAAGCCAGTAACCCTCTCGTCATCGCCATATACTTGCTTGCCCTGGTGCTCGGCTTCATGCCCCTGCGTGACCTGGTGCAGCGCGGTATCGACCGGCTCTTCTACCGCGCCCCGGCCGATTACCGCCGGGCCTTGAGCAGCCTGTCCACCAGCCTGGTGGTCACGCCCGACCTGGAACGCACCCTGAGACTGCTCGAAGAACAGATCAAGGCCACCCTGGCAGCGGAACCTTTCATCATTTACCTGTACCATGATGACCAGGCGCTCTACCTGCCCCACTCGCACCAGGCGGATTCCAATCCGCTGCTCCCCATCCATGACCCGCTCATCAACCTGCTGAAATACCAGGAGGCGGCGCTTTGGCTGCCACCCCGCCAGGAATTGCCAGCCGGGTTGCGGGTCGATCCCCGATCATACGAGCAATTAGGATGCTCCACCTTCGTACCGTTGCGTTATGAAGGCAAACTGATCGGCTTCATGGCGTTGGGCCCAAAACGCTCCGGCGATCCGTATACCAGCGAGGATTTGGATTTCCTGACGACGGTGGCCGGGCAATCCACGCTGGCCCTGGAGAATGCCCGCCTGTTCGGCAATCTGCGCCGGACGCTCGACCAGACGCTGGAGATGAAGAACCTGATGGATGATATTTTCGCATCCATTTCCACCGGCGTCATCACAACCGATGTGGAACGTAATATCACGCTGTTCAACCAGGCTGCCGAGAAGATATTTGGTGCAGCGGTGGGCGACGTGATCGGCAAATCCCTGCCCGATGCGCTCCCGCACCTTTGCCCGGAACTCGACCTGGTGACAACCAACGCCCTGGAACAGGGTACCATAACCCTCAGCGCCGAGATGACCCCGAACGTCCCTGCTCGCGGCGACCTATACCTGCGCCTCTCCTGCTCGCCGTTGCTGGATGCCTACCTGGGCACCAAGGGGACCACCATCGTCATCGAGGACCTGACCGAGCGGCGCAAGCTGCAATTCGAACAGGAGCGCATCCGCCAGACCTTCGGGCGCGTGGTGGCTCCCCGCATCCGCGACCGCCTGCTCTCGGACCCCAGTTCGCTGCGCCTGGATGGCCTGCGCCAGAAGGCCACCATCCTGTTCGCCGACCTGAGCGGCTTTACTTCCTTCAGCGAGCGGACAAAACCGGAAACGCTGTTCAAAGTCTTGAATTATTACCTGGCCCTGGCTGCCAACGCCATCCTGGAAGAAGAAGGCACCCTGGACAAGTTCATGGGAGATGCCGTGCTGGCGCTCTGGAACGCGCCCGATCCACAGCCCGACCATACCCTGCGCGCCCTGCGCGCCGCCTTGAACATCAACAAGCTGGCCCATGCAGCCCATGCGCGTCTCAAGGAACCCTCCCACCACCTGCTCTTCCGCATCGGTGTGACCACCGGGGATGCCATCCTGGGCAATGTCGGGACGAGTGAATTGTTCAACTACACCGCCATCGGCGATACGGTCAACCTGGCCCAGCGCCTGGAAGTGACCGCCCAGCCCGGGCAGATCCTGATCGACCAGGCCACCTATGAAATAATGTCCGAGCATATCCTGGCAGACCCTCTCCAACCGGTGGAGCTCAAGGGGAAAAGCAAACCGGTCCAGATCTATGCCCTGAAAGGGATCAAGTAGGCGTGCTGACCGAATACCATCGGGCCATCACGCTGGAGGCGGTGGGCGGGCAGTTCAGCCCAACCGCACTGGAGATCATCCTGAAAGCCAACCGGGGGCAAGATAACCTATATGGGCAGATCGGGCATCCCCACTTCCATTTCGATGCAAATTCCTTTGTGGAAAGTTGGGCTTATGTTGCTGCTCAACGAGCAGTGATATTCACTACCCTGGGAAAGGGGAAACCACGGCAAGCCTGGCAGGCGTTCGGCCGCCTGACCCATGCCCTGCAAGACCTGTATTCCCACAGCAATTATGTTGCCTTATGGCTGAGGCGTTTCCCGGAGAATGCCCGGCCCTTGCCGGATGAGATCGATCCTTTGGATGAGTCCGTTTTCACCAGCAAGGAACTGCTCTCAGGGAAAATATACCTGCCATTGGATTTAATGATTTTCATCCCTTCCCTGAAGGAGTGGGCCATGCAGCGCCTGCCGCGCGATTCACATGCCTGGATGAACCTCGATTCACCCGGGCGCGGTTCGCTTTTCCCCTATGCGATCAAGGCTGCCATCAAACGCACACGCCACGAGTCTGAACAAATCTTCAAGGAACTGGATGCAACCAGGCAACATCTTTTTGCAGACTTCTGATGAAAGCGCCACGCGGTATAATGACGACCATGGACACAAAAACAAGACTGGAAAACGCACTCAAAGATGCCATGCGCGCCGGGGATGCGGTCGGCAAGCGAACGGTCCGCATGGCGTTGGCAGCCATCAAACAGGCCGAGATCGATCGCCAGGAAACCCTGGACGAGTCGGCCGTTCTGGCATTGTTGCAGAAAGAACTCAAAACCCGCCGCGAATCCCTGGAAGAAGCCCAGAATGCTGGCCGTGCCGATATTGTGGCGGAGATCGAAGCCGAGATCAAGATTGTCCAGGGATTCCTGCCGCAGGCGCTCAGCCTTGATGAGCTGAAAGCATTGGCCGAAGCAGCCATTGCCGAAACCGGGGCGGCATCCCCAGCGGATATGGGCAAGGTCATGAAATTATTAATGCCGCGCATCCAGGGACGCGCTCCCGGCGACCAGGTCAGCCAGGCTGTTCGAGAGCTGTTACAGAAATAACCCCTTCATTTGATGAAATCCGAACGGCGCACACCGTCTATATCGAACCGCCGCAGATTCTTACAGTTTGTGATTCTGGTTTGCACGGTCATCTTGTCGTACCTGGCACTGATCCAACCCTGGTCAGGCGGTCTGGCCGAACCCATCCTAGAGCCGGGGGATGTGGCAACGCAGGATCTGACAGCGCCAATAGAATACGCATTTGTCAGTGAGGTGCTGACCGAGCAGGCGCGTGCTGCAGCCGAACAAAGGGTGGAGCCTGTTTACGGATCCTTGGATACGAATATTGCCCGCCTCCAGAGCTCACAGCTGATGACCGTTTTGGTTGCAATAGGTGAAATCCGTGGAAATGCAGGGATGACCATGCAGGAGAAACGCCAGGCTCTGGCAGACATCCAAGGCATTTCTTTCTCCGACCAGGATATAGATTTACTCCTCACACATTCCACTGAACGGTGGGAAGTTCTGGCAAATGAAGCCAGGGTAGTGCTGGAACGCGTCATGCGTAACGCCATCCGCACAGAGGATATAGAAAACATTCGCACTAACCTGCCTCCCATGGTGAGCCTGTCTCTGACCGTGAACGAAAC